>Ga0307510_10011747_pt1 | contig 10389 bp, 13 predicted proteins | sample 12_EM_MG_FD_207224 | JGI IMG/M metagenome (GOLD analysis project Ga0307510, IMG submission 207224) | Populus trichocarpa ectomycorrhiza microbial communities from riparian zone in the Pacific Northwest, United States - 12_EM | ecosystem: Host-associated > Plants > Roots > Unclassified | place...
AATCCTTTAACACCCCCCCCCCCCCCAAAAAAAAAAGGCAGAAAAGGGCCCTACCGTCTCCAGATCCCCTCCACATCTAATACTTTGAGCACAGCATATCACTCGAACAGGGGCCCATGACAAGGGTCCGACACAGACCTAATTCAACGGTCCCCCCCCCCCCTTCGATAGCGTACAATACGAGCGGGGAACGATTATTCCGAACACCCCCAGCTTGTCGTAGATCATCCGCAACGGAAGGTCGAAGCTGCGCTACCGTAACTAGGAAACTACTCATCCATCCACCCACCCATCCATCCATGGAAGAAATCACTTTTTGCCGCAAAATATACCCCCCCAACAGACAGACGCAGCTTTCAGCTTATCACATACAAGTAGTCAATACACAAGATGTCACTCGGTGGCGGTTGGCTTCTGGACCGCCAATGCTGGCTGAACCTGAACTGGGGGGGGGCGGTTTCTAGCGCTAATATTAGATCAACGCGCAAGCGTGCGTAAGAAGTTCAACTGATCGGGTGGGGGGTGGTTTCTCAATAAGTGATATGATACCGTAAAAGTCGCATTTCGCGATGGGGAAGGTCCGCGCAATTGGTTTCGGTTATTTGTCTGGAGTGTGGTGGATGTCCGGAGGGGGGTTTTTTTTTTTGGTGCCCTCTTATTGGTTCGGTTATGCTCAGGTCTAAAATAATATTATGATGGTTTAGGGGAAGATGCGATATGGCTTGAGCTGGTTTTGATAGTAATCTTGTCAATACGGTATCACTTTCGCTTCTGCGCGCGCGGTCTGCGGGAATGAGCCGGTAGTAGTGGGAGTATGATATAGAACGGGCAGTGATGAGCCCTCCCGCTCGTGTGATACACAAAGACTAGCCATATATATTCGGGAAGTGTGTTGGGGTAATAGAGAGAGGGTCCGGAGCGGGTAATTTGCTTGATTCTAGCCTGTTGCAAACGCAATGGGCGACGGGTTAGGGTTCACACACCTCACTTGTCAAGTCTTGAGATGGAGAATTCCCCTGGGGGGTAACTTAAATGGTAGTTTAGTCTAGTATCTAACTTTAATCCACATTGCAACGAGCAAAGATCACAGCAAATTCTTCACGAACCCGCGAAATCCCCATTTCTCAAGCTCGCCCGTTGCCACAGCTGGCAGCTATAGTATCACACAAAGATAGTATAATAATTCTCAACTCTACACGGCGAAATCCCCTCAATCAACAAAACCTCCATAATATCAACTTCCGTGGCATGCAAACAATATTATATCCCGTTCGCCCACGAGCACACCCTCGCATGGGAACCTCACTACCTCTCACTCGGCGGCTACCAGACTCTAGCCCTCCCAATCCGGAACAATCCGCTCGTGGTCTAGACAAAATCTGCACTCCAAGTAATTTCAGTTGCCCCCGATCTGATTCGCCCCCCACCCCGCGCCGCAGGTATAACAAATTTAACAAGCGATCTCTCGCTCGCTCCCTCGAGTAGATCACCGACCCACAAAACGCCAGACTCCCAATAAATCTAAGCGGCTCAAAATTCCTCAGCGACTAATAAATAAAAAAGCCCTCACACTTCCCGCATGCGGATACTGGTCCCGATAAAAACGGGGAATCTTTTTATAGGAGAGGGGGCCACATCAAGTTCTAGGCTCTGTCTGTCCGTTCCCATTTTGGCTCGGATGTCGGGCGTTTTGTCGATCATTTGGATCTCGTTTTGAGCATTCGTTGAGTCGTCTAGTCTTCAGCGCTGGTAACGGTAGGACAAATGGAAGTCGGGAGCAACTAAAGTGCGCAACGAAAAAGGTAGTAACTTCCAAATAAAGAATAACAACACGCTCTCGCGAAAAAAAATCAAAACGTTTCAGCAAAAGGCTAACGTCGATGGTTTGCCGTTGACTTAGCAGTTACGAGTATAGATAGGGGGGGGGATATATAATTATTATAAAAAATCTAATAAAAAATAAAAAATCTAACAATCTCGGTAGCCGATCGGGTATAGACTAGTTACGCCCTAGGAATCGAGGCATCTGGTTTCGCTTTACTCGAGTACGAGTGATGGCAGATGAACAGGGGATAGCTTCATGCCACGTTCTCAATAACATGCGACACCGAAGGACGACTTTTTTTCTTTTTCTTTTTCTTTTTCTTAAAAAAAACAAGAGAGAGAGAGAGAGAGAAAGCCTAGATCAATCCGATTGCTCCGAATCGCGAGTGCCCAGGGGTAATTCCCGAGAATCAAGAAAAATGCCATGTGCCCGGACAAAAGCGGAGGCGAGGGAGATAGAGGTCGCCGTACAAGTACAGCGACCGCAAAGACAAGGTTTTTTTACGAGGAAAAACTCGCCTCTCCCTCCTCCTCCTCCTCCAGACAATCCCGCGGATCTGAAGTTAGGTACCGATCACCGTGGCTCGCGGTAACGGGTAACGAGATGAGAAAGCGCGGACCCGAAAGGGGGGGGTGTGGGGGAGACCTAGCAAATCAACCATAGGGCAAACCGAACTGACCGATGCGCCATTTCCTCCAATACCGTATACAGTTACGGTTACAGCTTTGCTCGAGCAAAAGCACAGGCTGCAGCGTGGGGGGGAAGATTTGTATATTATTATAGAATCGAAATTGCGGGGTGTGTGGAAAAAGTGCGGCCGATTCATAGACTGTCACTCTGTGCTGTGTGTCTGGTGTATGTTTGTATGCACCCCGGATGTTGGGGCTCATGCTTGCTGTTCGCAAGTGGTGCAGCGGCGGTTTTATGTGGTTGCATGGCGCCAGCCCAACACAAAGCGATCGATGTTTTGGTACTACTCATCGGTCGTTTGGATACCGGTGCAAGTTGATGTTACTACTCTTATCCCTCCGAGCCAGTTATCCGAGAGAGAAATGGTTTCCTCAGAGCTCCTGTTTTGTTTTTTGACGTGCAACGTTCCCTTCTCGTTGTAACTTAGAACTCTGATAGGCTAACGGGATGTGGACGCCATCTCGGCGATAAAAGAAGCGAGCTGCTACAGCAAGTAAGACCCGAGGAAGGGAAAAAGTGACCTATGATAACGGGTAAGCCACGAAAGTTGGATCTCTAAATTTTGATACATCGCATCTGACTCAAGTTGACGGTGGGAGAAGATGAAACAACTTCTCGGAGGGGAAAAGCAAAAAACACTCGGCTTAGTGATGGAAACCTTAAATCCCGCCAATCCCCGACAAACCTTCACCTTCACCTTCAAAACCCCCGTAGGAAAAAGAGAACAGGGAGGAAAATGTTACAGCCTGCTCGCTATATATCCAAGCGACATACGATTATTAAAGGGAATCACACCAGCTGACGGACCAACACAGCAAAAGGTTGTTTTTGTTTTTCTGTTCGTCTCTTTCCGACTCCGGTGGGTACGCTACTCGAGTTATAAGTAATCCGATCGATCCCGATCCCGATCAACATGGAATCGTCACGTACTAGTTTCTGAAGCAATTAGTTATTACAATGCCAACTTCCCTTCCGACACTCCTCTCTTCGTACAGCACTGCGGAGTACGGAGTTCAGGTATCAATACTAATACCTGCAGATGTACAGTACAGTACCCGGCGGGTTGGGAATGTTACTAAGAGGACAACGGTACGCACCCGTACGGGGGTACTACACACGACCTGGTACTGTACCGTACTGTTCCCATGAGACCTAAACAGGAGACCGGGATAGAGAGCCATGTATGAGCGGAGCTATTATCGCTACATACGGTAGCGCAGCAGAAGTTGCCCAGAAAAAAATCTGCCCCCCCCTCCCAATGACCATAGAGGGGAGCGAAAAAATAAAACGGCGACCTTTTTCGTTAGACTTCCTGACCTGGGAATAATCCACGGGAATGTGAGGAAAGCCGGTGCAGCAGCCTCCGGGTGTGAAGAACCCCACTAGGATACCCGGTATGGTATTCGTACCGTACATGTTGGAGGTACGAGTATGATATGCAACTCGTCAGACGAAATCCGGTTGCCTTGTGGGGCGATAATGTCTACCGTCGGGTGGTGTGGGATGTAAAATCTAGGCTGGCTGGCAACGCACGGGGCAAGGCTAGTTACTTGTACTTGGAGAAGGTAGGAGGGGTAAGGTTTCGCCTGAGCCCCACCCCCCTTCAACAGTCAGCTACGGCAGTCAAAAGAGTCGCCGAGTGTAATATGGCTGGCGGGCTGACTGGACTGGACTGGACGGATGGTACGGGGAATACCACATATCGGTCGGAATTCCTCCATCCAGATGACCAACGACCTAACCAGACAGTCCGGATCAAGAAGCGAACCCCCCCACGCCCTTAGATCCTAGATAATTCAAGGCGGCTACCTATTAGTTATCGAGTGACCGTAGGTGAATCATACTCCCCACCATTATCCATCCGATCGACAAAAAATCCCTTCGACATTTCCCTATTTCGCCATGTTTTTTTTGTGCAGTACGTGCATCTTCCTAATGCAAAGACCGTGGTAGCAACACCTAAAATCACCACGGTAGCACATCCCTCACGTGCCCCTCCCCCCTCCCCAACAATTCGGTAGTGTGAATTCATCCGGAAACATGTGCGCCGCCTGGCTTGTCTTTCGATAATCACACGCTCCCCAGGGCTGTCTTTCTTTCTTTCTTTCTTTCCCTTTCCGCCCTCTCTACTGGTGCTGGGGAGGATCACTACCATCCCAGAGAGATGGTGAGAGATACTGTTGCGCAGAAATCGATAGGTTGGCCTGGGCCCTTTTCATTTTAATCCCTGGGGTTAACTTACCTCGTGATCGCGGCCCCAACTTGCCAGCCTGCTGGCCCGCATGGAAGGTGGTAAAAATAAAACAAAAGCACTCAAACACTGCGAGACTCGATTAATGAGATGCAAGGAGGCATGCAGTAGAGCGCTCGAGTAAAGTAAGATGGTGATTCACAACTCAGCAGCCAATCCCCACGTTTAACTTTTTAAGTACCCCTACCAGAGCGATACTGCTAGGATGGGATGGAAATCTACTCGTAATTGAACGACGTTCGCAAACTCGGCTGCTATTGCATGCCACCAAAATTCAGCCTTTTTTTTGTTCAGATCACGGTGTTATGCAATATCGGTCGTGTTCACAAACGTGGTTCAATTACGAGCATTCGAGTATCTGTCTCAGCTGCTGCGCGTGCTGTCCCGGATCAGTGAGGCCAGGACTTAAACAAGGATGTATGCGCTACCCTAGATCCAAAGGGCCCTCACCACCTCACCTCAACTCGCCTCGCCTGGCCGGGTGCCTTCGGCCTCCACCTCCGCCACATAAGCACAGGCACAAGCACAAGCACAAACCTTGTTCTGGGAGGATTATATCAGCATCATAAACGCGCACTCGGTGGGTCTTGGCGCGGGGATGGGGGGTTATGCGGGAGCCAATCGTGGGAAAGCCGAAGTTCCACGAGAAAGGGTGAGGAACAGGTTTGTGTCAGACAACTCCTAGTCTTCCATCCGATATCACGCTCGGGGTTCTTCAACGGAGGCTGTCTGCGCATACATACTCCCTAACCACCATTCCGTCAAGTGGCCGAACAACAGTATATGGAGAGGGGTGGGGAACAACTTAAGAGCGGGCAGTGAGTGAGCGTGACCAAGGAGGTAGAGAAGAAAAGGCAATGAGGCTCTTTGATAAACCCTGGTCCGTGCGTTGTTCAAAAAAATGCGGGGAAGCTAGAGAGCATGTATCACGAGAGCTCGACCAAGAAAAGGAAACAGCGAAAAGGAAAAAAGAATAACATCGAGTTTGTGATTGCCCCTTTAGCCCCTAAAGGGAGAGATCGGCGGTTCGATAGTCGATGCAGTGTTTGTTTTTAATTTTCCGGTCCTGTTTTCAGTTATGCTGATCTACGGCCGGCTTAAGACTTTTTGAAGGGACGGAGGTCGGGCCGGTACGATACGATAAGGCGGTCTACAAGATTGCGTTATTGTATTGTAAGTCAGACCTGATGAACCCGCGGCTAACTTACTGTGATGTGGTTTGGAAAGGAAGGACGCAGTACTGACCAAGCATGCAAGTCACTTGAGTATGCCTGTGATGTGGAAGGGACCGTAGGAAAAGAGGTCCACTGCAACTCTAAACTAGCATAATTTTCTAAAAGCCCGCGGAGAACCGGGGCTTACCTATGGTAGCCTTTCGCGAGAGTGAGAGGCGGGGTGTTAGAAGCGATGACAAAAAAAAAAAGATTGAGAGTGAGAGGAGAGGGGAAAGTCTCCAAATCCTTCTAGAACATCTAAACACTAGTCACCCGTCCATGTTTTGGGAATGATATACGAAATGGTATGCGTAAGTATGGCAAAGTTGTTCTCCCTTGTGATCCCAAGGAACTATTCATAGTTTTTGGGTAAGCTAATGTATCTGTCCTCCAGGGGCGGGAACCCCCTGCTCCGTCTGTTCAACTTCCCCCCAGCCCGGAGTTGTCCCGGTCGAAACTCTTGGGAGCGAATGGCCGGGGCAGGGAAAGCAGAGAGAAGGGTGAGGAAAAGGAAAAGGAAAAGGAAGGTCAGGGAAGAGGATAGATTCTTATGTATGATGCGTACTGTTTGGGAACGTGATCACTCCGGAGTTACAGTGCAGAGGTGAGAATGGAAGTGACTTCCAGTTGGATGGAAAGTGAGGTTGCTACCGTTAAGTGCTATATTGCACCATGGTACTACCACCTACTATCACAGATCATGCTCGCCGGCACTCCAACAGTGCAGCACGCAAAAGGAAAAAAAGAAAAAGACGTTAACGTTATCACTACAGAATTGCTCTCTTCTCATCCCACCCCACCTTACTATACACTAACTCGCAGAACTCTAAAGCAACTTTACACAGCAGCGGAGCCGGAGCACAGCACAGTACACACACAAGTCAAGACAAGCGAATATCGTAATATCGCTCATCTCCCAACCCGACCTATGACAGCTTTTCCCCCTCCTCCTCCCCCTCCTCCTCCCTCTTCTTCTCCATCGCCTCACCTCAAGCCCTCAAACAAGAAAGGTGTAAGGAAGTAAAGGTGGAAGAAATATGAGATAAAGACTACCAGCACTCATAAAAGCAGCGATCCCATCCACCCCCACTCAGCCCACCAAATGCCAAACCGTTCCCATAGCCACCATAAATTCAATCAATCAATCAATCAATCAATCAGTCAATCAATCAATCAGTCAGTCAGTCAATCAATCAGTCAGTCAATCAATCATGTCGTATCGTGTCGTGTGCCCACAATAATAGAGCACACACCGTGTGCATGGCAGCCAAACAAAGCACAAAACCGCCACCCAGCCCATCTGCCCATCCAATCCACTCATCCACCCATTCACCCATTCACCAATCCGTCCAGCAATCCAGCAATCCAGCAATCCAGCAATCCAGCAATCCAGAAATCCAGAAATCCCCATGTCGCAGGAAACCACGCTAGTTAGCGAAAGCAAAAAAGCATGTATGTAATGAGTGAGCACAGCCTGCAGGCAATATCCCCTCTTTCTCACACTCCTGCTTGCAATTGCATCAGTATCCGCCGCATACACAATAATTACCTCCGCACACAAACGACATGTGCAAACCGGCTAGTAGAGGAGAGTAAACGGGGGAGGGAATGGGGCGGCGGCAATACGAGCGAGCGAGAGAGAGTGCGAGCGCCGTCACTGCAGTACTGTGTGATAAGCCCCCCGGCTCCTCCCTCCATCCAATTCAAGGGTCCAATGGTATCGTAGTTGGAGCACCGGGAGACCTTACCCCACACAATGTAGATCACGACGCCAGAATCACGGGAAGGAAGGAGTTTTAGGTTGATTACGCTATTGCCTAGTTGGCTTCTGGATCGTATTTGGATGGATGGGTTTGCGCGGCCTAGGGGATGAATGAGTGGATGAAAATTTGGGACGAAAAATATGAAAAATGATCCAGTGGTGGATTTACTGAAGGGCAGTCCAGGAGGGGAAGTGCTTAACAAAGGAGAAAAAGGAAAAAAGCGAGAAGCAGAGAGTCCATGACAGATATGTAGGATAGCGAAAAACAAATCATAGCAAGACTGAGCCGAGTGGATTTAGCCACCACCCGAAATGGAACGAGGGCAGAAACGAATACCGATATATATATAAAACTTCCTCACGCCGTCTTTTGCAAGCACGGATTGTCCATAAGAGCAAGATAGAGGTTACTGCAAGCCACTAAATCAAGAAGGGAGACTGAAAGCTATCATAGAAAGGAAACAGAAAGAGGGGGAAGATAAAAGGGTAGCAGGAGATATGTTTCAGGCACCACACAACGAATATGGTACGTTGTTGAAGAAAACATCCATAATCTACTAAGATCAGCATAGCGACACTACAAGGGAGGCTAGGCATATAAATAGACCGTACGAGAAGGACAGGCGATATTATCGTCAGGAAAACTGATTCATGGGAGGCCGTTAACAAATTCGTAAAACGACATGGGCGAGTAGGGAGCAGACCAGATTAAAAAAAAGGAAGAAGAAAAACATAATATCCCCCCGCACACTCCCGCCTTCTCGAACACCATGAGGACAAAAAATGACAGGACAAGCGATAAGGAAAAAGGAAAAAGGAAAGAAAAGAAAAGAAAAATAAGAGGAATTGAATCCCATGCTGTTGGGTCCTATTTCCCAGGTTTTGTTTTAAATGTGACACCAGTATCGATACAAAGGTTCCCCATGGCCACAGGAACATATATAAGACGCTTTTTGCGAACCCGGGTGCCAGCCGGTCTCATCTCACTGAATTTTTCCCCCCTTCACCCCTCTATGGCCTCGGTTGAAATTTCCCAAATTTGTTGCCGCAAGGAATCATTATCCACCGATATTCCATTTCATTTCTCAAACACAAAGCACAAAAAGCATCTCATAGTATAGGGATTCCCGTTAGGATCAAAGATATGCAGATCCAACAATGCCCATTTGAACCCCCATCACATTCTGTCTCCCCCTTAATTTGTTTTCCTCAAGCAAGAGAACTGCCTCAATTAAAACCTTCTAGCAAAACGCACCAGACCCCGTTCAACCGCCTTCCTCGCTCCCCATCATTTTCAAATTGACACCAACCTTCTAAAGGCTAGCATCAATTTCCTTGTAAGGATATCAAACCCGCGATCACTTCTTCTTCTGCTTTCTAGGAGGAGTAACAGGTCTACCAGCCCCCATTCCACCGTAAACGTACTTCTGTTTCTTCTCAGCAGGCTTCAAGATCTACAATGGCAGTCGTTAGCTCGGTATGCAAAATCGCAGATACAGCAAAAAAGGTATCATCTAAAGTTGGACATTGATTAACCACCCACGTACCTGGAACGAGCACAACAGGCTCTCATCAACACTCATCATTGCACCAGCGTTGTCAAATTCGCCACAGTAATTGGGTGCGGAGAACAGGGTGACGAGCTGTCTCTTGGAGAAGAATTCGTAACCGTCTTCAACGACTTGGTGAGCACGACATATAAGGTCCATGTCATGCTTCTGCAAAAATCTTGAGACAACATCAGGGCCAAATGTGAAAGAGACACCACGGTCATTTTCGCTCCAGCCAGTGATGTCCTTATCCGGATCGGACCAAAGGAGATCGCAGAGTAAGCCGCAATCGGGGATCTAAGAGAGAGAATATGAGTCGATTTTTCGACAATAATGAATTGACGATGGGGAAAGGGCTGGTTACATCAGTAGGTCTCATGACCCTGCGAATTTGCTCCATGGAGTTGAGATCAGGGGAAAGACCACCATGCATAGTGAAAATCTTTTCATCGATGATAGCAGCAATCGGTAGACAGTTGAAGCAATCTGTAAAGGTCTTCCAGAGCTTGATGTTATATCTCCTTTTACATTCATCATAGAAGCCGTAGATACGGTTTATAGAGGCACACTCGTGGTTGCCGCGCAGGATGAAGAAGTTTTCCGGGTACTTAATTTTATATGCCAGAAGGAGGCAGATGGTTTCGAGGGATTGTTTTCCTCGATCGACGTAATCGCCAAGAAACAGATAATTTGCCTCCGGAGGGAACCCGCCGTATTCGAAAAGTCGAAGGAGGTCGTAGTATTGCCCATGAATATCTCCGCAAATCTAGTTGAGGAACTGATCAGCACACACCGGGACTTTGATCGCCCAGAAACATGTACATATGCCCGGGCATTAATGATATCATACCTTGATTGGAGCTTCTAACTCCAGCAGGATTGGCTGCGATATGAATATTTCTCTAGCCTTAGTACATAAGTAGCGAATTTCGGCTTCCAACAATTGAACTTGTTTTCCGGGACGGCTGCCACGAACTTCCAGCAGCCTATCGATAATAGAGTCCAAATCGACTTCCGTTTGGTCCGCCATAGCGTTGTAAAGAGTGGAGGGGGGGGGGGGGGTAAAGAAAGGAAGAGAAAGGGAAAAGGAGCGGGCG
>Ga0307510_10011748_pt1 | contig 10388 bp, 8 predicted proteins | sample 12_EM_MG_FD_207224 | JGI IMG/M metagenome (GOLD analysis project Ga0307510, IMG submission 207224) | Populus trichocarpa ectomycorrhiza microbial communities from riparian zone in the Pacific Northwest, United States - 12_EM | ecosystem: Host-associated > Plants > Roots > Unclassified | place...
GACTTCTTTGTTGTTGCTGCAATTTGGACTTGAAAACGGCCTTTTTAAATCTTGGGCTCCACATGAAAGTTGTAGGCCTATGTCTTATCTTTCCATCCATATAAAATGGACCTAAATCCAAGATCTGAAGCTCCAGATATTACCCGATTACCGAACGGTGTTCAAGTTTGGACTGCACCAATCATCTCTTTTCTAAGTTTGCCCATCTCTTTGTCCTTTCAATTGCAGTACTTCAACTCATCAATCAATTCTTTCATTTATGTGATAGGCCTGCATTTAAGATGAACATTTACCATAAATTAAAGGTATCTTATATAATTAGATATGTTATTATAAGACATGCTTTAGTTAAGGAGTTATTGATATTTCAAGTGCAAAATGATGATATAAAACCTTGATAAAAATGCACTTTTAAGTACTAATCATATGACCCTGTAAGAACCACTAAGATGTGTTGGTCCTTAATGTGATGGTATTGAAAGAATTTAGAGAACCAGAATTTATAAAATACACCAGTAGCCAATGCCTCATAACTCATTTGAGAGCATATTGTAATAAAATGATAGAAGTAGTACACGATAAAAAGTTGTTTATCCACTTGTTTCAAGACTGTTTGAGTGATGTTGCACTAGCTTAATACATGAGGCTAAATAATACTAAGATTAAAAGGTGGAAAGACTTGGTAAAGGCTTTTATGAAACAATACAAGTTTAATATTGACATTGCCCTAGATAGATCTAACTATTGTTCATGGAGAACGGAGCAAGAATTTGTACGTGAATACACTAAAAAATGGTGTAAGAAGGCTGCCCAAGAGAGTTCATTATTGTTAGAAAAAGTTATGATTAATCTTTTCTCTAACACCTTGAAAGCTCTTTATTTAGAGCACCTTGTGGGAATAATGACCCAACCCTTTACTGATATGGTACTTGTAGCCGAAAGGATTAAATAGGGTGTGAGAGCTAGCAAAATCATTGACTCTTGGATAAAAAAAGGTTTTACTAGGAGGAAAAAATAGATCAATGTAAGCAATGTTGAAGAAGGAGGTTACCATGGAAAAGGGCACCAAAACACATACAATTATCAAGCACCTACCCACCTATAACCAATATAAATTTCTCTACACCTTTCCTTATAAACCAACCCAATCATCAAAGTAACCAATCAATAAACAACCAAAATGATAATCACCCATGAAAAAACTTATAAAAAGACCAAGAACAATTATCACCTTTTCTCATACCTCTCAAAGAAATGTACTAAAGACTATTAAATATTGACCAAATTGCCCCTATTCCATTAGCCTTATTACAACCACCATTCCCAAATTACTACAAGCCAAATCAAACTTGTGAATATCATGCTGGTATCAGTGGACATAACATCGAGAGTTTTCTGCATTTAAAAGGAAAGTCTTCCAACTTATTAAGACGAGGTGGATAACTTTTTAGGAAACTCCTAAAGTGAACTATAATCCATTTCTAAACCATGCCTTAAGAAGCAAAGGGGTCAATGTTTTGGAGGAAGATAAGAAAAAAAGAGAAGTCTGGAGAGTTACCATTAAATATTTGCATGACATGTTGATGCAAAATGGGTATCTTTGGAACACCATCCAAAACATAGCCTAAGAAGGATATAGAGAGGTTTTACACTTATCATCAACAGTCCGAACATGATGTTGACTGTTGTGAAGATTTCTATAGAGAGATGGGAAGAATGATTGCCTTGGGTGTGCTAAGAATCGAAGGTGATAAGAAAAACTGTGAAATTGGGATGGTAAATAAGCAAGACAAGAAGGTTGAGGTTTGCATGTATCAATATATAGTAGGAGGTCTACCAAAAATGATCTTGACTAAGTCTTTTTGTTTGAGAAATGAAATTTACAATGCTTTACCTTATTATATATAAGTACTCATTCCATATTAAGAACTTTGTCCTTGTCATCTGTACTAAAGTAGATGGTTTAACTCAAAGTGAAAGGTGCTTTACTCCTGAAGAGCTAGAGAGGAAAATAAAATCTAAATGGAAGGATGTGGTAGAGTTAGCCAAAAATGATGAAGTCAACAAACTAAAAAGTGAGGAAGATATAATGAAGTTCTTCAAGCTGATGAAACATAGTGAGTATAATATAGTAGATCAACTAAAAAGAATACCTACTTGAAGTTCTTTAATGTCATTAATCATAATTTCTGAGCTGCATTGCAATGCATTACAAAAAGTCTTTAATAAAGCTTATGTCCCCTAAGACATCACAAAAAACTATATGAAGCATTTAGTAGGTAAAATCCAATCTACCAACTACATATATTTTATCAAGGATGAGCTTGACTATTATAAATTAAGCTTTTATAATAATAAATATATATTTATATGCATTTAATAATACCATATGTAATCAAATTACATATAGCATATTAAACAAACTAGCATTTACATGGTCTGTGATTAGGACAGTAGTGAAAGGCTGAGTTTCCTATATCTTGATTTGCGTTTCCTTCTCCTCTTCTTCTGTCATATTTCTTTGAGGGACTTCTTTCTAAGATACATGATACGCAAAAAAAGGAAAAAAAAACGAAACGTGTATTTATTTTAAAAAATAAATCTTTGTTTCTTTGCTTCGCTGGAAGTTTAGATCTGCAAATATAGAAGTGTTCTTGTGTGTGATATATAAGCTGATTTAATTACTAAGAATGTTGAAAATTGATGAATTTGATGAGAGAAAGGAATTTTTTTTCAAAGTGAGAAACGATAGCAAGAATGTACGTTTTTTCTTACGACTCCTTCTGTTGGCATTACCTCATCGCTGATAGCCTTTGAAATTATGATATGGCATGCATAGATTGTTATTTCTGGAGTGCATGGTGTTCATCTTGGATTAAAAAATCGAGCTTTTAATTCGTCCCTTTTTTAGTACCGATATCTCGAAGATTCCTTCTATGCCAAGTTTATTTTAAAAAAAATTAACGTGTTTTTTTATTTTTGAGGATCAATGTAAAAAAACTCAGAAATAAATTAGAAATAAACTAAAAAATGTTAGGACAATTAACGGCAATAATAATAAAAAAATCTAAAAAAATATATATAATAAAAATGATTTTTTTAAAGAAAAATGTGGTAAAGGTAATGCTATATTTTTTTAAAAGGATAACTAATTCTTTTTCTAAATCTTTTGCATTAGTTTTAATTTTAGAATTTTTATTTTTTTTAAATACATAGTAAAAATGAGTTTTTATAAGAAAAAATATAGTAAGGATGATGGTGTTCTTTTCTTAAATATAACTAAACTCTTTATTTAAATTTCTAAAAGTAGTTTTATTTCTCAAAATTTCTATTTTTTTTAATTATTAGATGGCTATTCTAATTTTCCGCAATGAATTTTTAGTCTTACTGTGATGTCCACCAGATGAGGCAACTTTTGTTATGGAAGGTGGTAAAATCATCATACAACATAATTAAGAGATCGAGACATCAAATAGAAATCATAGTTTTTTTCATTAATTTTAACTTTTAAATATTTATATATTAATTACTGCTAGCAAAGTTTTCTCATTTTTTGAACTTTTCTCCCTAGTAGTAATATCTATGTATCTAATAATATTTAATGAAAGATAAGGTGATAGATGATTTGTGAAACTCATTTTATATATATAGAGAATACTTTTTTTTAATTAATATGGATGTCCGGGCTGAAGAAATATGGAAATATATGCAGAGATTCCATGCAAGATTCAAGTGTAGAAATCCTGTATGGATCTTCTGCATACATCACTCTATTGAGAGATTCCTTGCTATAATTCTTCATTTCATTTACTTTATGATTTCCATAATTCCTGCATCAAATCATGTATATATATATATATATAGTAAGAATCAATGACCTGTGATGTATGAAATGCCTATTTAAAGGCACGAACAATATACATGAATATAAGTTCAGCTTTCCTACATGGTAACAGAGCCTTCTATCACTATGGCATCTTCTTCTTTAGTTCAAACAATGTTCCCTGCTTCTTCTCTTGAGATTACACTCCCAAATCACATTTGCCTGATATCTCCATCAAGCTGGCTTCAAACAATTATCTTTTGTGGAAAGCACAGGTTATTCTTGTTTTACTTGGCTATGGACTCCTTGGATATGTGAAGGATGAAGTTCTCTGCCCAGAATCAACTATCATTGGTGAGAATGTTGAGTTGCAAACAAATCCTGTTGTAGCAATGTGGTTGCGCACGGATCAATTGATCCTTAGATGGATCAACAGTTCACTATCTGATGGACCTCTTTCTCAAGTCATCAATAGTGAATCTTCGCATGATGCATGGCAAGTGTTAGAGACACTTTATGGCACTCACATTCGAGATCGCATCCAACAAATCAAAGGCAAACTACAGTCTTTGACAAAAGGTACCTCTTCACTGGAAGATTATTTACACAAAGCAAAAGCTTTGGCTCTGTCGTCTCTTTGTGGTGCAGGTAAACCAATGGATGATGATGAATTCATCATTTGTATTCTTCGAGGATTAGGATCTGAATTTGATCCTATAGTAGCAGCATTAAATGCCAGAGATACCTTTCCATCTCTTGAAGTAGTTATTGGCAAACTCTGTGACTTTGAAATTCGAATTCAAGGATCATAGACAACTGCTCCTTTTGTGGCTTTTTATACAAATCGTGGCCGCACAAACTCAAAGCCATGGATAAACACCAGAACTCGTGGTCACAATCATTGCAGCTTCACTAGGAGAAATCCCACTAACAACACTCCATCACGAGCTAAAGAGACTTGTTTTCCTCGCCAAAATGGAAGCTTTACTGGGACTCGTCAGAAACAAATCTCACATAACAGTAATCATGGACATGGTAGCATCACTTGTTTTCGATGTGGGGGACCTAATCACAAAGCAGATGGATGCTTTGCATCTAATGAAGAAGCTGATCAATACAAGGCCTTTGCTGCAATTAAAATTGGTGAAACTGCAGAAGAGACATGGTATTCTGACACTAGAGCAAACCACCATATGACGTCTGACACAAATGAAGTCCAAGGTATTATCTCTTATCCTGGAAATGACTCTGTTATGGTTGGAAATGGTCAGGGCTTGCCTATCACTAGTACTGGAAACGTTACTATTCCCACAACCAATCTCAAGCTAAATGATGTTCTTGTGGTTCTTGCAATTAAGAAGAAACTATTATATGTATCTCAATTCACAAGAGATAATAACTGCTATTTTCTGTTTTATCCATGGGGTTCTATTCTTAAGGACATGAAGACAAAGCAGGTAATTCTTAAAGGTTTCATGAAGGATGGGTTATATCCGATCAATCTGCAGCAACTCTCCACAATTCCAGTCAGTTTTTTAGCAAATAAAGTGTCCAGCAACTTATGGCATGCACGACTGGGCCACCCTCAAGCCGAAATTCTCACAAAGTTATGTTTACCATCTATGGATAAACAAAATGTTTTATGTGAGAGCTATGTTTTGGGAAAATCAACAAAGTTACCATTTGAATCTAGAAAATCATATGCTACTGCTTTTCTGCATACACTGCATTCAGATGTCTGGGGTCCTGCATCTGTCCCCTCTTATGATGGAAACCGTTTCTATTTAATTATTGTTGATGAGTATTCCCAGCATATATGGTTCTTTCCTATGAATCAAAAATCTGACGTAGCAATAATATTTACTTCCTTTCTCAAGCAAATGGAAACACAGTTTGATACTCATGTTAAAATATTTCAAAGCGATGGAGGCGGTGAGTTTGTTAATCAAAGTCTGCAGAATCTTTTCAAAACTAATGGCATCATTCATAGAATTTCATGTCCAGGAACACCATAACAAAATGGATTAGCTGAACGACGTCATCGACATATCGTAGAAACAGGATTAACACTGTTATCACACGCTTCTGTTCCAATAAAATTCTAGACTGCAGCATTTCATACTGCAGTGTTTCTAATTAATCGCTTACCAACTTCAGTCTTGGGTTACAAGTCACCGCATGAAGTGGTTTTTGGCTCTGCCCCTACTTATGACTCATTACGAGTGTTTGGATGTTCCTGCTATCCCTTGCTTGCACCATTTGGTCGATCAAAGTTGGATTTTAAATCCATACGATGTGTCTTTCTTGGTTACTCCACCAATCACAAAGGTTATCTCTGCCTTGAGCCACAGACACATCATTTTTACATATCACGCCATGTGAAATTTAATGAACTCCAGTTTCCCTACAAGTGCATGCAGCAACCTGATACACATGTCTCTCAGTTGTTTAAAATTAAGGCACTTCCTCAACTACTCAAAACTGTGGCAGAAAAATCAATTGCCACAGCCACACAAGTCAGTCATCACGATCCAGTAACAATTGTTCAAAATGCCGAAAATGTTCAAGAAGAATCAGCACCTCAACTTGCCACTTTCTTCATCCACCGCAGCAGACATCACTCCTGTACCACCAGTGATCTCTCTTACATCTGCTCCAGCTTCACAGCGACAGCATCATATGATTACACGAACTCAAACAGGGAAGCTAAAACCCAAGGTATTTATTTCTTCACGACATCCCATCCCTGCCTGTTTTGTTGACCTTGTTGCCCAACCACAAGAGCCATCTTCAGTTCAACAAGCTCTCCAACATCCACATTGGCTTCAAGCAATGCAAGCTGAAATGGATGCCCTTCATAGCAACAAAACCTGGACCTTGGTACTTAGACACGCCAAAATGAATATTATCAGCAGCAAATGGGTGTTTAAAATCAAAACACGATCTAATGGTTCCATTGAAAGATATAAAGCTCGGCTGGTGGCTCGTGGATTATCACAGCAACCAGGACTTGATTATGATGAAACATTCAGTCCTGTTATCAAACCAAGCACCATTCGGCTTATCCATTTTTGTCAGAGAACGAGTTGCAGAACGGCTTATCAAACTCAGAATTTTTTTTCTTATATAGAATTTAAAGAAAGGAGTCTCAATCCAAACACTTAAATAGTACACTTCAAATATTGAAATAAAGAAAAACAAATCTGAGTTCAGCAAGTATTTAAAATGAGAATAGATCAGACGAGTTGTATTATACGGATTGAGCCAAATACAAGTACTAGATCTATGCTTATTGCTTACTCAAGTCTTACCGACTTGTTAATGAGACATGCAGGTAGCCGCTTCGTAGAAGGATTTGCATTTCCTACGTGGAACGGGATTGTATCGAGCTTTTTCGGTTAAATGCTGTATATTTTTGTATTTTAAAAAAAAAATTAAAAAAAATAATTTTTTTTTTGTTTTTAATTAATATATTTCTAAATTAAAAACATTTTAAAAAACAACCATAATTATATTTTCAAAATTTATTGGTAAAGTAGGCAACTGGAGAAGTTCAGAATTTAAGTCAGACTTGGAAACGTGCCATCACGTGGAGGCCTTTGTTAAATTACTGGTTTTTCTTACAACAAGGACTAGTTTTATACTGACCATGCAAGTAATCCATGGTTCCATGCTGTAAAGGCATGGGAAGATGCATAGCCTCTCATGGATGCCAGTACTGTATAATGGCAGCTAGAAAAAAGAGAGAGAGAAAAGTGTCCCTATCTCCCACTTGAATATACAAGGGTCCAATAAATTCTTGCTCACTCTTTCTATCAGATGATTTGGCTTGGATGGTAGGACTAACTAAATAAATTCTTGCTCACCTATGAAAGGAAAATTCCACTCAGAAAAGGCTATGACGCTAGTTTTCTTTCACCTCTTCGTTAGTTTATTATTATTTTGTTAAGACACCATTCCATGTAAAAGCTTGATGAAGTGACTGATACATTGGGTTCAAGCTGGCTTAGTTATTAGGTGCAGTTGGTGAGCTCACCCCTTCTGTGAGTGTCTTGTCTTATTTTCAATTCTAACAAGTTAAACGACTATGATGCTCGAGGGGTCCAGAAGACACATACTGCCAGGATTTGTACGTGTCAAGCCACTATTGACTTGTGATTTGGAGTATATACCAATTGAGCTGTACACAAGGGAGAAGGCATGATAAAGGTTTGAGTGGGTTGTCATCAGTTCAAGATTTTATTAATAATTATTTATTAATTTTGTAAAAAATAATTTGTAATTCTTAATTGAGTTATCAAAACATTCTAAAAATTTGCGTGGAGTCTTCTAATATGATATTTTAGCTTGGGTTAAAATTTCAGAATTTTTAAAGAAATTCAGAAATTTGATGAAAAATCACAATTTGATCAGTTTTACATTATTAGACGTAATGTTCAATCTGACCATCAGATTGAGGTGAAATCTTAGAAGGAATCTTAAAATATATTGAATAAAATCTGGTTAAAATTTTAGGATGAACGGAGCTTGGTAGTGTTAACAAAAAAAAAGCAAAACGACTCATTAAAGGTAAAATAATTATTTGCCATTAAAAAAACAAATCAGCTCTTACTTCCTTTTATATGTTGCTTGGGCAGAAGCAGAATAGGAAAAGAAAGAAAAGAAAAGGCGAGAGAGAAAGAGAAAAGTAAGAGAAAAACATAAAAAAAAATCCAAGAAAAAAAAAAGAAAAGTGAGAGAATAACCTTATAAACTTACAAAATCCAACTTATAAAACACTAATCTAAGGAAGAATCAAGTGAAGGGAGGAGAAATTGAGAGAGGAAAAAAATTTAAATACTTTGTTTTCCAGTTGACATGAGATTGTTATTTTATCCCGGTTGAGGGGTTGTTACAATATCGATTCAGATTCGATTATAAATGAATTATATTCCACAAAACATCGAATGATGAAAGATATAACTTCAATAGTGAGTTTATTTTTACTTTCACTTCAATTTTATGTACTTTCAAATTTATTTTTTTATATTTTAGGTAGTGTATTTAAATTAAAATTTTACTATTAACTTCAAAAATTTATGTACATGAGTTAATAATTAATTTTAAAAAAATTTATATATTTATTTAATAGTTCAGGACAAGAAAAATTTCTGGTTTTGCTCATACCTGTACAGTATTTTAAAAATTCTGACAATTCCCTTAGCTAGTATAGTTTTCTGTTTTTGTATTTTTTTTTCGGGAGATGATAGAGGACCCCAGGTCATGGACCCGGAAAACAGACCTTTGAAGACAAAATCATGTACCCCTCATGCATTGAACTTGCAAGCCCAATAACCCACCTCATGCTGCCCTTAAAGGCAGCATGAGGGTAACTGGGACAGTTTGAAATTAGCATGTGTTAAAAAAAATAAAATGGTGAAGTGTTATATTATATTATAACATATACTAAAAAGCCCCTAGTATGCATGCATTTCTTTTTCATTCTTAATTCTTTTTAATTGCACTTTTATATGCCATAATAATTTGTCAAATCTTGTTAAGGATTGAAATGATTGAATGAATGGGACTGCATTAAAAAAACATGGAGAAAACGAATGTCTAATTTGATATTCGTAAGACAAGTTTATTTTAATTCAAATAATTAATCAAGTTTAAGTCAATTAAATAAAGAACCAAAACACACGAGCAATCCTAAGCATGCAAGATTTTATCTTATAAGGTTCGCATTTTTTAATTGTATTGTCATATAGAGATATACTATGAAAGCGCCAGACATAATTCTGTCATCCACTGTCGGATTAGGCTGGTTATTCGTGCGCCTTGATATGCTATACAAATTGACCATTCGGATTTTGATTATCTTCTTCTGTTTGAGAGTTCTTGAAGTCGCAAGTTTTCAGGAAAAAACGGCCTAGTTCTTTTCTGTTCACCATTGCGTTTTATCCAAATTGGACAGGGAGGTTCTTCCAACTATCCTCTGCATTCTAAACGGTGGAGATCGTATTTGTAACCACTTTTCATGGTTGGGAATTTCTTGGTTTGAAATCTGTCAGTTTTCAGGTCAATTTGGTCCTTCGTTGATTGTGGTTGATTTGGCTGTTGGATTAAGCTGGGTTTTTGTTATTTTATTCTTAACTTGATTATGTAGAGCTAGATCGTTGGGTTTTATCTGGGTTGAATTCAACTGTGAGTTGTCCTTGTTCATAGTTGCTGCTTGGTTTGTTACTGGAACATTTTGAATTTCCATGGCTTCTACCAAAACCACCCAAACCACCACAGCAAGCACCAAACCCACAAACACCAAACCACCCCAGAACATAGCCACACATCCAACACCAAACCAAACTTTATGGGCCGAAAAGGTTAAGAGTTACAAACCCTGACACCAGGTTCTCTCTTGATCCACTTCCACGGAAAGAGTTGGGCTCCATTCTGAAAATTATTGATGACCTTTAAACCAATAATGCAAATCAATGGAAGTGCTGCTTGATTGGGTTTTTTTTTTTTTTTTTGCAGGATACAGCATGTCATATTATGCAGTCAAAACAATTGCATTTCGGGTATG
>Ga0307510_10011749_pt1 | contig 10387 bp, 18 predicted proteins | sample 12_EM_MG_FD_207224 | JGI IMG/M metagenome (GOLD analysis project Ga0307510, IMG submission 207224) | Populus trichocarpa ectomycorrhiza microbial communities from riparian zone in the Pacific Northwest, United States - 12_EM | ecosystem: Host-associated > Plants > Roots > Unclassified | place...
TTGACCATGATGGATGGGCCAATCGTTTGCGTGTTCTCTGCCGGGACTGTTCCGGCGATGGCGACATTTGCGGATGCTGATTGGGAGTTGGAAGGGTTGTTAGATCGTGAGGAACGTTGGGAAGCAGCCCGTTGTGCAGCCTTCGCGTCATCAAGGGAACGGCCCTCCATTTTGCCACCCGGTCGGATACAGAAATCTGTGAGATGTCCGAGTCGCTTGCAGTTATGACAACACTTCTTCCAGTTCGATTTATCGCGATCAAGACGAAGATCGGAAGGCCAGGCCGGATCGTTTATGTATTGCACGGTATTCAAAGGATCACCGGCGAAGTTATGGGAGGGGGACGAGGATGTTTGGATTCCAGAAGCTGAGGCAGAACTTTGCGCAGATGGCGCCGTGGAGGCAGGAGCAGGTCCCGCTTGGGGAACAGGAATGTTGGCCGCTGCATTGGTTGAAGTACCGTCCGTAGCGGGAGGAGGTGCTGCGGAGGACATTGTGGAACAGAGTTTTTGACCAGGAGTGGGGGATGCTAGTGAATTGAGATTATAGCGGCAGCAAGAGGCCCATAACCTATTAGAACTAGCGATGTTCCCTCAGTGCTGTGGTCTAACAAGACTAATATTTAGTAATATACCTAGCGATGTTCTGATGTACAGTTAGCGGCGGGGCCGTGGATGCGAAGTATATGTACGTACCCCTCAGTGCTGTGGTCTAACAAGACTGAGGGGAAGTGGAATACATGACCGCGCTGATAAGGGCGCGCAGGGGTCACGTGAACTTAGAGGGAGACGTCGTGATCTGACGATCACGTCTCAATAAGCTGCAGTAAGCAGTAAGGTAAGCGTAGGCACACACGGGCGGCCTGGGCCAGAAGCCCAGAGCTACAGTACTCAGCAGCAAGCCGGTTCTGGTCTATTCACATATGGGCTCGACCAGCCTGAGGCCTCAACTTCAACGTTACTGTATGCGGGGGATGTACGCGCCTGTCCCTGGGCCTCTCCACCACGACGACGTCCACATCTACTGCCTATCCTATGCTCACAGCGCAAATTCTTCCACCTAAAAATGAGTGACTCTTCTAGCTCTAGACTGCAGTTGCTCTTCGACACTGCCCTGCAGAGCTATGAGAAACAGACAGGGATGAAATTCGTCGACCATCCTCTTGCTCGGCAACTCGAAATTTGCCATTCTATTGGCTCTATCATGGACATTCTCCAGCAGCAAGCTCGGCCCTTGAGTGCATTTCCTGGAGATGGTGGCCAAGTTATCACAAGCGAGTAGTCCATGTCCTCAATGCGCTTTCCACAAAGTACAATGCTTGGAGAGGGTATTGGTCTGGTCCGTAGGATGGTGTTTTTAGGTACAGTACTTCCGGTTACTCATTCTCCTGCCAGTGGTCGTACCTTCTCTCATCCATCGATAATATGAATTCGCATCATTCAACTCGGATGCGGTGCGCAGAACTAGTAGTCCATCAAAGATATATCGCCTAAATCCGGTCTTCACGACGACCACCAGTATGCGTATAACTTACACAACATCATGATGATTCAAAGATACAGATCGTCCAAGTCGTCTACCTGGGCCGCTGGTGGCTCTTGCACCGGATTTGGTTGGCGAGCAGCCTTCTCCTGTTCGATCTCGTTCACAATATCCCACATGTCCTCATCGTCATCCACAGCAGGGGGCGCCGGCGCCGTCACCGAGCCAGACGTCGTCGGTGCACCTGCGTGCAGCATGTCCCACAAATCCTCGTCCTCGTCCATGGCCACCGCGTCGCCACTTGACGTTGCCTTCCAAGCGTGGGAAGTTGGAGCAGCATGCGTAGACACGCGCAACGCTTCTTCCTCCTCGAGAAGCGCCTCGAGCTCGATTGCGGTACTGTCCCGGTCAGGCGACGACGGCGGTGGATGCGAGGCATCGCTCGACAGGGGCATGCCATCGCTGTTCTCTCCTTCAGAATCGCTCGTGGCCGAGACACCGCCGCCCCGGCGCAGTCGTGCTCGTGAACGGACTGGAGAAAGCGGCAGGCTCGAAGACGCGGGCCCTTGGTCGGCAGTTGCTGCCGCCGCTCCGTCCCCGCGCGGGGCACGGGCACCATCGACATCCGAGTCTGCGTCTGAGTTATCATCGGTTACTTCTGGGGGTAGCTGAACTCCGTTCACAAGTCCATGGGCTTCGTCGCGCCATACGCTAAGTGCAACCTATCAACAGCGTGTTCGATATGCGTGAGACACCGCAAAAAAATATAGAATTGATCAATGGCGCGCACCTGCATGCGCTTTGAGTGGCAGAGCTTCTCCACCCTGTCTACGGTCTCCTTGAATCTAGTCTTGGGATATAATTTGTGGGTCCAGAATTGATACACTTGGAGCACCCGGTCCAAGTCCGTTGCCTGGTTCGTGGCGTCTTGTAAGTTTACACATAAAAGCTGAGTAGGAAGGGCGAGATCGAGGGAAAGAAAAGGGAGTGGAATTGACCTCGTGGCCCTTCCCTTTGGGCTTGAAATGCTTCGTATCCTTTACCAGCTGGAGGAAGCCGTTCTTGCCAAGCAGGCGCGCCTCGTCCAGCTTCGGGACGGGCTTGCGTTTTTTCTTCTCATCGTCCTCCGCGCCCTCGCCGTCAATGCCGTCCAATGGTCCGCCGCCTTTCCGACCGTTCGTGTTCGTCTTGTTGCCCGCTCCTGATGATGAAAGCTCAGCCGTGGGGACCATGGCAGCGATCTCTGCGCGTACGGCACGCGTATTGCGCGCGTCTGCTTCGCGTCGGAGCGCGTCGAGGTCGAGCGAGGGTGCAAGTTCGTGAAAAGAGTCATTCATGTCATCTAAACCTTCAAAAAGCGCGTCAATCTCTGCGTTGTTGTGGTTTCTAGGTTCTGTGCCGGTGGCAGCGGCAGTGGTAGCAGTAGTATCTTCGTCGTCATCGGAAGGTAGAAACAATGGGCGGCTGGAGGCGCGTGAAGGTGAGGTGTTACCAGACAAGTCGCCATTGGGAGTATCTGCTGGAAGATGAGAGATTGATGTCTCTACTGGGAGGTCCCAGATGTCATTGATGTCGGTGGCCATGCGGTTCGTGACTGGGTTGAGGCCAAGTGACGACCATTTGTGCACGTGGACGGTACTGACAGAGACGAGCGATGAGCGCTGAGCCCGAGACCGATATGGCCCCTTCTTCCTCCTTGTCGACCTCAGACCCACCTCAGGCAGCAGAGCCAGTTGTTAAAGATAGCCTAAGTTATTGGGAAAAGCAAAGCGCAACATACGACGGTGTTTTGGGTGTGTGAGATCAGTCTCGCAGCTCACCAAGGTCTGACCCGCAGTTGAGGCAGGGGGCTACGGCTCTGGCGTACACATTCATTCCTACATCTCAACACCCGTCAAACTAATTCGCTATTCTCATCTAGTCACTTCCCCGTGTCGAGTCTCTTGGCTCCAGGAAGTTCTTGTTGTATCTCTTTCCGGAGCTATCCACCGTACCATCCGCAGCACGACCACTGAAGCCCATTCCACCTCGCCGTTTCCGCGCACTCGATGTGGGAGCGGGAGTCGGACGTGTCACATCGGATACGCTTCTGCCCCTCGTTTCTGATGTCGTTCTCCTAGAACCTGTTGAATCTTTGATTCAAGCTGCGCTTTCCCGGGGCCGAGCCAGTGCAGCAGAGCCACCCACAAACAATGAGAGCAGGCTACCTCTACGGAAACGGAAATGGAAAGGCATAGCAGATGGTTCTAAGAGCGTCACCTTCCTCCAGGGGACCTTACAGGACTGCGATCCTGCACATCCCATGCGAACTGCTACCTTTCTTGGTCGCGTTGGCTATACACCCCTTTCTCCTGATGACGAGTCAGGATTCGATGTGGTGTGGTGCCAATGGTGCCTCACATACATGAAGGACGTCGATCTCATCGCATTTCTCAAACGCAGTCAAGCAGCGCTGCGTGAGGAAGGAGCAGGCGTCATCGTCGTGAAGGAGAATGTGTGTAGGGACGGTGAGGGCGGTGTCCCGGAAATAGTATTCGACGAGGACGATTCCAGCGTCACGCGGTATTTCTCATCACCTTCATTGGGTCTTGATACTAAGGACGTCGTCTAGATCCGACTTGCATTGGAAGATGGTCTTTCGCAACGCTGGTTTGACTCTGTTACACGAGAGGGTGCAGGATGGATTACCGAGAGGTCTCTTTATGGTCAAAATGTGAGTGTCCTTCCATTCTGTCATGGAGGCCAGTACATGTATGACGCTTGGTAGGTACGCATTAAAGTGACGGAGCGATGGGTATGAGCTGGGCAGCTTCGCTGATTAGTAGTGGCATGGAGGACTGTATGTTACGAGGGGTTGTACAATACAAAGTATCACGCAGCCCGACTCTTGGCTTTCTGCGCCTTCTTCTGGTTTTCTCGAATAATAGTTGACCCAATAAATGCCCCGATGGCAGATAGACCAATGACCAGAATGAAAGCGGGAAGGCGCACTGCCCATTCCCGTGGAGGGAACCACGCGTGTATGGGGCTCGATGCATCAAAGAATGGCTATACAGCTTCGGTGTGAGAGCAGCGTTCTTGCTGTATGTGAGGATACACGTACGACGAGGATGGCCCATGTGGTATAGTAAACGAAAATCGTTGCGGCGGCAGCCATCATGGCACCGCCTAATGCCTTGTCTGTGATTGTCTATGATTCCGGTATATTAGCTTCGAAGTTGCGAGCTCGCATTGAAGAATTGTCCCATACCATGATGGAGGGCAAGTAGAGAATGTAGAGCGAAGTCGTGTTGTACACGACGTGCGTCACTTGCTTCCGCTTTTCACTGTCTGTCGCTAGGCAAGTTGGGTCAGGCTCACCCGCGCTCATCCCATGGAATACACCGCCTTTGGTTCTCTTTCCCACTTTCGCATTCTTTTACTACCTGTAGGCAACATCTCCAGGACAACGTTCGAACAATGGGCTACCGAAATCCGAACATTGGAGACCCTTCGTCTTAGTGATATCCCACCAGGTACCAAGGATGAGAAAGGTGAGTACACGCCATCACCCGTACATCCACCACGCTGAGTCGTCCTCGCACAGCTCGATTTATGCCTAGCCCCAAGTCCAAGGGCTATTTACACCTATGCTTCCCGACCCACCCCCCATCTTCATCACATTACGGCCTGTCGCTCTTCCGACCATCTCATTTCCCGCTTGGGGTCCTTGGCATCGCAACCTGTTCACAAACAGACTCCCTCTCATCCATAGCTGCAGAATTTAACGCTGCAGTAAAAGATCTGTTCCCCCCTGACTCCATTTACCCTCTTGCGAAGAACTGCTTCGTCTTCGAGGAAGCCGATGGCACTACCAACCTTAATCTTGGTGACCATCTCCCCGGGCTCGTGATAATCCCAAGCATGATGGGGAATAAGAAGGAGAATATTGAAACATTACTCTCTAACTTATGCTCAAACATCCTTGCTGAGTTCTCTACGGTGGTGCGTGCAACTACTCTTCCGCTTTGCGTGCTTGTGTTTCTGAAGTTGGCCACCTTCAGGTCAACACCCTTGAAAGTTCGTTCGGTAACGAATACTTGAATTCATCGTTGTTTCCGTCCCTGCCCTCTGCTGCAGACTTCCCTGTGCCACTTGTGGATGAGGAACCCGACGCATTCTCGCGGCTTCCTTCGCACAACAGCCAGCCAGAACTTTCCGCAGGTCTCATTCGGAGAGGAACTAGTCCAATGTTGGGGCCGAAACGCAACCCACCTACAGGTGCTGGGCCACCCATGCCACTACTTCGGCAGAGCTCCCTAGGTGTCCCTCCTGCGCGCAAGCGTCAAAGTCTCATTGGCGCCGCCTCTTCCCATGGCAGACTCTTCAAGCTCCTCGGAGACCTTTTCATACTTGCTGGGAGGACAGAGGATGCGTCCGTCTGGTGCGTTTCCTCTAGCCGTTCTACGCGCATGCAGCATTTGATTAATATTGCTAGGTACACAGAAGCTGTTGCGCTGTTCAAGGCGGCCAATGATCCTGTATGGTATGCCTCGGCATTAGAAGGTCTCGCCACTGTTGCGCTGCTCGATGCATGGTCGGGGCAAAGCCTTGTGCGTTCTACCGTCCTCTTATGTTCTGTATTGGCAGCCCTTACCGACGAACATACAGCATGCGTCCACCGGCACAGGCAAGGGACCTTGGGGTGATATTTCCGAAAAGCTTGAACAAGCGATCTCGTTTTATGCGAGACCTGGACCCCTATCAGAGTCTGATCAACGCTATGATCTACTTGCCTATCTTTATACAGTAGCAGTCCTCAGACACAGCTTTCTTCTATTTGCAACTTGGGCTGCAAAGGGTTGGGGTCCACTTGCTTTCACGACCTTGATGCATCCTGGGCCTGCGCCATACATTCCTCCCACACTCTCATATCCCGACTCACACCTACCTAGCAGCCGCGATCGTCTCTCCTCTATTTCTGGTGTCACGCGTTCACAAATAGCTGCATCCATTTCGCAGGCTCACGGTCCCTGGCTCTTACACTTGGGCCACCGCGAGCGCATTGTCATCCTCGAGAACATTGCCTACCTATACTCTTCGTTAGGTTATCACCGCAAGGAAGTATACGTCCTGCGCGAGGTGGTGGGCAGTATTATGGACCTGGTTGTTTGTGCGCGCGAGGAAACCGAGTCGGCATACTCTTCCGGGACTACTATTAATGGCGTGGGACCGGACAACTCGGGTGCTGTAGCCATGAAGGGAATTCAAAGATCGACAGGGAATGAGAGTGTGCTCAAGCTCGTCAAACACATTTGCGACGTTCATGGTATAAATTTGGAAGCGGTCATGTTTACGAACACTGACACCCAAGGCACCCAAAAAGACGGTCAGGGTACCATCTCCGATGACCTACTGGAAGACCCGTATGGCTGGCCGGAGCTACAAATTGGCATAATTCGGGAAGCCCTCGCAGTCGCTGAGGCGCTACCAGGTACGTAGGTCCAGTGCGAGCTTGCTCATTTCCGACAGTCGTGTAGATCCACCGTCTGTGGCACAGTTCTCATTTTCCGCGTTGAAGTCGTTTCATGAGATACTCGGCGACGATGATCAATACCACATGTACCAGACGTCCAGTAAGGCCCTGACCGCTGCAAAACGGAGAGGCGAGACACGCCTGATCGACTATTGGTCTGGGAGGCCAATTATCAGCATTGAACTTATTCCGTGCGTGATTGTGAAGAATACTCGTGGTCGTCTTGTTGACATGACCCCCTATAGACCTCCCTCGTCAAGAGCATTGGTTGAGAACCCCATCTCCTTACTTGCTCGACGAAGGTCAGAGGATGCCAGCAGGCTACAACAAATGTCGGGCCCGTTCCTGTATAACCCTAGGAAATCTGTAGCTGCGCGGGTGAGGTGGCAACGGTGATCAATTACGCATCCCACTCTTATAGATCATTCACAGGGCAGCATTCTCGTCGTGACAGATGAGCCGATAGAATTCGTTCTCACGCTACACAACCCTTTCGTATTCGATCTCGAGGTTCAAAGCTTGAGCCTCAGGTGAGCCTCACCCAACTTACTCAGCTGTGGCAAAAATATGCATGACTTCCTTAGTACCTCAGGGGCCGCATTCGAGTCAAAGCCTATTTCTGTGACCATCCCAGCTAACTCGTACCACCCCGTCACATTATCTGGTAAGCCTTTGGAGAACGGACCACTTGTCATCAAGGGGTGCCACGTTCAGGCCCCTCGTGGTGCCTCGAGAGAATTTCTTCTTCCGCTGGCGACGGTCGAAGAAGAAGAACATACATTGCGTCGACGGAGCCTTGGTATATGCGAAGCCGGACGAACGAAATACGGAGGCCTTGATTCTCGCCCGGGAAAATATAGAAAGAGGGGTAGCACCGTCGTCACGTCTTTGGCAAGCAGGCGGACGATTCCGAAGTTCCTGGAGTGCACTGTTGTGCCCGAGCAGCCCCTGCTGCGCATACGATGGAGCTCGCTCATACATAGCGCTGTAATGCTGTACAACGGGGAGGAGTAAGATCATCAAATCGTCATCATAATTCGTGCTATGGCTAACGCATGGCAGGTCAACTCTCCGACTAACGTTGGAAAACGTCTTGAATATGCCGATCGATTTTCTAAGGTTGTCGTTTGACGATTCCACAATCGCCCCTGCGCAGGCGGCTCTGGCCGAGGGTGACTTGTCAATATACGACGCGTATGAAACAGAATACCAACTCATCAATCGACCTGTCTTTTCGTGGGACTGGGAACAGGAAGATACTGTGATTTCCCCGGAGAAGAAGGTAACCATTGCCGTCAAATGCACCGGCAAAGTAGGGTGGTATGTGTCCGAATAGTGACTTTCCTTATTCCGTTGTTAATGGGAAGTAGCACGAGTGGCTGCATCTTTATCTCTTACGGCTACCTCCATCGAGCTCAATCTAACCTCTCTCGACCTTCGGAAACATTCCACACACGCCAAATCTCGTACCCAGTTGTTGTCACTGTGTACCACATGCTGGAGTGCTACAACATGGACATCTTCCCGCTCGGTGTTGGAGGTTACAAGGGAGAGGAGACATCAGCGAACAAGAGGCAGGAGTTGTTCAAGGATGTTGAAGAGGAGGGGTGGTGTCTTTTCTCCATCGACGTGCGGAACACGTATGGCATGCCTTTTGAAGTCACTTTCGAACGGGTGCAGAACGGTCAGAAGATATGTTCAGAGTGTGGCATTTGCCTTACAATTTTATTCTATAGGTGCTGCTTCAGCGTCGACGAGCTGTATTGTCGCCCCCGGAGCTATGCTACGGTGCGTACGTTTCAGAATTCGACCTGTACCGTCGTCAGCTGACGCACCACAGGATGGTTTTGCCGCTCAAGAAAATCCAACTACCCGAAGAGGTCACCTCTCAGGCCATCCCCATGTTGTCAGACCGTCAGTTTGTGGTCGAGAAGACGAAGCTGTCCTTAGAGGAAGACAAGCTACAGCGTGAACTGTTCTGGTACCGAGAAGAATTGTTCAAGATGGTTCAAGGGCACTGGCGAGAGGTCTGTCACGCTTTTTGACGAGCTGGAGTCTGTTGGCGCTGATGACCCATGGTAAATAGGCGAGCGGGACTCGATCGGGCGAACTGTTATTCAGACAACAGCGGATGACACTTCCCATGCTCGAGACTCTACGCACGGAACCCGTACGCATACACCTAGAACTGTCCCGTTGCGGAGGCGAAGCAGACGAGGATCGCACGCCTATCTCGCGGAAAGGCGGTACATATTACCCTGCACCCTACGAATTTGTCTTCCTGCGGATTCGTTTTGTGAACCTCTCTCGTAAGCCAATTCCCCTTTGGCAACTCCAATCGCTTGTACTGACGAAGAGACCGGTGGAACCGCATATCAGTCCACCCGCTAGTCTTGACTGCGGACGCCGTAGTCGATCCGGCAGATCATGCGATACAGGAAGGCGCGACGTCGGGCATACCGGTTGGACGCCTCGAACCCAGTGCAGAGCGTGAGCTCGAGACGCCATTATGTTTCATCGCCTGTGGACGATTCCATATACATGTGGCGGCGCGGGCTATCAGTACCTCAGCGCGAGAGGCGAATGTTAGGTCTGCGACGCTCAAAGTCGCCGTGCGGGAGGACAACCCACCATAGTTGTACGCCCTGGGACCCGTATATCAAATCGATTTGACAAAAGTACAGCTAACGTCTGCCGGTATTAAATTAAGCGAACCGCGCACAGGCCATGGGTCCTCTCTAGTCGAAAGGCTGGCGTACCGCCCATAGGGAGGTAATGAGGCACAAATAGAAGCAAGTCGGGGGGGCTGTATAATGCCATATAACTATTTGATACAGAGAGGCCTCCGGAGACAAAAACGGGGTAACATTCAGACTACTCGTAATCAGAATCCTCTTGTCTGAAAGCTGCAGTATAGGCCATGATGGTCCCATACACGAGACTGCATGTGACGGTGTTGGAGTTGTCAGAATTGAAAGCACGGAAGTAGCCGAACCAGCTGGGGACGTACCCGCCACCAATGAGCGACATGACGCTCGCACCAGGTTTAATGATTTCCGAATGCGCGAGTACGAGCGGCAGTGCGAAGCCAGTGACGACGATAAAGGCGGTGATGAAGCGGCCGACGTCGATGGGTCCTGAACCCTCGGCATAGTCGGCGGAGAAGTCCTCACCGCCACAGTGAGAGAAGAGAGCATTGGGTAGCGGTGCGACTACAAAGGTCAACGCTGTCCACACACAGCACACGTTATTATCCAGAAGGAAGGTGGAAAAAGAAATATGTAGACGAACCAACGAAGAGAGGTAACCAATTCGACCACAGGGCGCAGGAAAGGATGATCATCAAGAATCCTACCGCGAGGACGAACGAGAGTAAGATCACGGCTGAAG
>Ga0307510_10011750_pt1 | contig 10387 bp, 7 predicted proteins | sample 12_EM_MG_FD_207224 | JGI IMG/M metagenome (GOLD analysis project Ga0307510, IMG submission 207224) | Populus trichocarpa ectomycorrhiza microbial communities from riparian zone in the Pacific Northwest, United States - 12_EM | ecosystem: Host-associated > Plants > Roots > Unclassified | place...
GCAGGTTTCCACTGAGTTATCAGGTATGATATGAGGCAGGTCGGTGGTCATGATTTCACTCACGGATATCTCGTTCGATGACTTTCCTTTCAGGATCACTTTACGGGCATAATCACGTTCTGTAAGTAAGCCCATATATTTGCCGTCCTCGGTCACTACTACCGAACCGATGTTCTTATCGTCCATCAATCTTAGTGCATCTAATACAGATGTTGACGAATCAATGGTGACAACAGCCCCTCCCTTACGGGCAAGGATATTCGAAACTTTTTTCATAACTTACAGATTTAGTGGACAAAAAGGCTTATACCCAAATATAACAAATCCATTTCAATACCACGAACTTTTATTTAAAAATGTAAACTTTAATTTTTAGTTTGGCGTTTAATATCACAATATGAAAAGACCCCCTTTTTGCCTGCTCATTTTGTTCCTTTTTATAAGCCGGATGGCATATGCCCAAACAACAACTGACGGGCAATTCTACACCTCATTTGATGGTACAAAAATTTATTACGAAGTAAAAGGGAATGGCTACCCCGTGGTGCTGATACACGGTTTTTCGGGCACCAGCCAGGGCTGGAAAAACGGGATACTCTATGGCAACCTGCTCAAAGCCGGATTTAAAGTGATATTACTGGATCTGAGGGGCAACGGGCAATCAGACAAACCACATACCGATGCCGCCTACGCCAACGATGCTGAAGCAAAAGATATTATGGGCCTGATGACATCATTAGGGGTTAAAAAATACAATATTGTCGGTTATTCAAGAGGTTCTATCATTGCATCGCGGCTGATGGTACTGGATGACAGGGTGAATAAAACCGTAATGGGTGGTATGGGCGATGCTTATACCGATCCTAACTGGCCAAGAAGGATTCATGCTTACCGCGCATTAATGGGCGATACAAGATATCACGATGTAGACGATATGATTAAATATATCCGTAGTCAGCATCTTGACGAAGCGGCGCTTGCCCTGCAGCAAAAATATCAGCCATCCACCAGCAGGGCGGAGCTTGCAAAGATCACTAAACCTGTATTGATAGTTCGCGGCTCAGAAGATAAAGAGAACGGATCAGAGACCGGCCTTCAGCGACTTATACCGGGCTCCAGGGTATCTTATGTACCCGGCGATCATAATACTGCTTCAAAAAACAACCAGTTTTCGGCAGCCGTATTTTTTTTCTTGCAGTCTATGTGATTATACAGACTTTCACGTTAGTAATTACCATGGGCCCTAAACAAAGGCCGGGTGCTGATTGTGTTTTAAAAGAATAATGTATAGACGTCTATTTTTAATTTTCTTTTTTTCTATTCCCGGCATAGTATTAGCCCAAAAGGCCATTGATCCAAATAAACAAATTGATACTACCGGAAAAAGGGACCTCATTGATGTGGGCAAATCATTATTTCATATAAATCCCAAACCCGATACTGCTAAAACTGATACTGCCAAAAATAAAAAAGGCAAGACCTATTATTTTTCGATTTTGCCGCTTTCATCAGCTGTTCCTGGTGGCGGACGGGCGATCTTCACAGCCACTACCGTTGGCTTCTATATGGGCGACAGGAACACAACCTACCTTTCATCTGTCACTTTTGCACCTTACTTTAATTTCCGCGGGCGCTATGGATTACCGTTCCGGTCAAGCGTGTGGCTCAAAGACAATAGCTGGAACATACTGGGCGATACCCGTTTCTTAGTATATCCCCAAAATACCTGGGGGCTTGGAGGCGCCACTCCCGAGTTTAATAAGTTTACAGTGAATTACGAGTATATCCGCTTTTACCAGAGTGCGCTGAAACGTATTACTTCCTACCTCTACGCAGGTATCGGTTATAACCTGGATTACTATATGGATATTGAGACCAACAATAAAAATGAGCTCCAAAAATTCACAGGTTACCCATACGGTACTTCGTCGAACCAAAACTCCTTCTCATCCGGATTTACCGCCAACTTACTCTACGATAGCCGGAACAATGAATTTAATCCCTTACCGGGCGCTTATACCAATGTTATATACCGGGTAAATGGACACGCCTTTGGCAGTGATGCCAACTGGCAATCTATATACATTGACATGCGTAAGTATATATCACTTACCTCAACTAAACAACAAAACGTACTTGCCCTTTGGACATATTTTTGGAAAGCATTCGGGACCGGCATCCCATATCTCAATTTACCCAGCATCGGGTGGGACCCTTATCAGCGATCAGGCAGGGGAATAGAACAAAACCGTTACCGTGGCCAAAGCCTCTTATATTTTGAAACGGAATACCGCAGGGATATTACAGCGAATGGCTTGTTAGGTTTTGTGTTATTTGCTAATGTCAATTCGGTAACTGAACCAGCGGGTGGTCACTTCAGCTACTGGCACCCGGCGGGGGGAACAGGACTGCGCATCAAATTTAATAAGAGCTCGGGAACCAATATCGCTATCGACTATGGCATAAGTGAAGGGTATTCGTCCATTACTATAGGCCTGGGTGAAGCATTTTAAGTATTTGTATTTAAATAAATATTTATTATGTATGTAAAGTAATTGTTACACAATAGTACTGTATCATAAAGTATATTATTTCGTATAGATCAGAAAAATATTATATTTGTTTAGTTATAGTTCGATAAGATATTAGCCCAAGCATTGCTCCTAAACTGAGCTTTTCACAATTGACCCCGTTGTTTCTTTTCGGCATTACACCTTATTTATAATTTATGTTAAAACGTGTACTAGTTTTGGATGATAACCAGGATATTCTCGAAGTTGTTCAAGAGGCGTTATCTTATGCAAAGTTTGAGGTAAAAGGCATATCTGAAAGCGATAAAGTGATGCCGTTAATACAAGAATTTAATCCTGACCTGGTAATACTTGATTACAGGGTAGCCGGAAAAAACGGTGGCGAAGTATGCAGGCAAATCAAATCACATCCCGAATTTAATAATATACCTGTCATCATTTTTTCAGCTTACATTAACCACTATGATGAAATTCAGGCTTATGGATGTGATGCTATTATTAATAAGCCATTTGACCTGGTTGAATTGATCGAAAAGGTCAACGATCTTATTTATTAATACCGCTTTATCTTCAGTTGAAACTTGCCGGGTTTTCTCCAAAAAAAACAGACACTTTGTTAACAAAAATTTTACCTGAATAATCTAAAAAGTTGCTCTGATTTTTTTTATTTTTATTTCACTAAAGCTTATATCGTTGGATCAGGTTACAACACATCTATTAAAACCCGCAACCACCCGTTATTGCTCCAAATGCGGGTCGTCCTTCCATTTCCAGTTACATCGTAATTGGTTTGTTAAAAAATTCCTCTTTTTTCTGCCCCTGAGAGTATATTTTTGTGCAAAGTGCATGAAACCAAGGTATGTTCTTGTGAAAAAAAAGAAAGCCGATAATCACTGACTTTCAACTTTTTGTACTAAAAAAAGGAAAAATTCTGTCCTAAATTTCTGACTATTATTATTTTTTCTTGTTCAACATACATTTAACATCTGTTGAATACTGGCAACTCTCCCTTGGTATAATTATTGTGTAATGCTAACACAATATGATGATTATAATACCAAATTGAGATGCGCCGGATAATAGTAGTAGATGATAATGAGGATATTTTAGAAATTATAAAGCTGATACTTGAAGGTTACGATTACGAAGTAATTACTCTTGCCGACGGGAATCTGTTAATTGATCAGATGAAACTATTCAAGCCTGATCTGATATTGCTCGACATTATGCTGGGCAATATGGATGGACGCGAGTTGTGCAAAACCCTGAAGTCAAATAATGATACAATGGACGTCCCCATTATATTAGTATCAGCAAGCCATAACCTGTCAGACCGCTTTATGACTCCCGGCTCTAACATCGATTTTTTGGCAAAACCTTTCGATATAACTGAATTGATAGACAAGGTTGCCTTGAGCCTTTCTGCCGCATAATAGTCGCCCTGTCATAAGCCAATTGTAATATTCCCTAAATGTGGTAGGGTTTATTTCTTTACTCCGTACGACCGTAATTCTTTATCAATCCTTTCATTCCATTCAGCCTGTGCCTGTCTGTTCTGGCCATGACTCGTCTCGGCATCATATTGTTTTTGCATGCGTGTGGCTTCGCGCAAGGTCTCAAAATACTCCACACTGATGGGGCCATCGAAATTATCTACAGGCAGATTCATAGCTAATATTTTTTTCTTAAAGTGTTCACTCACCAGTTTTTCAATATCAAAGTGCCGTTGTTCGTGGTTCAGCACATAGCTATCTCTGTCGTTTGATCTTACCCAGCAATCACTTTTGGCTGCATCTACTTTTACCGCCAAATTCACGTGGATAACGCCCTTTACCACTTCGTTATGCTGAATATACCCAATACTGGTCAAAATTTCGGCTGCATATCGGTCTTCCCTGGGCTTATCCCTAAAATCATCCCATATCAGCGGCCGGTCAACGGAGTAATAGATCGTATCCCCTTCCGGCTTTTCAGTATAATCAGTAAAATGAACTTTCACAGATTTAGCCAATGTCGCGCTTGTTCCGGCATTAGCATTGATCCATTTATTAAAATCAGACAAAACGCCTTCTATACCGTAACTTAAAATACCATCCAGATTAACTTGCTGATTATCAGAGCGACTATAATGAATCCCACCTGTAAAGTCCACGAGGTGCACCGTGTAATAGCTCAATTGTAAAGCAAACGAAAATACAACAACAAGGCGCCCGCTTATGGTTCCATCTGCCAGTTTGGTTTCTGTTAGCTTAAATTCTTTTATTGTAAGCACCACCGGTCGCAATGAATTATCACGACGCAGGTTGCGGGCAATAAAATTTCTTATGGACACTACAGCGCCATCCTTCAGGTCGGCCTGTTTAGTAGTTGAAGAATGATCAGGGTTGAGGCTGATTAATGATGCTACTGAGCTGCGGTTTTTCCGTCCATCGGCCACATCAGCTATATAAAACTCTTTGGGCGTAAAGTCAATTTTTTCATCACGCAATACAATAGTATCGTCAGATTTCTGTTTATCAGGAGATGCCCCGCACAGCAAAATACTAACAACTGAAAACATTAAGACGATACTGCGGTTAAATGACATGCCGAATGAAACGGATAGATTATAAAGCTATTGCATGAGGTTGATTTTTTTACCGGGACAACTCATAAAGTTTTCCACACCAATAACATACCTAATACGCAACCGTTCATTCAAATAAAAGTGTTATTCACATTTGTGAATTACTTGTGTGGATTGCATTTTTGCGTTATAACTACTTTCGCATATTGATATCTTGCGCTTATGACCAAACTGAAATACACCGCTATTCTTATTCCTGTATTTTTCGCCCTGACAGCCAGCGCTCAGCAAGACCCCTCTTTCTCGGTTTACCGGACTTACCATGCGGCAACAGACCTGCTGAGCAAAGGTAAGTATGTCGCTGCTGCCGAGCAATTCCGACTGGTCGAACAGTCGAGGCTGCAGACCAGCACTCAACCAAAATTTGAGTCAGAACTGTCGCTGGTGAAAGAAAATTCGCAGTACTACGAGGCAGTTTGTTCGCTCGAGTTGGGGAACGATGATGCCGAGAGCTTGTTCATGAAGTTTATTAAAGACCACCCGGAAAACCCGCTGGCTAAGGTGGCGTACTTCCAGATCGGTAAATATTACTTTAAACAGGAAAAATATACCGATGCTTTACTATGGTTCAATAAAGTAAATGCCGCCGACCTGATAGGCAGCCAAACCATCGAATATAAGTTTCTGAAAGGATACTCCTATTTTGAAACAAACGACTACAAAAACGCACAGCTGCTTTTCAGCGAGATAAAGAATGCAAAGTCACCTTACACTGAGGATGCAACTTATTATTTTGCCTATATCGCCTATTTGAATAAAGATTATCATTTAGCGCTGCTAAATTTTGAAAAGCTTAAAAACTCAAAGAAATACCAGAACAGCTATCCATATTATATCACCGCCGTTTACTTCCTGGACAAGCGTTATGATGACGTGATCAGTTACGCCGTGCCGATCCTTAAAACCACGCACCAGCAGCACGAAACGGAAATGCTGCGCATAGTAGGTGCTTCTTATTTTGCCAAGGCCGATTATGATAACTCGGTAAGCTATTACAGCCGTTTCGAAGAGCAGGATCACGGTAAAACCCAGAACACGCAGGACAGCTACCAAATGGGCTATGCTTATTATAAAGTGGGTAACTATGCCAAATCGGCCAGCGAACTGGAAAAACTGGTTGACCAGAACGACGTATATGCCCAGAACGGTAATTATACATTAGGCAATGTTTTCCTGAAGATGAAAAACAAGCAAAGCGCCCGCAACGCTTTCTTTGTCGCTTCGAAAATGAATTTTGATCCGCAGTTGCAGGAAGATGCTTTATATGAATACGCCAAATTATCCTACGAGCTTGATTTTAATACACAGGCACTGGATGCCACCCGTCTCTATTTAAAAAACTACCCGCAATCGCGCAGGAACGACGAGGTCAAAACCTTACTTGGCGAAGAGCTTCTAACTTCAAAAAATTACAAAGAGGCTGTTGAAATACTGGAACCGATACCCAACAAATCGGCAAGTGCTAAAGCAGCTTATCAGAAAGTAACCTACTACCGTGGTCTGGAATTTTACAACGAACGCGCCTTTGAAAATGCTATTGGTATTTTCCTGCGCTCGCTGAAAGTCCCGTCCGACCGCAAAACAGAAGCGCTAACCGTTTACTGGATGGCTGAAGCGATGTTTGAAGTACGCAAATACGGAGAGTCGGTTCAGAACTTTGAACGTTTCCTGGATATGGATGCCGCCAGCGAAACGGCCGTTTACAACTATGCTAATTACGCCCTGGCTTACGCTGCATTTGGCGACGAGCAATACAGCAAAGCAGCCGACGAGAAGGATAGAAATACCATCAACGATGCCATAACCAGGTTAGCCGATAGTTATTTCGTGTTAAAAAATTATTCCCAGGCCCGCAGCTACTACGATCGTATCATCTCGCAGCACAACAAAGGCGAAGACTATGCTTTGTTCCAGCGCGGCATGATACAAGGTTTGCAGGGATCACCTGACACTAAGATCAGCACTATGACGGATGTGTTGAGCCAATTTCCGAACTCGGACTATGCAGATGACGCTTCATTCGAGATCGCTTACACCTACTTCCTGAAAAACGATGGCTCGATTGCCAAACAGGACCTGCAGGCAATGATTCAGAAATATCCGCATAGCAGCTATATCCCGCGTGCACTGGTTACTATCGGACTGATCGACTACAATGCAGGGAATGATGACGTCGCTATTGAATCTTTCAAAAAAGTAATTGCAGATTATTCATCAACCGATGAGGCCAAACAAGCCCTCAAACAGATTGAAAAGATATATACTGACAAGGGTGACGCACAAACCTTTATTACTTATGCGGCTACCACCCCAATCGGCAATTATACCGCAGCCGACCAGGAAAGTATCATGTACAACGCCGCTAATAACCTTTTCCTGAAAAGTGATTGGGCCGGGACAGTGCAGGCGGTAAATGCTTACCTGGATAAATTCCCAACCAAGCCGATCTATGATAAACAGGCACACTTTATCAGGGGACAAAGTTTGATCAACCTGAAACGCGGTGACGAAGCGGTTGCCGACTTTAATGTAATATTGAACGACTGGACCAGCGCCTATACCGAAAAATCATTGATCAGCATGGCTAACTGGGAAATATCTCAAAAGAAATATAACGAAGCGGTTGTCTATCTGAAAAAACTGGAAATCAATTCCGAATACAAGGCCGACTATTCATTCGCCATCAACAACCTGCTATTGTGCTACGCACAAATGAAAAGCCCGGATGACGCTCTGAAATATGCCAAACTGGTACGCGATTATGAAAAATCATCGCAGGAAGATAAGTTTAAAACAGGCTTATATTCAGGTTTAGCCTACCTGCAGAAGGGTGATACCACATCAGCAGTAAAGGAATTTGATTACACCGTAGCCAATACCAAAACAATAGCTGCTGCCGAGGCCAAATACAACATTGCTCAAATCGAATATAACAAAGGCAAATACAAGGCATCGCAGAAAACCTGTTTTGACCTGGTGAAAGAACTGCCGAACTATGATTACTGGGTAGCTAAAACTTATATCCTGCTGGCCGATAATTATGTGGCCATGAAGGATAACTTCCAGGCAAAAGCAACTTTGAAAAGTATCATAGAAAATTATAAAGGCGACGACGATATTTTACAAACAGCCAAGGATAAACTGGAGAAACTAAGTCCGGGTGGAACGAAACCATCAGGCGGGCAGGAAACTAAACCGGATACTACTAAAAACTAACGAACAGGATAACAAAGACCATAGGAAAAGACAAGCAATGATCAGATCAAGATATATATACGCGCTGCTTACCTTAGTAATAGTATTTTACTTTGCTCCTGCTAACGCACAAAATAAAACTACTACTAAAAACAATAAGCCGGCAACTGCAAAGAAGCCGGCAGCAAAGCCAAAAACAGCAGCTAAAAAACAAACTGTTGCAACAACATCGGCCACACAGGATACTACTAAAAAAGGCGGACAAGCCAAAAACACAAATCCCGCAGGTGGCTTATCAGAGGAAGTTGTAGTAACAACAATTTATAAACCGGTATTGGCTGATGCGGTAAAAATACGCCGCAACCCCGACCTGGAAGATAAAACTCCCTTCAAAGCGCCATTAACTTATTTTCCACTGGATAAACGTTTAGAACGCAATACCGATATCCACCAGTTGGACGCGATGAAAATGCCTAAAGAACAGGATTCGATACCATCAAATAATTATGCACGTGTTGGCCTGGGTAATTTAAAAACCACTTTTGGCGAGGTATATATCAACAATGGGCAGGATGCAGCCTTGCAGGTTGGTGGTTTTGCCAAACATATTGCGCAATCCGGCGCAAGCATCTACAAACAAAATGAAAGCCGCGAGGAAGCAGGTGTATTTATCAAAGGTATTACAGGTGATAACAACATAACGGCCAACATCAATTATAACCGCAGGGGAACCTATTTTTATGGATTCGATCCGGCTAATCCGCCGACATCGTTTAAACCACAACAGCAACATTTTAATACCATAAGCGGTGCTGCCGAGGTAACCAAAAAATTCAAGGATGAAGAAAATGCCTTTACCTATGCGGCTAAAGTTGATGGGTATCTTTGGAACAACGCTTTTGCAACAAAGGAGAGCAATATAGTATTGAGTGGCTTTATCAATCAAACCATTAAACAATTTTATGCCGGTTTGGGAGCATCGCTGGATATGAGTTCGCAAAAGGATAGCGCTTATTCGATCAATAATAATTTGGTCAGGTTAAACCCTTATTTAAAATTCCAGGGCGATAATTATAAGATCGATGCGGGGCTGAACCTGGTTAGAGGGTTTGGCAATTCAACCAAGGCTTATATCTTCCCTGCCGCCAAGCTGGAGTTCCAGGTAATACCAAAATATGTGCGCCTGTTTGCTGAGGTAAAAGGTGATGTAAATAAAACATCATTACGCGACCTGGCTGAATTGAATCCATTTATTGAAAACAACATCCCGATTCAGAACTCTGTCGACAGGCTCGACATTGCAGCAGGGTTGAAAGGTACTGTTGCTCCGGGCGTTGGTTTCAAATTCACCGTATTCAGAAACAAAGTAAAGAATATGCCATTACTGTTGCTTGATTCTGCTTCAGCTGACCACAACCGGTTTGGAGTTGTGTACGACAACGGCACTGCAACAATAACCGGCTTTAATGGAGAACTGGATGTTAAAGTTTCGGACGCGGTGAATGTATTTGGCAAGGTTGAATATAAAGACTATAAAATGGCCAGTGAGGCTGAGCCATGGAACCTGCCCAAATTTAAACTAACCGCAGGTACTGCATTGCACATTACCCCGCAGCTAACCATTAATGGAACATTATTGCTCAGGGGAAGTGCGTATGACAGAACCACCCCGGTTACAACTACTACAGGTAACACAACTACAACAACCTTTGGCCTGGTTCCTATCAGCTCGTTTGCTGACCTGAGCGGTGGTGCAGAATACAAAATAAACAACAGGTTCTCGATCTTTGGACAAGTAAACAACATACTCAATTCAACTAACCAGGTTTGGCGTAATTATCCGGGTTATGGGTTCAATATATTTGGCGGTGTCGGGGTGCATTTTTAAGTTGGATGATGTCTGATTTACTTTTATTTTTAGCGGGATGGATTTAGCCGTATATATCAATGAATTGCTCGGATTACAAGGTGAAGTAAACGTGCCCGGTATAGGGCATTTTGCCCAGGTGCGTATCAACGGCTATTATAACGAGAA
>Ga0307510_10011751_pt1 | contig 10386 bp, 4 predicted proteins | sample 12_EM_MG_FD_207224 | JGI IMG/M metagenome (GOLD analysis project Ga0307510, IMG submission 207224) | Populus trichocarpa ectomycorrhiza microbial communities from riparian zone in the Pacific Northwest, United States - 12_EM | ecosystem: Host-associated > Plants > Roots > Unclassified | place...
AACCAAATTGTTAAAAGACAAGAAAAGGGAGAGAAGAAAAGTGTGCGTTGATTTGATTTTATTATTTTAAGGTAAGGAAATGGAAATGGAAATGGAAATGGGATGGGAACTGTGAAATTGAGAAACATAGTAATGGTGATGTTTGTGGTTGGATTCGGACAGGCTCCGTTTGGTATCTAGTTGTGTGTTTTGAGATATTTTTGGTTTGACTATAATTTTAAAAATTATTTAATTTATTGTTTAAACTTAGGATAAAAATTTAGATATGAAAAAAATTAATATTTGTTAATGCATTGTATGGTATTTTTATAAAATAAAATATATTTAGTACAACAACGGCCCAAAATATTTATGACATGGTAATTGATTTGTCAAACTCTTAACCATTCAAAGATTGTATTCTTATACTAGTTTTTGTTACAAGCTTGATTAATTTTTTAAAATGTAAAAAAAATTATTAAGGGTGTGGTAATTTTTTAAAATGTAAAAAAGATGGTTAAGAGTGTGATATTTTTTTTATTGTGTTAGTAACTCTGACTTAATAGATGAATTTTAAGATCTCATAACCTAGTTCTTTGTCTAACTTGAGTTTCAAACGAAATCACATGGTAGTTGACTCGAATTAAATTGATTGATTTCAGAGATCAACATGCAATTTGAATTAATAGTAAAAACATGGCTTAATTTTTAACAAAATTTCAAGATGATAACTTTTTTCACAAAAACTATTAAGATAATGACAGATCGATTTCAGTTCCTAAGCAAACTGTGTTATGTACTCCATTGAGTTTAATAATTTTTTTTTTATATAATATTTTTTTAATTATATGATTACAAAATTGAGCACCAACTTAAAAATAAAAAATTATTTGAAATAGTGATAGCCCTAAAGAAAGCAAAAAAAAAAAATCATGCAGTTTATTTTCCAATCAATCCAATATTTTAAGATAAAATTTAGAAAGAACTATTAAAAATAATTAACAAACCAAAAACTAAAAAAACATATTTGGTTAGCGGGTGAACTCCCCAAACTTATGAACCGGGTAACCCGGACTAACACACTAAATCTGTCAACCGGGTTATGGACTTCAGTGAGATTATATTTTTTTTTCAAAATTATTTTTTACTTAACTACATGATATAAAAAAAAATATACGATCGCAAAATAAAATATCAATTTAATACTGAGATGTTTTTAAAAATTAAATGATAAATAAAGATCAAAATATTTAACATCGCAACACAAGTAATTTATTATGTTGTGTTTAATGAATTTTTCTGTCAAAATAAATTTGTAATAGAAAAACACATAAAATTTGTAATAGAAACAGACACATACATAAAATTTATTAAAAAAAACAAAAAAAATATACAAGGATGCATATAAGAAAAATCTTATAAAAATCAATATTAAAAAAACAAATTTAATATATATAAAATTAAAAAAAAAAATCACAAATAAATCATACCTACATCTTTATTTATCGTCACGCCTAAGTATGAAGGAAGGAGAAACAGGTGGGATCTCCTCTAAAAGTTGAAGTCCCACCCCGCCATACGAATCCCCTATTCATACCAAGCAACCATTGAGTTACTGGATGCCGCTTGAGAAATCGCTTACGCGAGTTAGCTCAGGCACCATTCCCGTAGTACAGGGGAACTGGGCTCAGTAAGGTTCAATGGTCACTTGTGCAATTCAAAAAGAACCCCTGAGTAGTTTAATGCATTAGCTGACCTCAGTAAGGTTCACCCTTTCTTATGCAATTCCAACTACTCAGTATCATTAAAAAAAATTCATCATCAACTAATGCATTATTTTTTTAAAAAAATAATTTGGCTACGCAATATCTGGCCTAATTAAACAACGGTCCATATGCGAGCCTATATTATTTTTAAGTTTAATGGGGTGGACAATACATCGTCCGCCCCATGCATCAGGAAAAAAAAAATGATGCATTTTATGTTCATTTCCAGAATCCGGCCACTATAGTGACCAGAAAAATAGGGTCTTTTTTTAGCAAAAAACTTATTTTTAATCTATTTTTGACCCAAAACACCTAGAAAACACCTCAGAGACTCTTTTAAACGAATCCATAACCACAAAAAACATAAAAAAAACAACCATAAAATCCCGAAATCCACCCAAAATAAAAAACAATTCCTAATCTCATATACGATTTTTAGGTGTTTTCAAGGTAAAAAAAAATACATAATCTTAACTCTCATCATCATATGGAACCATTTGACACAAAAAACTAACTGTTTTAATAGCTGAATTCCTCACCAATAGACACTTTCTCTCTAAGTCAAAATTCGGCGACATCCTCTCTCTCTTCCAACGAAAAAAAGATTGAAAATAAGTAAAATAAAGTTCGGTACCAAAAAACAAAGTTCCTCACCAATTTTGTAAAATCCAAGGAATTAGTCACCTAATAGCTAAGAAAGATTGGGTACTCAAATGAATTTTTGATCAAAATTTTCAATCCGCCACCTATATTACCTGTTTTTTTTCACTTCAGTCCCTTTTCTTTCAATTCAACACTCTCTTACAGAAAAACCTGCAATTAGGATCTAATTTGGTCTAAAAAAGGCTCAATTGTGAAAAAAAAATCAGATGATCAAATTCAAAACTTTCAAAAAATGCACTATTGTAATCCATGGTAAAATATGAGAATGTAAACAGTGTTTTTATGAATAGTAAAAACGCCACACATTTTAGCTTTATGTACTAGCCATTTAACTTGCACTTCATTGCGGGTTATAATTTTTTTTCAAAAAAAATATTGGGCATGCAGGTTGCGTCAATGTGTTTTTACATAAAAAGTTCAAAGTATAAATTAAAAAGCCTATCCAAACAAGATCAAGATATTTCATAACATAAATGAGACATGCATCCAATCATGTTTACTGAATTTATTTATTTAAATAAATAAAAAATAAATCTATACCCTAAAAAACCTATGACTTAAAAGATAAATACAAATGAAACTGACCGAATAAACCCACACCATAAAAAGTATTACGCAAGGCCAAATGCATCAATAATATAATTTAAAAACGAATATTTCTTATTTTAAAAAACAAACTTCATTTGTATAAAAAAAAAATTATAGATGAATTAAAATAATAACTTGAAAAATGAAATAGGAACATGAAAATTAAAAAAAACTTATATTAAAAAATGACATGCAAAAATGTGATCTAGTTCATGAGACCGAGATAAAACCATAGAAAAAACTTGAAGATAATCACAAAACCAATATTAAAAAAAATTAATGCAGAAGCCGAATTCCCAACAAATTAAATGTCGAAAGATGAAATCAGAAAAAAAAATTAATTACACAAAAGGATAAAAAAATGAGGGTGAGAAAAAACATTAATTAAAGAAATAAAAATTTTCAATTGGAGGGTTTAATTGAATTGAAAACCAGCTTTAATAAAAGGAAAAAAAAATCAAAAGAATGATGGTCAAACTAAAAAAAAAAAGCAACATAAAACTTAATTGAAGGATGAAATTGAAAAAAAAAAAAAACTTCAACAAAAGTGTCATTGACAAAATTAGAAATTTTAAAAAATAAAGATTGAAATGAAAAACCAAAATATGAGAAATTGCAATTGAAGAACTAAATTGAAAAGAATAAAAACTTCTATAAATAGAAAAGAAACAAAATAAGAAATTAATAAAATAAAGACTGAAATTGAAAAGTAAGAAACAAAGAGGACAACGGTGTATATTACCTGTTAGGAGAGAAAAAGGAAGGGGGGAAGTTCAAATGACCACTGGTAACAATCCGACCACCGTCAGCTGCCACAAGCCACTCCAAATGGAAGAGGACACGACGACGCATATAGAAAAATGATGAAAGGCCAATTATGTCCATTAGTTGACATCACACGCGTCGTTTGAATAACACGGATGCCACCCACGTGTTGAGCACACTCCAACAACTTTAGGCATTAAAAAATTTGAGAAAAATGTGAAAATACCAAAATACCCCCCACAACCCGACAATTACACAAAATACCCATATGAAAGTAAAAACAAAATACCCCAAAATGCTAAACTTATGTTTTGTTTCTTTCAAGGTTAAAAATATAATTACACTGTACATTAAAAATCAAAAGCCCCAAAACACTCTTATTCAGCAGCACAATAGTTTTTTTACTCTAGGAGAAAATGTGATTTTTTACTTTTAAGAAGCTTATGCAAAGTCAGGAAAGTTTTTTGTCAACAATTTTGTATTTTATTATTTTTAAGGATTATTGGGAAAAAAATAATAAAAACATCAACACCCCACCCAAAAGGCTTAATTTCTTTGGACCAAAGGATACAAAGATAATTTTACTACAGCTTAAAACATATTTTACTGTAGATTGGGGTACAGTAAACGAAGCAATTTATTTTTTTAGATAATAATAATAATATCACCACTAGGCTCATGCATGCAAGTAGCATAAAGAAACAAGATAATTGAATACAAAAATAAAATAAATAAGGGAAACAAAAGGGAAGGGTCCTAATCAAAAGGCAGGAAAGGACTGTAGAGTGGAGCAGGGTGCGAGTTTATGATTCATTTATTGATTTTAGCTAGCCTCGATTGTGTGGATAAGTACACCGCTGATGCTATGCCCCAAGCCACCACTCCTTTTTTCTTCTGTTTTTGTTTTAGCATACCAGTCTCCCCTTGAATCTATGAATGAACCCTTTTAATAATACAACTGAGAAAAGAGGACCGAAAAGAAACTTTCTAAGCTTGGCCTTTACATTAGGACATGTGGCGCTGCCGATCAAATCGATTTCTCCTTTATTACTTGGTTAAATACAGAAGCTTTCACAGTAAGTGTTATAATCCATGTCGGCATCTGCCACTGTTCATTCATGTATTTGTTGTCATTGTGTATATACATTGAATCTGTGACAGGTTGGATATTCTTTAGTATCTAGAACTCAAAAGATCACAAGAAAGGAGAAGACTTGCAACCATATCATATAGATGATGATCATAATGCCCCTTTTCAGTTGTGTTTTTCCTGGGAACGTGTACTTGACAGCTTGATCCAAGATTTTCTTTTCTGGGGTGGGGGGTCATAGATTTAAATCCCAAGATCATCCCGCAATTAATTATAAGCTCAATTCAACAATCAATGTAAAAATACAACACGGCTTTTTGGCAGAATAAAGCAATGGATATGAATATCCAAAATAAAATAAAACTGGTGGCAATAACTGGCTGGCCATATCAGCCCTGAGATTGTAAGTGTCGTATACTCCAGGCCCAAAGCCAGTTATGTCAATCACACACTATATTTTATTCATGATGAAATCAAGAGAGTAGAAAGTTTAAGCCTTGCCTGATCACTGATCAATCGCACATATATGTGTTCACGCTCCCATGCAGTTACCTCCGCTATCAGATCCTGAATCTAGCAAAATTCCCAAATGAGAAACAAAGCTCTCTGTTTTAGGTTTCTCTTGGTTTTGCAGAGTATATTGACAAGAAGATCCCTCAAATGAGGTGAAGGACTGCAGTATTTATAGAAGTAAAGGGTATCCTTGATTAATCCTTGTTGGTTTTAATCCTCTGGTTAAGTCCTAGTTCATATTGATATCCACTTGGATAATTTCTCATGGTAGATGCAAAACAACATAATAATTAAGAGTTATAATGATAAATAAATAGAAAATGTTCCATTGAGCTTTGAAAATAAACCGCATTTGTACAAGTAAGATCCAAAACAAATTAGCTATAACTTCACATTGTTGTTGTGTCTGGAAAAAAAACAAAATAACTGCTGTCTGATCCCATGTGATTTCCCTCATAAATGCTGCTTTGAAAATTTGAAGGAAGTTGTGAGAATTGAGAGCTGCAAAGATTGCAGAAGCTTGTAGAAGTGCTCTAGATTTGAGGGCTGAAAGTAGACTTTACTTAGTTGCCAACATTGTAGTCTTAACTGAATGCTAACCCTTCAGTTTTCCTTTTCCTTTTGTATTTCCACCTCATCCGTCAGGTGAGAAATGCAGTGTAACAAATCACAGCAACGAAATATTCTTGCTGTAAAAAACCGATATTCTTCCCAATCCCAGCTGATATATCGAAGAGTGTTTTCTTACAGTGAATTGGAAATGAAACCACCTTGAGTTGATGGACGCTCGATCACCTTCCAAGCTTCATAAATGAAGGGAGAAATGGAGGTGGCACATCTAATTGGAAGCAATACAATAGTCTAGGATTCAGCAGAGCATCATGTTGTATTATATAAGAAGTTTGAATCATGGAAAATTCAAGAGGGTATTTGAATTTCCATTGTAATGATTGTTTCCTTTGTTTTCAAATCCTGTCTTCTCATGTTATTGTTATCTTATATATCTGTGTGTGTGTGTATTTTTAGTTTTAATCCAATGCTACACTTTCTAGTTTATTCTTCTAAGCAAACATCTCTACTTCTTAATCAAAAGGAGGTTGGATCCTACACACACCATGGAGAAGAACAAATTAATGTGAAGATAAATTAAATTCATAAAAAAAGAAGAAGCAAAGAGACATAGTTGTTCACCTGTCACAGTCGACTTGGGGTTCGATGGGCACAGGTAAAGAGGTAATGTGACTTTGTACAAACGAGGAAGTTAAATTAATGCCTGAAATTAATTTGTTAAACCTAAGTGTATTCGTGAGCATGGAGATTAATTCAAAATAATTTTGTTTTAAAAGAAAAAAACTAAAAAATCAATCACGTTGGTTTGGCGTGGAAGAAGTAAAATTGCCAAGTTTATTTGGGCATAGGGATCAACGCCATGTGAATTGGACACAGCGTCACCATCCCATGATGAGAATATCCAAGCCCCCCAATTTATTAAAATTGAATGCCTGTCCTTTTCTTCTACACTAAGAATTTTTGTAGTTATCATTTCAATTTCTTATAATGTTTTCACGTTAATTAATATATGAATAATGTTTGACTTCAATAGTGTTTTGTCTTAATTTAACACTTCAATAGGGCCAGCATTGTAAGCAAGAACTGCACTCTTCGAGCATTTACAGAGGTCCCCACGGTCTCGAAATCTCTAGATTTTCCTATCCTTCCTAAAACCCTCTTTCATCACAATCTCTAACATCCATTATCTTTATAAAACAAACATGTTCATTACAGTACTCTTGTAATAGTTTTTTTTCTCCGAGAGAAAAAAAAAAACTCTTTTGGTAGTCCTAGAAAGATTGCCAAATTTAAAAACTTCTTTCCCGTTTTGTAAGAAAGTCTAGCACAATATGTACAAACATTACTTATTGCAAGGATGAGGACAAAAGAGATTGATTCATAGCAAATGATGGACAAGATTCTGTATTTCTAGAAGGCTGCCGCCTCAAGTTTTTACTGGCTTTAGGTGTTTCCATATGTCTTCTCATCGGCTCTGTCAACTTTGTAAGAATCGAATTATTGTGTCAAACTTTGCCATCACAGCAGGTTCATTCCTAGGCATTTCCTGGACTTCTTCAAATTAAATGCCTCCAAGCTAAACTCGTTATCATTCTTGTCCTTTCCTTCTCCAGTGCTTCGTCTCTCAACCACTTTGAATCATCTGATCCTTCAATGTCTGTAAGTGATTTTCCAACTAAAATATAGTATTTGGTTTCTTTCTTCATGACCACCCCTTTTTTTTTTATGTTTTAATGATGTTTCTCAGTATTGGGATCTTCTTTTCACAGTCCTACATGATGTAATATGTTTCATCAGTCCAGATTTTAAGCATCTTAGTAAGCCCTTTTTGCAGCAGGTTTAGTTTTCTGATAAAACTTGTACCATGTTGAATAATCTTAGCTTGAAATGGTATTTCGTAATAAGATGATTTAGTTGTCAGCAACCACTCCCTCCATAATCTATACCATGTTCAAATGAAGTAAAGCTGTTCCACTCACTCACTTGGCACTCTATGCCATGCTATGCTATGTCTTGGTGATTTGATGCTTGAAAAATATTGATTCAAGTAAAAATTCCTGTAATGGATTTTAAATGGTTTTGATAATAGATTTGATGAGGCATATATATATTGCATGTGTTAAACTTGGACGCTTCGTAGTTGTTTATCATTTTTTATTCTTTCAATTCAAACTATTAGAGGGAAGAAATGACGACAGCTTTCCGAACAATAAACAATTACCAACCCAGGCCAGGAGCTGGCCTTGAAAAATCTTCATCCATCGATTCCTTTCAACCCTAACAGGCTTCCAATCTTCATGTATAACAATCTGTTGTGTTAGATTGTAGTCTCTAAGTATTTGCATACATTAGTCCACGGTCGTAACGAGATTGAAATCAAGAATTTGCTCAACATTTCCCCTTTCTTTCCCATGATTTTCTTTCACAGCAACGGTCCCATGTCCCAAAGTTCGGCGGCTGGGATAAAGATAATGTGCCATACACTGCCTATTTTGATAACGCACGGAAAGGGAAATCCGGCGTGAGGATGAACCCAAATGATCCGGAGGAGAATCCAGAGGCCTTCATGTATGCTAGAGGGGGCATGGAAGATGATGTTGATTTTGCTTCCGGAGCCTTTGAGGGAACCAACTCAGAAAAACAGAACATTGAGGGACTCAAAGGGCACAATGCACATTCGATGAGCCCTTCTGACCATCGAAAGAATGCAAGGCACAATAACCTGACATCAGAATCAGGAAGTGAGAAAAGTAGTTCTGACCATTCACTGTTGCAGGCTCAGAAGACTGGTTTGGCTGTTGAGGGAAATAAAGCCTTGTCTTCATCACGACATTCTAGACAGAGAAATGGAAGTACTCATCCATTTGATCATGAGGGTGTAAGTCTTCTGATAGCATCCTAATATTTGTAGAATTCCCTCTAACCTGAAATTTTAAAGACCTCAGCAGCAGAACCAATAGACATCATTACTCTTTTCTTCCTTTTGACATTTTCATACTGCAAGCAGTCGTTCTGCTACTGCAACTTTGATTTAATTTTCTTAAGTTAAATGGGGATGGCAGCATCACAGGGCAGCATCAATTCCCAAATTTGGAGCATGGGATGAAACAGACCCCAGGTCAGGGGAAGGCTTTACTGTGATTTTCAACAGAGTGAAAGAAGAAAAACAAATTGCATCCACCACATTTCCTTCTGTGCCAACCCAACCAGTAAGTCTAAGAAACAAGGGAAATTCTTCCTCTCGATCAAAGGTAATTAAGGTGTTGGCTAATTCACTTCATATGATCAACTTCATAACCATAACATATTACATATTCTGCAGCATGCAGCAGATGTACTAGTTATTGGAGAGAATTTTCTAAGACAATTTCAAATCTAAAAGCTCTTAACAACTTATAAACTTCAATATTCTCCTCTGCTATGCTTCCATTTTGATCTGTCTCAGTAATGAAAACAATACTACTATGATCATGCAGTTCTGTTGCTGTTGCTTTCCGAAGGGGGAAATGAATGACTAGATGGCTACTTCAGCTTCTTACAACCTTGCTTAAGAGCAGAAGATCATTTCGTTTGATGCAATGCATATATCAATGGTTTCCCACAATTAGTGCCCAAGGATTCTGTAGTTTAAGATTTTACTCTTTGCATTACATTTTTGTTTATTATAAATGCGGTAAAGAGAAAAGAAATGTTGGATTTAGCTCATTTTTCATGTGGTTGCATGTCAAGCTTTTCTTCCTAGTATTATAGTCCGTAAATGAATATAAGGAAATAATTTCCTACAGTTTAAGCTTTGAAACTGTCCTGTCCTTTTCATTTAATTGTTTTTTTTTCTGGAGAAAAAATTGGTTTGAATTCTGAGGGATAGTCTACCAAAAATCACAAGGTTATATGTGGCTGTCTCTATCCTGGATTTTCCAATCTGGTTTTGGGTCATCCTTGTTGCAGCTGTATAGGGCAGTGATATTAATTATTGCTGCAGGTTGCTCCCATGTAATTGTTCATTTGTTTTGCTCAAATGCCAACCAAATCCTTGTGGCTCATGAGTCCTGTTTCAACATGGCTATCTCTAGTTTATTCAACGTATCTAGTTACGGTCCTGAAATAAAATAAAAAGGGTAGTTGAGATGGATGAAGACATGATAAATTCATTTATTTTTTATTTTATTATTATGAGTATCCAGGTAAATTTACACATAACTCGATTAATTATACAAGTTCTGAAGTTAACGATAATGTAAATCTTTAATGGTCCTGATAAGATTCAAATTTGTAATTATTAAAAGAAAATCCAAAAAACTAATTAGTTCAGTTATTCTCAAAATATATATTTTTTTTTTTATATTTTAAAAAACAAATATAAACCCAACGATCTAGCCTAGTTTGAACTAAGATCAAATCTAGACCGGGCTTTTATTTGAAATATTCAAAACCTAATGGGCTAAAGTTGCT
>Ga0307510_10011752_pt1 | contig 10385 bp, 15 predicted proteins | sample 12_EM_MG_FD_207224 | JGI IMG/M metagenome (GOLD analysis project Ga0307510, IMG submission 207224) | Populus trichocarpa ectomycorrhiza microbial communities from riparian zone in the Pacific Northwest, United States - 12_EM | ecosystem: Host-associated > Plants > Roots > Unclassified | place...
CTTTGCAGCCTTTGCAGCCTTTGTTGCCTCAGTCGCTGCCTCCTGCGTGGCCTCTGCCTCCTTCTCCAGCCTATCGGCCTCTGTTTCTTCTGTAGTAGCCTCCATTGCCTTGTCTCCCGCTGTCTCTTTGGATTGTTTCGCATGCCTCTTATTTGGCTTTGGTGGGCCACCGTCCTTCATGCCTACCAAAGCATCATCTGCTTTTCTCTTCCTTGTGGACCTTCTTCTATTCCCAGGATTACCTTGGGAAATCCCACCACCTTGTCTCCTATCTGGAACGGCATCATCATCCTTTCCATCCATCAAACCAAGTGATATGTTGGCAGGTGATTGGATAGATGTGTCAGAAGCATGGGGAGGATATCCTTGGCTGGGGATAGATGCGGGCGGGGGTGTAGCATGTGGAGAAAGGGCCCCTGTAAGAGGGGCAGAGGGAGGGGGGTTGACACCGCTGATTGGAACAATATCCAGTTGGAAAAGCAAGGACGGATATGCATCAGGTAAATAAAGTTCCTGTGCATCACTGTTTGACAGTAGGTCTGGAAATAATGAGGAAGAGTCATCCATGTGTGGGCTCTGGATTGATGAAAAAGAGCTAGAGATACCATTGAACCACAAGTCCAATGACATGCTCTCCTGTGGTGGCACCCCGTTAACTTGAAGTCCTTGAAGACTAGTCCAATCAATGCCAGTCATGGTAGAGTCGTCAAAGCTTTGTTCACTGTATTGATTGCCAAAGGACAGGTCTGTCAAAAGAGAGGCTGTGTTAAATTTATATAGTGGAACAGTTGTCGACAGTGCAGATGCCGCTGCTGCAGAGGCGGTGATGCCACTACTAGACCCATGGAAAAGTGGCATTGGTTCGTCATGGCTGGTTTGGGCATCACCTAATGGCATCTGTATCTGAACTAGGACACATGCTTTGTCACTGGCAGGTCTGGTAGCATTAACTTGGATTAAATACATACCTTGCAACACGTCATTGACCTGCTGACTGCCATCCCCAACTGGATGTTGGATATTTGCTGGCACCTCACCAGCCTTACCGGCCTCATCGACAGGCTTGTCAATTGGCTGGCTGGGTTTTTGACACTTCCTCCTCAATGATGAATCACTGGAGCTGTGTATGGCAGTTTCATCCAAACTACAATCTTTGGCCACTTCTTCATCATCGCTTTCTGTCGATCTCAGCTCATCTGAGTCTTTGGCTACATGACAAGAACACTCTTCTGGTGCTAGGGACATCACGCAACATTAGGGGGGCTTTTTTATGCAAGACCACTTGAACCCACTTACGGAAATAAGCCTTTCCATATGCTACTGCCATGTCCTGTAACTGGGTCCACCCTTCCAGATCAAACTCACACAACAGCTTCTTGGTCATCCCCTTTGAGGTGTCGGACTGAGCCCTGGTGTTAGGGTCCAAGGGCCTTAAAGACGCGACATGTGTGGGTTGGTTTGGCGACGACTGGGATTGCTCAGTGGGTTGTCCTCCTGAGGCAATGATCACGTGAGTAGCGCAGTATTGGTTGGCTACACAGTATAACAAGTAAGTCCCTGATGATAAGGGCGACTTCTGAGTGTCCTGATAGATGATGAAAGGGGAGAGCTTCAAGAGGGGATTGAAGCGACTGAGGTTTCGGGCTGGTGACTCTGAGAGTCCTGGGTGGAAGCTACAAGTCTTGGATTGAAAACCAAGTTAGGCTTAGGGCCTAACCGCTAAAAGTACAAGCGCTTATATACAAGTGAGAAGTAACGGGTCACAGGAGTCACAAAGAAATATGGAAATATTTAGTAAGGTGCATCATGACGTGGCAGTTCTAAGTATAGCTCCATCATGAGCTGGCGGTCTAAGAATAACGCATCATGAGCTGGCAATCCATAAAGGGTTAAATGGTGATGCTGCGGAGTGATGGCATGTGATAGTTGACTGCGGAATGGTCAAGTGATCCATCAGGTGACTTGTCAGGTGATTTGGTGGCGGTCCGAGCGGCGCGTGAGGGAACGAGTGGGGAACGAGTGACTGAGAGCGCGAAATAAAATGGTGGAAAATGTGGGAAAATTAGTGGTAGGGCCCAGGATCGTAACACCTGGAATAAGTTAGAGTCAAATTGCCAACAAAACATAGACATTACTCACAATTGCAATACAATTTCACCATTTGTCTCACTGTCTGGAGTTACAGCCAGTATGATGATATTTGCACCCAACCATTCAGACATTGCATCAGCAAATGATGGTAACACCTGTTTGGCAGTCCTCCAAGCCCTGGCCATTCAAACGTTAGTCTACATTCTATCACGGTGTGGTGTCTCTGACTCACTGACTGAGATCTTCAGGTGAACCTGTAAACGATGCCTTCTTCCTCCAATCAGCCACTGCTTTCTCACTTTCTTTGTCTGCTTGTTTCATGATCTTGTCCCGAACCTCTGGCATCTCCTTCTCCCAGCATGCCTTCACGTGCTTGCTCCACATTTGGATTCGTTGGGAATTCGTCATGGTACCCTTTACTGATTCCCAAAGCGGGTCGAATGTCGCCTTGATGCTTTCCTTATTGAGATCACCGTATATCATGAGAGCACTTTTCTTTCTGGGGCGTGCCACACTTGTCATTGTTATGCGTTCGATAATGTTATTAACATAGGATTGGTTGGCATCCTTGGAAGTGTAGCGGTACCGATACCAGCAGCCAAGCTTCTAATAACAGAGGTTGTCAGGTTCTACAACACCGTGACATTTATGCAATAAGTGGCTGACTTTGTGAAGCTCATGGTAGAGCTTATTCCGTCGATCGGACTCTTTGTTCTGCTCTGCCGGAGGTAGCAAGGGATCAATATCTTCTGGGGTATGCTTGTCATCAGCATCGTCCGGCCCTGGGTTGGCCTCGGTGGCTAGGTCATATCCAAATCGTTGTGTAAATCCCTTGGTCACCAGCGTATAAAATCCACCACGGTCAGTCGAATTGATGAACTGATCCTTAAACGACACAAGGAAATCTAGTTTTGCACCACTGAACGCATTGTGTCGGCCCTGTGCCTTCTTTCCACCTGCCTTGGCCTTGGAACCTCGTGTCATGTTACTTGTGGATGTCGTGAGGAACACTGGAGTGGAAGATGCAACAACGCGACTGAGAAGACTACCAATCACTGAAGTACTGAAGTATTGAACGTGCTGAAGCACTGAACGTTGAACGTTGAACACCCACACACGGACTCTGGCCCGGGCTTGAAATGTCCGTCACCCCATTTCTCACAACTAGCCGCTACTATCACCGCCCACACACCCGTCGCATCCAATGAAAACTCCAGAAAATCATTCTACCGGTCGTCCAACAAACTCTACTACCAGTATTCTCTATTCAAACCAGTCCGATCTTGTCTTTGCCTATCGGTCATCACAGCCATTAATCCGGGCACGTCCTTGAATCCCGCCTCGCCCCTCTCTACTGCCAGCCGACATCACCCCTGAACAGACACCTTCCGTGCCTCGTTTCTTTTCCGAGACGCGCGTACTACCCAAGTATTGGAAGCCGATACCACCGATGATCGATGAACGCCTCCTCAAGACACCTGCCATCCAATACTCCGCTCAGCAGGCACTATTGTCGCCGCAGCCTCAGCTCAAACCTTGTCTGAAACTAGAGCCGAGACATCTGAGATCCTTCGAGCTTTCTATTGACATTCTAGTGGGGCGCGTGTACATCTGGCTGGCAGTGAAATGGACAACGAAATTGGTCGAGGTGGACTCGGAGTAGTGGTGGAGTCACTGAGTCAGGCGATGGGGAAGGGCGGTATCACTGTCACGCGATAACCCGAGTGTCCTAAGGCCCCACAATGCGCACCTTACAATATTGTAACGGTAGCTTATGCAGTAGTGCTTATGTGTCGTCGCAGCGTTCAAGAGCGTTGGGCAGTCGTTGAGCTAGGTCTCCTTGTGCTCAGATGTGACGTTCCCCCCTCATGACCAGCTCTTCCTCGCATGGTCTCTGTTTATCGCCCAATTATCTGCGACACCCGTAATGGCCTGCAGTCTATCAAAAACGAAGGTCTGACATTATGTTCACTATGTACTGATAAGCCTGTTCTGACTTTTTTTTTATGACCTAGGCTCGTCGCCGTTATCTACGTGGTCTCCAACAATCCTCGCAGTCAACAATCCTCGCAGGCCACCGCCGCCGCCGGTCATCACGGCCTCAACGTACAGCGCACAATGCCTCCACTCGTCCACAGCTGGAGCTCATGCCAGGTTACACCATTCTAGTATTGGACACAAATATTCTTCTCTCCGCCCTCCACATGGCTACCTCGCTTGTAGAGAGCTTATGCTGGACCATTGTCATCCCTCTCCTGCCATCATGGAACTGGACAGACACGTATCAAACATGAATCCACTGGGCGATGCAGCCAAAGAGGCTGTTGCATTTGTAGTGGGCCATGTGCGCTCACATGCCAACTTGCTCAAAGTCCAAACATCACATGGTAACTATCTCTCATCTCATCTCATATCGATATCATTGGTACATAACATTCCCACATTGCTCAAAAACATACCAGAAACATACGACACCATTATTTGTCTCTGGACCAGCTATTTTAATTGTCTCCCTGAGAACCTGTGATGTTTCTCTCCCATGTCCAAGATTGCCTTGGAATATCTCAAGGAGTTTGCGTTTAAGGAATATTGTGGGATTTGGCTTTAGGCCCTGGGCAAATCACTTGATATCGCGTCATCGTCGTCACCATAATACCTGCTCTCATTCATACCCATACCTTATCTTCCTTAACCACAGCAACTGTGACCGATGGGCTTCACTCGTTACCTGTCGGGTCCACCATCTCTCTCCCTTTGCCCACACCTTTTCCCATGCCATTATCCATTCCCTTACCCTCCGGATATGTCAAGGAGTCTTACCCAATACCTCCATACCCATCACTGTCACTGCCACCATACATGGTGAGGAGAGACCGAAGGAGACCATGGGGATGTTGTGGTATTGTCACCACTTGGCCAGGTGTTACAGCAGCTGTCATCACTGCCATACCCACCAGCGATTGCCTCGATGTCCTCTTTCCCACCACAAATCCACCACTTCTCAACCTCGCTGGATGCATCATAGTCATACTGTATTCAGCTCTTCGTGTGGCCAGCCCACTGTTTCGGGTTCCTGCCCAGGACCAGCATTCCATTGGGCTCTGCTGCAATTGCCTTCTGCGTTGCATCGTCGTGGGCATGTTGCTCAAGGCCATCGGGGAGGTGGAAGATCGTTTGGTTCAGCCAAGAGGACATCATGATTTGTGTCGCCGTCACGCATGGCAAGCTTTTTTTTTTACAGGGATAAGTAAGTGGATTTTTGTTGTGAAGGAAGGAAGGGTGGTCGCTCACCGAAGGTCTTGGTAGGCTTGGAGAAGAGTGGGGATTCATGAGAGCGATGAGATGTACAAGATCAGGGCTCCAAGGACTGCTGCGTCTTTAACAGCGATGGAGGAGCCTTGTGCATGGTAAGGCTAGAGAAGTGAATCAACAGGTCACACTTCGTCGGTGGTGATGAGGCCTCATATACCAGCATTGGATGACATGCATCCCCCAAGAGCATCAGGCGTCCCTTTGGTGGGCCCAGGTAGGCAGTGGCTTGCGATCCATAAGATCTTAAAACGCCATTTTAGGTCTTGACTTGACAAATGACAGGAGCTTCTGGACTCTGTAGAGGATGACGGTCCGAAGTTACACCTCCAAGCGGTCCAAGGCGTAGTCAGTGGCGTACCATGGCTCAAAGTCTGCAAAATTGGTGCGCATCTTCTCCCTGCTGCCTTCAGCCTTCCATGATTCGACAGATCCATCATCAGGGTGGAGCATCACAAGGTTGTACTCTTTCTTCGCTTGTCATGCCATACTTCAAACCCACCATCTGGCATCACGCTTCCCATGCATGGCAGGGCCTCAGTCTGGGCCATAGTCTGGAATTTTTTCTTACTGTACATAGGCTCAGCTATGACATTTCAAAAATATTATCCTGATGATTGACTGCAGTGGGTATCTTGGTTCGATGCCAGGCTGGTGTGATTTATTTTCTGCCATTGACATGAACCTATTCAGTGGTGGGTATGCTTGATTTGCCAGGGGTACCATGTATTTTATTTTCTATTACTTCCTTCGTATTCTACATACCATTCAAGAAGGTTGGTTACAATGCTGCAATGTGTTTTTAATCTTTCAGGGTTATGGCCATACCGTACCGTCGACTGTCTGGGATTTTGGTTTATGGTACAGGTCGGGTTTAGTTTCATACCATATAACAGGCGTCAATACACAGCCGTAAGCCATATATGCTACGGTGCACAGCCCTAGCCGGACATCTCATGCATGCAACCATGTGATGCCCTCCATTGCGCCACCTCCAATGCCACCAAACTGCCACCAATTTGCCCTATTGACCTTTGCATTGCCTTTGCTGCCTCACCCATGCCTCCATTCCATCACCCCTTGTTCCTCTCCATGTCACCGCCTTCAAGTCCCTGCTCCTCTCCTTGCCTCAATTTCTGCCTCCGTTGTCTTTCAATTTGCTTGATTCACCCACCCTTGCTGGCCGGTGCCACAAGAGCACGTGCCCCTCGATACCAGATAGCTTGCGCCAGCTTGTTGAGCTTGACCATGTGTGAGTCGAGCCCCCATTCAGGACCACGCCCTGAGGCATACGGGTGTTTCCACTTAGAGATCATTTCCACTCATCTTAGTATGTTTCATCCTCTCCTTTTTGTCTTAGATCCACCCATTTACAGCCTTTCCCAATCCTACATTAATTCAGCCTTCAAACTTCATCACTATATTTTTCAATATTGTGACTGTTGCGCCAGTCATTCCTTGAAGAATGTGGAGGGTTACGACAGGGGCATGGGGTGATTTGCCAATATCGTCACACAGGGCATTTAAGGAGGAATTTCAGCTAAAGATATTGGCTGAAGAAACTCTAATTGGGTGTCATGTCTGGACATTGGGGGCTGCACACCATTACCTACCTGCACATGCGCTGATTCCCTGCCTTAATCCTCATCTTAGCACAGAAAATGGCCTGTTTGCTTGCATATCATTCATAACCTTTTTACATATATCAACTTCAAATGATATATATATGTTATATACAATTGCCACAGGCCACAGGGGCATGAGTAGCGTTGCTCACTGGAGGAAGCGATGAGCAGTGAACATGTGAACAGTGATAAATTGGCCAACGCCATGATGCAATATTGGCATTTGTCTTTCGGACGATGCCAAAGTGGAGACAGGTAACTTATGCGAAGCCCATGACATCATGATGTGGAGTGGTGCTGTGTATGATAACATTGACGGGGCAAGTGATCAAGTAAAAAATAGACGAGTCTACAGGCATGGTTCCCAGAGCAGAAACTGGGGGCACAAGGCATATCGCAACTGCATGTGCCACAAACACATGCCCCGCTAACGCATGCCCCACTAACATACGTGCTGCAAACCCATGCCACACCAACGCACCGTCACACCCATGCCATGAAAATGCATGTCCTGAAAACGCACACCCCAAAAATGCATGCCTGAAAACACACGCCCCGAAAATGCATACCTCCAAACATTTGGTACTTGGCCTCAGTAGTTAGGTATTATTATAATGAATTACCAAGAATAAAATGTTTTTCAAAAAAAAAAAAAAACCTAAGTAGGGCTGCACAATGACAGAGACTGAGACGACCATCAAAAACGATATGGCTGTGATGTTGCTAAGTTTCAGCTATTAACAGTTAGCAACATGAATTAAGGGTTGTGAATAAATCCACATGAAACAGGGTGCGAAGCAGATGCAAAATGTTGTCACGGTGGTCCATTCAACAGCTATCTACAGGTAAATGAAAAAAGGGCTGCCATTCCGTACTCTATGTCCTTTTGGTAAAGTGTGGATTGTCTTATCTCTTGTCTTATCTATGCAGCTTCTTTGTGTTTTGTCGTTGGGCATGTTGGGAGCAGCGCAAGTGAGGTCGCAGAGTGTGTCTTGCATGACTTGCAAGTTGGAGGCGGAGGGTGCCGCGTCCATCAGAAAAGTATCGAGGGCAGTTCTTCTGGCCTGTCCAGCTGAGGCGCAGCGAATGGAGGGGCTTGATGGCTAGTGTTGAGAAGCAGGATACAGGCATGCTCATGCTCTGGTTTGTCGTCAGAAGCGGTGGTGCCAGGAGCAGTGCGAATGATGTTGGTACTGCTGCTGTTGATGGTGTCGAGGTGCTCGCTTGTGGATAAGGTGCAGGCAATGGTGATGATGATGGTGGGGTCGTTGGAGCTGCTGGTGTCAACGATACCTACAGTGTTGTTGGCATTGCTCTTGCTGTTGCTGTTGTTGGTGTTAGCGTTGGCGGCGTTAGAGGTGTGGGCAATGTTGTTGATGTTGGGGTTGTTGATGTTGGGGTTGTTGATGTTGGGGTTGTTGATGTTGGGGTTGTTGATGTTGGGGTTGTTGATGTTGGGGTTGTTGATGTTGGGGTTGTTGATGTTGGGGTTGTTGATGTTGTCTGTGTTGCTTAGGAAGTCCGAACTGTTGGGGAGGTGTGTGCCAGTTGTTGGTGTTGTTGACGGCGAGTGTGGTCCCTTCAGCACCTTGGCCTTCCCTCAATTTGCGGATGCGTTTGAGCTTGCGATCATTTGCAGCTGCACTCTTCCTCTTGGAATCGATGGGGTGTTCAGTTGCTGCATGTCACCATTGTTGTTGTAGGTGGTAGGTTCTTCATCATTGAGGGGCAATGTTGGGTGAGTGTGCGCGAAGTCAGGAGCAAGGAGGCGAGCATGGGCAGGGGCACATGGTGTGTTGATGGATATGAAATCCCCAGTGTGAAAATGAGCGGGGAGGCGGCGGTCACAGCAAGGGCAGGCATACTGAGTGAAGTCTCTGTCATCATCAACAGTTTGTGGTATCCTTTGCCCTATGGGGCTTTGAAGCGGCACCTGCATGTCTGTAGAGCCACTGGCAGGTGTCCTGAGAACTGCCTGCCATTATCTCATTTGCGTGCTGCCAATCCCCATGTTTGGTACACCAGAAGATGTCTTGATCAGTGTAGAACCACTGGCCATGGGAATTTGCAGAACTTGAGGAGGAAGTGGAGTTTGAGAAGCTGCAAGCTGCTGCAAGAAAGACTGGGGTCTTTGATGCCTTGTGATAGTTGAGGGACTTAGCCACCTAGTGAAGTCACGCACAAAGGTACAACATGGGGGGGGGGGTCAGTGACTGGGATATTGGTGACCTCACTGTCGTCGCATCCTGGCTTGTTATCAATGCTGGTGTCGGGGTTGTCATGATTGATGTAGGTGACCTGCGTTTTCAACTTCATTATCAGGTCCACATTGTCATTACTTCTGCTGGGGACGTTCGCTTCTTCTGGTGTTCGGCGGCTATTTGGGTTGGTTTCGGTGGCTTTAGATGTGTTAGCGATAGGGCGGCAATTGATAAAGGCGGCGGCAGCGTAAGTTCATAAACTTGAGGTGTGGGTGTCGAAGGTGGCATTGACAATGGAAGTGGTGAAGACAATAAGGGCAAGGGTGGCGTTGGAGGGGCTTTGACAAGGGTGGCGGTGACAGAGGCAATGGCGATGAGTTCAAGAACAAGGATTTGAGGCACGTGAACAAGGACATTTGATGTGTAGCTGGAATGGAAGGGAAACTCAGTGGTGAAGGTGGCGGCGGCAGGCTTCAAGCAAGTGGTTGTGAGACTTCATATATGCTTCATAAACTGGAGGTATGGACAGTGGCAGAGTCAAGACTGAGCTTGAGCCACTCCGAGTGGGTGGCTGCGGGACTTTGTGCAGCTTTGTGGCCCAGACTGGTTTTGCAGACAGCAGCAGTGAAGAGACTGGACTTGAGCAACTTGGGCAGATGGCTGTGAGACTGTTCTTGGGTGGCATTGAATGGGTGATGGCAGCAAGGTTTTGCAAACTGGAGATGGCAGCGATACTGAATTTGGCTGGCTTCGGGGGACGGGGACTGGACTGAAAGTGGTATGTATTGAGCAGGCCACAGCGGCGGTGAGACTGAAAGTAATGAACACAGACAGTTTTGAATGGACAGTGGCAGCACTTCGCATACTGAAGACGCACTGGCAGGCAGTAGGTCAGTCATGCTAGGGCAAAGGTTCGTGGTGACCCTGTGACAAACTTGGGCACTGGGGCGGCTGATGCATGAGGCCTGAGGCCTGAGGTGTGGTGGTGGCAGGTGCGCGGCAAGGACTTTCGGGTCAACAAGCTTTGGCAGTGATGAATGCAATGTTGTGGGCAGAGCCTGCACAAGCTTATTACACCCTTTGTTAGACACATAGCGGTACGAAAGGAGGGGGTCACTTAGGGTTCAGAATCGCTCAAAGTAGCGGGCCAAGTTGTTAT
>Ga0307510_10011753_pt1 | contig 10385 bp, 9 predicted proteins | sample 12_EM_MG_FD_207224 | JGI IMG/M metagenome (GOLD analysis project Ga0307510, IMG submission 207224) | Populus trichocarpa ectomycorrhiza microbial communities from riparian zone in the Pacific Northwest, United States - 12_EM | ecosystem: Host-associated > Plants > Roots > Unclassified | place...
TTGAGATTAAGTTAATTCATGTGTGTGGTATGTAGTTTATGAAAGTATTGTGTGAAGGGGAGGGGGAGACGAATCTGGACAGACTTGTCTCCTAACTTTCGATGAGATTTTGGGTAGGAGGATGAGGGGATTAGGATCAGGTTCCCCATAGAAATTATAGATTTGAATGTTAGCTAACCAAGGAAACTGGTCTTGCTCAATTTGGAAATGTAGAACTCCAGTTATGGGTTACCAACTGAGACTGAGTCGTGATTGATTATGTAGGGCAGTAGGACTAATTAGTAAATGAATAATTTTGACTATCTTGAAGGCAAAACTGGGTTCTCCTCCCTCAGAGAACTAGTAGCCTCGTGTCTTAGCTTTCTAACGAGATCAATCTCAGTTAAAATGGAGTTTTAGAACTTTAGATATAGTTAAAAATCTAATGAGTGTTCAGACAGTAACAATTGGAAATTGGACAGTAACAGTTCAAAGTCAAACAGTAACAATTCAAAGTCAGACAGTAACGGTTGGAAAAGTCAAACAATAACAGTTCAAAGTCAGACAGTAACGGTTGGAAAAGTCAGACAGTAACAGTTGGAAAAGTCAGACAGTAACAGTTGGAAAAGTCAAACAGTAACAGTTCAAAGTCAGACAGTAACGGTTGGAAAAGTCAAACAATAACAGTTCAAAGTTAGACAGTATTCAATTATTATGGCAATACAAACAATAAAATATATTGAATAAAGTTTTTAAAAAAACTATAGACTTGAGGAATGAAAAATGTTTACCTTAATAGTGTGTTTATTTCAGTACTTTATCTACATACAATAAAAAAAAAAAAAAACACAACAAAAATATATTATTAATAAAACAAAGAAAAAAATGAGAAAAATAAAATCATTAAGCATATTAAATGAAAATACATACGTTTTAATTTGTTGAAGATTACAAGAAGCTAAAGATTACAAGAAAAAAATGAAAATTTTTGCAATAGAAGAGAGAAAAAAAGATGAGATGAAACGAAAGAGGAGAGAAATGAACTGAAGGGGCGGTCGTTGAGATTTATAGTGCAGTTTTACCGATGGACTTTTCGATGACCTATTTAAATAATATTATTTTTAATTATTCCGTCGGTGAATTTTCAAATGTTCGTTGGTAAATTTTGAATTTCACACTAAAATTTTTAAATGACCCTCCAGAACTTTCGCAGTCTGTCGGCATATTCACGCGGTCAGAGATGCATTAATACCCGCCCTTTGGAATTTGCACAGTCCATCGATAATTGTGAACTACACCGACAAATACCGATACATTGTATCCGTCTTGTTGTTACTCATTTTTGGACCCCACGTGCTGGAGACGGTGTATACCTCTTTTGAACTGAGTGTAGGAGTTTAACTCATGTTTGCTGAAGATTGACAAAAGCAGAGAAATAAATAGTTTTTCGAAAACCTGTTTGAGCTGTTTTATGCTCTCTTTATCCTTCCCCTTTGCTGCCAAAATTGTCAGGTTTTCTTAGATTAATCAGGAGTCTTCATAATGCTAAATTCGTCCCTTTTTTATTATTATTATCTGGCCTTTAAGGTTGAATAAATCCCTCAGAATTTGCACTAAAAAATGGTTCTGCTGCTATCTTAATTTTTTGTTCCAAATTAGACTCTGATTCTAACTTGGTTTCGTACAATATCTGACCATCCTAGCTATATTCTGTCACTCATGACATGTTGAAAAATTGACCTACACCTTTATTGGGTCCTAGGGATCACTGATCTTAGGGCAGACTCTCAGTCAGATTTGGATGCTCGGCATTGTCAGATCAAGAACCTTTTTGACCAACTAGATTAGTGCTAGATTCTGTTCTTTAAAACGATTTTATCTCAATTCGACTCCTTCATCAAAGTTGTAGTCCTGGACGCATAGATAAATTTGGGCTTTTGAATCGCTTGATTTCGATATCAAAAGCTCAAGATATTCCTGTTTGAATATCTAGTGTGAAAGTAGGGATTCCTGCCGCGAGAAGGATCCTGACCCGATTTTTGCACTAAAAGACTCTATTTCCATCATAAATTTTGATGATTTGTTCTTAGGTCATACTTTCAATCATATCAGGATTCTCAGCATTGTTAGTTTCTAAATTAGACCCGGAGATCCTTTTTGACCAACCAGATTACTGCCAGATTCTGTTCTCTAAAATGAATTTATCTCACTTCGACTCCTTCATAAAATTTGTAGTCCGGGACACGTAGATGAATTTGAGCTTTTGAATTGCTTGATTTCGAAATCAGAAGCTCAAGATATTCCTGTTTGAAATCTAGCATGAAAACATAGAATCCTGCCGCGAGAAGGTTTCCAGCCGAGTTTGGTTGCAATTCTGTTATTCAAAACAAATTTATCTCACTTTGAATCCTCATGAAAGTTGTAGTCTGGGACACGTAGGTAAATTTGGGCTTTTGAATCGCTTGATTTCAATATCAAAAGCTCAAGATATTCCCGTTTGAATATTTAGTGTGAAAGCAGGGATTCTTAGCCGCGAGAAGGATTTTTGCCCAAGTTCGCGGGACTGATTCGAAGGATTTTTTTTTGACCAAGGACTAAATTGAAAAGTGCTAAAATGAGGGATTGAATTGAAGCTGGAAAGGGGGGTTGGATCATCATAAATGACAGGATTTTTACCATACCGAATAAAGAAAATAAGACTTTGCAGCATGCACCTTTACCCATCTGATTTCTTTCCTTTTTCTCTGCAAATTTCTGCTATTTTCCTTTATCATCACGCCTGATTTTTGGAGCTGCAACCACGTTTTTATTGCCTCATTTCAAAGGGAGCAGCTGGCCCTATGGAAGGAAAGAAAGAAGCCACACCATCCTTTAAAAAACTGGAAAGAAATCAGACAGCAGAATCAGAATATTTAAGTTTCCTTTTTGCATTTTTTTTACTGCAAATCAGTAGGGATTTGCATCCTAGAATTAATGCATTGAATCTTTCCTAAATAGAGATATATTTAGACTATATATAAGCCCTTCTAATGACCTAATGGGGCAGAGAAAAAAAAGAGCATAAAAGGGGGGAGAAAAAAGGAGGAGAAGAGAAAAAAAAGGAGAAAAAGAGAGGCAAGCCGTAGGAAAAACAAGAAAGAGCAAGAGAACAGACTCCACCAGCACATCACAGCTTCAGTGTCATTGTTTTCGTCCGTCAAGAGGCACGCGTGAGCTGTTTCTTGGTCTTTTGTTTCATTTCCTGCAAAACAGGATCTGCAGGTGTTTCTTCCCTAGTGCTCCAGCTGCGAGAACTTTAGGGACCCTCACATTCTTTTTGTTTGTTTTCTGAAGGTATTTAGAAGAGAATTGTATTCACGTTTTGCAAAGAAGATTGAGAAGAATTTCTTATATTTCATTAATGCAGCAACTCTGCTTTTATACACATTGCATGTAACTAATTCCACTATTTAGGAATCAAGATCATCTCATCCATCCATTAATGGAAGGATACGATTCTTACACATGTAAGAAACAGTTGTAACAGAATTTAACAGAAAAAACTGACTATAACTGCCATAACTGTTTTAACTGCTTCTTTAACTGTTTTAACAGAATTTCTTCCATTCCTTCATTCTTCTCGCTACAGCCTGCAGAGTCTTCTTCTCTGCCATCAAAAACAAGTAATCAGCTTACCTTTCAACACTTTTCTCTTCTTACGCCTGCTGGAGGAAAGTGTTACTGTGAGGTTGGGAAGATTGACAGTAGAAGAGAAAGAAGAGAAAAAAAGGGAAAAGAGAAGAGAAACCATAAACCAGCAGGGACTACCTGTTGGTCTTGGCTTCATTTTTTTTGGCATATAAGATCTACAGCAGGGACGAAGGAAGTGCAGGAACTCGTTGGAGAGGGACTGACGAAGATTGCAGATGTTAAAACTCAGGAGACGAACAAAGAATAGGGGGGAAAGAGCTGGAACAGACGACCACACTGATCGTCTAGCCAGCAAGCCTTCAACAGCGTTGCGGCTCCTTCGTCTGCCTCCAGGTCTGTTCTCTTCACCTTTTTGCATGCATTTTCCTTTGTGTTTGTACTGTTCAAGTGAAATATAATTCACTTGAACAGTAGCCGGGTCTTCTTTAAATGCATTTTCCTTCTTGAATACTGTCTTGGCGTGTGAATGCATCATCCCTCTACAAGCATGGTTTATCATTTATAGCACTGGAGTGTTTGTTTTAAAACAAATGTGCAATGGTTTATCATTTATGGTTAAGCACTGCAGTGTTTGTTGTAAAAAAAAAATGTTTTCTTGTGTGTTGCATACGACCAATATCCTAACATGTTTTGAACACTTTTTTTTTATACAAAAATATTGGAAGTTTTCGAAAATGTGTTTTCGCATGGATTTCTTAAACACAATAAAATTTATTTTCTTGCATTTCTGGATTTTACAACATGTTTGTAAAACTCCAAAGGGTATTGGCCAATATTCCAAAAAATATAAAAATCTTATTTTGGGGGGAATTCATCTATTATTCACCACTAATGTTTGGATAAAGAAATCATTAAAGGACGAATATCCAAAATATTATTGGGAATAATTTGTTATTATTCACTGTTAATATTTGGATAAAGAAACCCTGAGTGGTAAATATCCGAAATAATTTTCTAGGAATAATAAATCCTCACACATCCTTGAAAGAAGCCTTGATTATAATCGAGGACATTTCAATTTTTTTTACTCACAGTTTACGAGCCGTGAGAGTATAAAACACTAAGGCAAAAATAGGCTTTTAAAGCGCCCTAGATTTCTAAATTTTTGTCCCTCCTCCTTGCAATTTTTAAGTCGCAAACTCTTGAAATACCAAGGGAAAAATGAGCTTTTAAAGCACATGGAATCTCCTTGGATTTCTATCTTAATAAATTTAGTTAGAATCAAACCTAGAAAAACTGATGGAATTAGAAAACACCAACACCATAACAATTATAAGACAAACCAAACACCAAGCAGCTTACCTTAGGTAGGGTGTACTAGGGATGCTAATACCTTCCCTTTACGCAACTAGTCCCTTGCCTTAGAATCTCTAAAAGACCAGTTAGGTTTCCTAGTGACCATAATACTAGGTGATGACTCCCTTTATTCACAATAAAACAAATAACCCGAAATAAATCGAGGGTCGCCGTGACGCCGCGAGGGTGCGACTCGTCTGTAGAGACGTCGGTGATTATGGAATATGCAGTAAATATTTTGCAACTCTCTATAAAAATACGTCTATATACAACCCAAGATGCACGTTCCTTGATTCATCTAAAAAGTGAGGATGCACACTGTTAAAGTGTTTCCATGCTTCGCCGTCAGAACGATGCACCATCACTCCATCAACCGCATCATATGATTGTTGCCATGTCATGTGCTCAAGAATCCTTGGTGACATGAATATCCTCTGCAGTCTAGGTGTGATTGAGAAGTATCTAAGTTTTTCATATGCCACTAGAGTCTTTCCCTTGCTAGTTCTGGGTTTGTAACGGGAATGACCACATGTTAGGGCACATTTTCAAGGTAGTATAATATGCAGAAGTTAGGGCACATATCAATTTTATGGTATCCTAAACCAAGGGGTTTCATCATGGACTTTGCAGCATAGAAGTTCTCTTTCAGCTTGTTCCCTTCAGGTAAAAAGCTTCTCGCCCATTCAATAATTTTATCATAACCGGCCTCACTCAACCCGTGATCTGACTTGATGGTGAACACCTATGCTACGGCCGATAATTTACTGTGGTTCATGCAGCCATCCCATAATGATTAGTCAGAATCTCTCAATAGATCAAAAAACCTTGTTGCATCTGCAATATGATTTTTTTCTACGATTGGACATTGACTAACATTACCTTGATTTATTCTCATTTGCAACTTCATGCACGTTGCTAGCACTAGAAGTTGACCCAATCATCCTTTCTACCATGCTCTCATTACAAACAAATATTTCTCAGTGTGCATACCAACACAGGTAATCTTCCATGAACCCTTTGTATAGAAGATGCATCATTACAACATCTGGATGCATATACTTTTTATTTTTACACTTCCTGCATGGACAACTAATACCGCCTCCAGTAAAATTTTAGGGAATAGATGTTGCAAAATTAATAAAACCCTGAACCCCATTACAATAACTCATCCTCTGCAATCCTTGGGTGAATGTCGATACATCCATGAATGATCATCCATGACTTATATTGAACCTCTATAAAATTATGATGACAACATCTATTAATTAACTATGTTAAGTAAATAAATTTGCAAAAATATTGGTTTACCTCGAGATTACCCAACAAACTAATTAAAACTTCTCATAAATATTCATTATCAATTATCAACATCCATACAAATTTATACATATAAATTTACATAAATTACAACTCCGCAATAGCATTGATAAAAATTAAAACGGACCTGTTAAACAAGCTATTAATTATTTATTCACAATACATCGAATTCGGTAATTCAAAAAAGTTTCAATAATTTACAAACAAATACAATTTTACAAAATCTAAAACAAACCATAACAAATACAAAATTATCCATTCATACTACAAGTTTGTTTGAGAAATAACAATAAAAAATGTACATACACTAACAAAATACATATACTAAAAAAGAACAACAAAAAATAATAAAATTGACATTTAAATGTTAAAATTAAAAAAGATAGATTTACTTACAAAAAATGATAAAATCCACAATAAATCAGAACACGGATGTTATGACCACAAAAGTTATAGAAAGATGATTTTTGTTGAGAAGGGGGGGTATTTTTAGTGGGAGGTTGTTTGCAGTTTGGGAGGGGAGAGTTGGGATGGGGAAGAAGAAGGGGAAAAAGGAGAGGAGAGGGTCGACAGAGTGGTGATATATTAACTCTTACTGAGGGAATCACCGACGGAATACTTCTGTCGGTGGTTTCCTCGGTAATTGTGACGGTGAATTAGTCACGTCACTGTACGAAGATTCTAGTCTGAATCCCTAGCTCGGTCATTTCATCGGTAAAATCGCCTGCAAAAACTGTCACATCATCGAACTGCTTTTTTTAAAAATAAATCTATATATTTTGTCTGTAATTCAGTCGGTATATACCGACAACATTAGTCCGTCGGTATATACCGACTGAATTACCGATGGAATAGTATCCATCGGTAATTATCACCGTAATTTACCAACATAATTATTTTCTCAGTAATTCTGTTTGTTTTAGGCGAATTTCTGATAGTGGGTGTGATATAAACAGATGAGAAACCTAATCCAAAATCCCACTGTTTTCACTGGTAGTGGAACTGTTCTAGCATTTTATTTTTCCTATAGCAATGGACTTTGTGTCTAGGAATATCCAGTGCATGCAATCTTCTTATCGCTGTAGTTGGTGGTGGAGGTGGTGTGTAGGTTTTAGTCTTCCCAAAATTTCTGGAAGTAATCTGTCGATGTTTTATAGTTTGATTCTATCCTTTTGTTTGCTTTGTGTTGTTATTAATAACCAATGCTGTTCAGCTTCCTAAAGGCACGCATCAGTGGTCAAGCTTTCTTACTCCTGAGGAACTGGTGCTTATCCTACATCGTGCTTCCATCAATATAAGATGGATGCTTTCCCTTCTGACATTTTGACATGTCTACTTGATGCAACCATATTATTTGATAGTTTCACCCACATTTAACTAGTGTTTTGCCTATATTTTATATATATAATGACTTGATATTCTTTGTTTTATGTTTTGAAGGCACTTTTGGATGAAAGATGTAAAAAGGAGTAAATTGGAGGTAATTGACAGATTTGACCTTCAGTCGATATTTTGTGCAGAGCGTGAGCTCTAGAGGTCGAAATGAAGTGATTCCAGTGTAATTAAAAATCTAACATCTATACCTTTCTGGAATATAAGGCAAGAAAATAAAATAAGAAAGAGCATGGAAATCACAGCCTTCAAAGTCAAATCTCGCAATCTGCCAATGTTGACCTTTGATCATTCTGACTTGAATATCTGGAGCTACAGAAGTCCAATTGATGCAAACTTAATTTTGTTGGATTCCTAACTCAAAGGCCTATCAATGCTCCATATTTTAACCAAAAACGATGTCACATAAGGGAGATTTTCTTATTTCTATAGGTGGATGTGTGCTTGCGACCAAGGTTTGTTCTCTTGATAATTTTCTGATTTTATTTAATTTTGCTTGATAGTTTTCTATTTTCTTTTGCTTTAGCCTAGATAACATCCAACCACCCCCCCAAATTGCATATCGTCTAGCAGAAAAATCTGACTTGAACCATCCTCGTGGGATCGACCCCTTGCTTGCTCTATACTATCTTGTGTGTTGTGTTTTAAGCTAGGGTAATTAATTTGTGCGACCGCGACATCGCAACAAATTTTGGCGCCGTTGCTGGGGAAGTAATTTTAGTTGATTCTTGTGCTATTATTTTTATTTGCTGTGATTGTTATTTCTTTTTCTGAAAAAAAAAGAAACATAATTTTTGCTTGCTGCGGTACTGTTCATTACGGCAGCGGTACTGTTCAAAACAGATTTGTTTGTGGAATTAGGTATCAGCCTTTTGTTTCCTGAAGGTAAACAACGTTCTAAACAGAACTAGTGGCCATGCCACTAGCCCCACCCTATCAAGGCCAAATGCCGCTGTTTTCTAGGGTTTTTAGGCAATTTTAGTTTTCTAGCATAGGATTTTCGTATAATTTGCATTGTTTTCGATCTCTTGTGAGGTTGGTTTCTTTTGAGTTTTCTTGACGATTTATGCATGTAACCTGTTCTACTAACCAGAGTCAAGTGCAGGTGGATCTCGAAATAGAAAACATTTTACGCAAGTTACGAAAGGAAGCTCGCGTCAACACCATGGCTGTTGTACGGCAACAAACACTCAAGGAGCTTACTGCTCCTAACGTGGAAAATCAACCATTGTGCATAAACATCAACAATAATGTAAACTTTGACCTCAAATCTGGTTTTATACATTTGCTACCAACATTCAATGGTCTTGCGGGAGAAGATCCTCATACTCATCTCAAGGAGTTCTATATGGTTTGCGTTGGCATGAAACCGAATGGAGTTGACGAAGAACAGGTTAAGTTGAAAGCTTTCCCTTTCTCTTTAAAAGGGGCAACAAAGGCATGGTTTTTCTCTATTCTCCCAGGTTCCATTGGAACTTGGAATGCCATGAAGAAGATTTTCTTTGAAAAGTATTTCCCAGCATCTCGAGTTGCCAACATAAGGAAAGAAATATGTGGGATTTGACAATCTCATGGAGAGACACTTTCCGAGTATTGGGAAAGATTTGAGCAACTGTGCATTCAATGCCCTCACCATCAGATACTCGATCAACTGCTCATTTAATATTTCTATGAAGGATTGATGCCTACTGACCATAGTATCATTGATGTGGCAAGTGGAGGGGCATTGGTAGATAAGACACCCGAGGCTGCACGCCAATTGATCTCAAATATGGCAACCAACTTGAAACAATTTGGCTCGCTTAGAGACTTCGCAAACAAACGAGTAAATGAGGTAAGTATTTCTAACCTTGAAAATAAAGTTGTTGATCTTACTTCTCTTGTGTGTTCTTTGGCTTATGGAAATGTACAGCAGGTGAAAGTTTGTAGCATATGTTACTTACAAGGACATACCTCAGATATGTGCCCACCAATGTAAGAAGATTACATTGAACAAGTTCATACAGTTGATGGAGGATTCAACGGACAGCCCCAGCGTAAATATGATCCCTTTTGCAACACATACAATCCTGGATGGAGAGATTATCCAAACGTATGCTATGGGAACCCACCTCAACAAGGCAGTCAAGGTCGAGAGTTCCATCCCCATGGATTTCAGCCCTAACAGAATTATCAAGCAAGACAACCCCCTCCATTCACAAACTCTAATGTTATGGGGTCGTCATCTAGTGATGATCTTCGTGAGATGATGAAAACTTTGGCTTCTAACACTGTGACCTTGCAACAAAATGTCATGTCTTTTCAATAGGAAACAAGGTCAAGTATTCACAACTTGGAGAAGCAAATGGGGCAAGTAGCTTCAAGTGTGGGGAAATTGGAAGCACAAATGAATGGAAAATTGCCCTCCCAAGCATTGAATCCAAAAGAGAATGTTAGTGTGATCATGTTGCGAAGTGGGAAAGAACTTGAAGAGAAAAGGTCGAAACAAATTGAGATGGAGGAAGAAGAAGAGATAGAAACCAAATTGAGTACAAAGAAGGAACATCCTCCTCTTCTACAAACTGAAACATCGACCAACACTCCAAAGGTAACTCCTCACTCAATGAATTCCAGTTTTAAAACAATTCCACCCTTTCCTGTGAGTTCTTCTAAGTCAAAGAAAGAGGACAAAGAAAAAGAGATTTTAGAGGTTTCAAGAAAGTAGAACTCAA
>Ga0307510_10011754_pt1 | contig 10385 bp, 7 predicted proteins | sample 12_EM_MG_FD_207224 | JGI IMG/M metagenome (GOLD analysis project Ga0307510, IMG submission 207224) | Populus trichocarpa ectomycorrhiza microbial communities from riparian zone in the Pacific Northwest, United States - 12_EM | ecosystem: Host-associated > Plants > Roots > Unclassified | place...
TCATTTACATCTCTCAACCAGTAATGATGGATCTATTCAGCAGCTCAAATTTAGTAAATTGCTTCATGGTGCCTATTGCCCCTTCATAGGCAATTCTCAGAGTTGACCAAAAAGTGGAATTAGGATGCTCCAAAAGTACAAGAGAGAATCCAACAACACATATCCAGTGGGAAAAAAAATTGAAAATTGAAAATGACTTTTCAGCTGAGCCATAAACCTCAAGATGTAAAGTTTTCGACTACTAGTAGACATCCAGCATTGTAATAGTCAAAAGCTATAGACCTCTCCGGAAGATTATCCATACTGAAGGCCACAATATAATCAATTATACTGCCATTTTTATTGCTTGTTTCTCTTCAAAAAGCTCCAAATGAAAATATGCTACTCTGGATCTATTGAAATCACAAAAAGAAAAAAATTGCAAAAATTAAGCAAAAGAAGATCCAACCCAGACTTTAAGATAGGACAATATATCTACGCCATCACATTGACAGCAGTAGCTGACACATTCCCTTACTAGAAAACTGGTTTGTAATGGCACCTTCTTCTAGGGTTGCAGATCCATTAACAAGGCTCCTCCCATTCATTGCATCTGTGAGAACAGAATGCCAAAAGTATATATTGGGTAATTATGAAAAAAAGGAAAGAGAAAACAACAAGAATATGATCACAATTACCAGTCCCTGAAACTAAAGGAATTTGTTTGTTGAAGTGGTAAACCTGCTCGAAATGATAGAGTAATGATAGATAATGCTTCCTTAAGACAAATGATGCACTGGTAATTGTAGTTGGGAAATTGAAGGCTGTAATCACTTCCTTCCATTTACGATCTGTAATGACCTGTAACCATTTCAAGAGAAATTAAAACCAGAAAAAGAAGAAGAAGAAGAATGCCCTTGAAAGAATTTTACGGTACTTCCCACAAAACTTAAAATGACTCCAAAGACACTAATAAGTTCCACATTTCTGTGAGGTTTGCACAATAAATTATTCAGGCAAGTCATTTCACCAGAAAACTCACACTTAATGCTATCCTTCATTCAATTGTGAGAAGATGAGGTGAAACAGAATATAAGAAGGGCAGCATACTTTGTAACAGTTTTACATTTGCAAAAAGCTCCTAGACAGAAGATAAAGAAATTAATAACTCATACCTTCTCAATGCCACCACGAGATGTGACCTCCACAAAAAGATGGTGAAGATCAAGAGCCTTTCCTCCCACAGTAGGAACCCTATTCATTAACAAAATTTACATCAAAGATTGTTAATCATACCTCCATCCATAGTTTCTTCTTTTAAGAAAGCCATTGATGTTTCAATTTTAATCCAGTTGCGCATTAAAATAGACAAGCAATAGAAAATCCTCAAGGAGATAGAATTAAGTGGAAGGGGGAAAAGGTTATACAGTTTGCTACTTAAATAAGATTGAATCTAGACTGAGAGAATACTATTGAAGCCAAAACCTAACAACATATAGTCAATAAATCAGTTATAAGGTCCACTTATAAGCAATTGCCTTTGGATGGTTGAAGTATTTAAGAAAAACTACTCTTTTTTTCCCTCTAGTAACCAATTAAGGTGTTGTTCTTTAGTTCTTTTGATAATGATAAATTTCATTGCTTTTTTTTTTTTCATTTCATTTCATTACTTGCATCTCAACAGTCATTGGAGATCATCAGCATACCAAAATAAATTACCATAACCACATTCATTAAGAATTGATCAAATCCAAGAAAATAAAGCAAGTCTTTTATGAAATATCAAAGAAGTCTGCAAGTCATAAAACACAAAAGGCAACGCAGAAAAATCCTAGTTCACATTGCATCTTAAAGTTAGTGCTCAAGGAGTAATTCAAATCTTGGAAACATATAAATCTAGGAGAAAGCAATAAACTTTTTAGCTCGACCATTTTAGTTGAAGTTGGGAAACTAGAAAAACATACAAATATGCGTCTCTCCACATTGAGGGGTGAAGTTAACCCCAAAAGGTGCTAGAATATTTTCACAACCAAACATGAAAAAATCTAATAGCCAGAAAAAAAAAAAAAAGAAGCAAATATGGCAACTAAAGGAAGCTAGATCGTTACAATATAAAGACATAATTCATGAGATAAACCCAAAAAAAAACACTTGAAATACAAAGAATCCATCAAATAAGATGGACCCAGATAAAAATAATAATAATAATAATAACATAAGCAAATAAAGTATGTTAAAGGGTTTGCAGGAAAACCAACTTACATGAATTTGGTGCCAAAGGATTGATGAAAAGCTTTGAGCTTTTCCCAAAAAAGGTCTGAACTTTGAGCAATATCTTCATACTTGGCTGTAGCTGGAGGATAGGACCTGAAAGATTGGCCATTTATGCTCTCACTGTGTAATTCTTGTTGCTGAGGTGAAATAACTGTAGCAGTTGGGTCAAGGGTAGACATTTTTGTTTCGGGTAGACAAAAAAAAAGGATATAAGTAGACTAATAGAAATTTTAATTTTTCCCCTTAACTTTTACAAGACAAGAACACAAACAGAAAGACTTCAGTTAGCTTATAGATATGAAGATGTAAGAGATAAAAATAAGATTTTTATAAGATTAGAAGAGCATGAAAATCCCAGAAATATTTTGTGAGGTAAATAAAAGAAGAGGGGAGGATTAGAATAAGATCAAAAGCTACTATAAATGGTTGTACTTGCAACTTGCAAGTTGAAAGGTTATCATGGTAATTGTATTTCACCTGGTTTGATAGGCTAATAATAGAAAATTAGAGCCCTCTCTTTGAGGAAGATTGTAATTAAGGTAGGGGAGTTGTAAGTGATGAGGATGTAAAGAGTAAAGACAATTGGACAAGAATTTCAAAATTTAAAACTTTTTAAAAATTTTACAATACTTTACTTTATCCTATTTTCAGAGATTTTTTTTTCTATTTCAACTATGGATATTTGACCATGAATTTCATTCAACAAGGAAAATAATCTTCAAAAGAAAATTATAAAAAAATCTTACTAAAAGATGAGTCAAGTGGTGTGTATCTTGTTTTTACTTTCCATATAAATACAATATAATATCACAATATTAAACTCTAATTATGTTAATAATAATTTTTTTATGTAATTTTCCTGAATGAATTGATTGATTAAGTATAATTAGCAATTTCTAATTTCTTTATATAGTATTTGTTTAGAGTGCTAATTGTATGGTTGTTGTTGTGTGCACTGAGACCTTCACTCTTGGCTTCTCCGCAAATATCTTTAGAAAATAATTCCAAAAGGGTGGTGAAAAATATATATTACAATTTGCAATATTGGTTTTATTTCTTTTAGTAAAATGCCAAAAGTTTTGCTTGCTCGTTTCTCTTTTTCCCTTTGTGTAATAAAGAAATGGAGCACTAGGAAACCAGCACTGGAGCAAGGGCAGCCTAGCATGCACCTCTCTTTAATCTTTAAAATTGATGCTATAATTGTGAACTCCCAAAGTTTTACTTGGAACTCACAGACCTGAAGGCTGGAAATGAATGCATTGAAATTCTGTATTTCGCAAATTAAATGCATTGGAATGTGTGCGTTGGGACTAATGCCCTTCTAGCTGGTTGTATTTCCAGCAAGGCACAACCCAATACATCAATCATCAGCATTTGTGGCTTAAGTGCCTCTGCTCCAAAAAATTGTTAAGAGTGCAAGACATTTTGGTGCTTCAATAGAACATCACAAAGCAAGGTAAGTGAAGATTACACATAAAGAGGATCATGCAAACCTTTTGAGAGAGAGAAAAAAGTGAAAACCAAAAGGAGAAGAAAGAAGCCTCTCTAATAAACCACTACCACTATACAAGGTTTACACAAGTGAAGCACAATCGATTAAAGAAATGGTGATATGATCTAAAAGCAACATGGGAAGCTGGGGTCCCAGTCATAGCCATTGCTGGCTGTGGCCAAGATGTAGTAGGCAACAATATGGCCAATGGATCCCCAAGCAAGAACATCAACAATGTTGAAACCAACTGGATCATTTGATTTCAGGAGGCTAACATATTCCTTGGCACGCTCATCTCCTGCCTCAAAGTGAGTCAAACCATTCTGCTCAGGCACTTGTTTTGCCACGTTCTCCCTTTGGAAGTTAAAGAACACAAACCTTCCCAAAAAGAGTGATACCCCTGTGCTCAAGCTTATGACCAATGATGGGTTAAGCTCTGCTTTCACAGCTAAGCTCCTTTTTGGTGCAGTGAGGGTGATCTTGGAGAGGGAGGCGGTTTTGGCCTTGGTGAGGGGTCTAAGGCCTTGGAATGAGATGTTGGATGGGGTGAGGTTGTGGTGGTGCTTTTGGATGGTGGGTGTGGGAAGCAAGCTAAAGGTTGCCATTGCCGGTGCCTGCCTTGTGAGTTGAAGATAGGTTTGGAGATGATGAGATTGTGCTTTGCTTCATAAAGATCATATATCCCGCTAGTGGTGGTGTAAAGGAAGATTAGTGTTGTAAGGATGGAAGCGATAGGGGAAAGATTTTGGTGGGTGAGATGGCCATGCATCATTGGTTCTTTGTGGATTAGAGATTTTTGGCCCTAAATGGTGACCATGGAATTTGCATGGTCACCCTTTAGGGCCGAAAATCTATTTAATTTTGTTGGCTTTGCAGCTCTATTTATTTTTATTTTGTTGGTCAAAGGTAATCATGAAGGATTCGGATTTCCTCAAGAAGCAAAAATAACAATGAGGTCGGTTGCTTTTTCTTGTTAATAGATGCTCCCTAATTCGTTCAATTATCAGTTTTTGTTAGCCCTGAAAATAATCCCACCATCAACCTTTGCTATTATTGCTTTTGGTTGATCATCTGGAACAACGATAATACTATATGGTACTTACGGGTCCTAAATCAGTCAAGAAACATATGAACACATATTGCTACGAGAAGTAATTAACATGCATGTTTACACTGAATCAGAATAAAAAAATTGGATTTCTTGATGATGGAACCGGGATTAATAATGGGTCGGCCGCAGATGCTATCCATTCAAATCAGAGTCTTCCAGAGGGTTGGCCCAAAACCAGTGATAGATCATCCGTGAAGGAATATGAAGTTGTGTTTGCTAACGAAGCAGTGACCCAGAACAGACTGGTCATGTGTATATGGTCCTCTTAAGGTATGGTAAATAAGCATGCAAGTTTTCATCAAGTGTGCTCGAGAATCTCAAATAGTTAGGGCAAAAGGAAAATATGTGATATCTCGTTTGCACCTCGCAAATTGCAATGAGGTGGGGACTGGAAAGGAAACAGATCAGAAAGACTGGATATCACGAGAAATAAGATTACATTGGACAGCAGATAGAAAAAATCATCTACCTGAAGAAGCAGAAGTTCAATTCCATGCTATTGTTCACATTGAATTATACATTCTAGCCTTCTGTACATTCCCTCCTTTCTACACATCTTATAATAACCCAACAACAACGGTGGCACCAAGACTAATAGAACCACGAGAACCTAAAATTCCACAATAGTAATACAATATACACCTAAACCTCCTTCTACATTATATGGTTTTATTAGGTTCCTCAATTGCATCAAGGGGAAAAAACCATACCAACACACATTTCTTCAAGCAACTCAAACAAAGGAATCAAGGTATGAATAGTTCCGGCAACGGCCATACTCAAGGAGACTACCGTATGTGCGATCCCACACTCCAATGTAAAGAGCCTCTGTGTCAGGACTGAATGACACACCAGATATCTCGCCAAAGAAATCAATCTCCTGCTCCTTTTCATACCCATTTTTCACATCATAAACATGCACAAAATCTGCAGGCTCAGCCATTGCCATATATTGGCCATCAGATGTGTATCGAATTGACCGAATTGCACCAAGATTGCCCTTCAAAACAGCAAGTGACTTGGACAGGTTCCGAACATCCCAAATGCGGCATGTTTTGTCCTGGTTCCCAGTAGCAAAAGTGACCCCATCGGGATGCCATGCTGATGCAAATGAGAAATCCAGATGCCCAGACAAGGATGTCACTGTCTGTAAGCATTCAAAATTCAAGTCATCACATATACTCCTCTGTAAAATTCATATTTGTAAAGTTGATGGCAAGGAAAGACTAGTACCTTCCCAGAACTGGAGTCCACCAACATACCATCTGGGCTGTCGCCAACAATTGTTAGAAGCTTTCCATCAGGACTAAGGGAAGTATGCTGCACACATGACAAAAAACAAAACATGCAATAACCATCAAATGTTTATATTTCCAGTCAAGTAGTTAAAAAACCTGGCCTCAGCCACCCCTATTGTCAAGTTAGGCAAGAACTAGGCCACCATGCCTTCCCCGGCAAAACATAACTCAAGAAAACAGTATTTATCCAATCAGGTAAAATGAACTCAAGATTGCAGAGACAATGAAAGAATATGCTTCTGTTTCACTTATCGGTGATAGACTGATAGTCTTCATACAACAAATTGTTAGCATGTCACCAAATTAATATAAAAAGGCAACTGATTCCCTGAATGCTTGCGTGTCACTCCTCAATTAGTGACTGACAAGTAACAAACAACCCACGAGGAGGCTAAAGATGCAACACTCTGGTAACAGTTGAAACTGTCCAAAGAGAGCAACAGTTGCAGAACCGGTTAAACTATGAAAACTTGACATTATATGTGCATTACTAATCTGCACATGTGGAAAACAAATTTTTGATTCATTACTAAGATTTGATCTCCTCTTTCTATAAGAAGAATCCAACCTTTTATCTGAAATGCCACAGATATCAAAATACACACCTGCATATGGTGAGAGAGATGAAACTATGGATGGCATGTTAGGGGGGTCTCATCAGTGCAAGAGTTTAAAGTATCACAGTACCTAATGGGTTTCTAATACAAGAAATAACATGTTGAATTACCAAACTGGATATTGGTTACTCACGTTCACTGGCCAAGGAAAACGAAAATGCTTTGAGAGCTGGTATTTCTCCATATCAAAATCTCTAACTCCATGGTCATTGTTTGAAGCAGTAAAGTGCACTGCACCACTGGCAATTAAAATAACAAAGGTAGGTTATTTCTGCATTAAAAATGTTATAGTCCACCATCAGCACAATGGAAAATATGTACCTTGGACTATCATAGATCTCAACAGCGTTGGTGATAGCATTATCATCATAAGTTGTTCTGGAACAAAAGCTTACTCCAGGCCGATCTAGATGCTGCATTCCAATAAAAGCTTGATAATAAACCCTTTTTTGTTACTACCAGAGAAATCATTAAATCAAATCTCAGAGGTGGCATGATTATAGAAACAATTTATATTTCCAAGCAACCAAAACAAGCTGAGAAAGTGCCAACACCCCATAAAAGTGACATTTATATACTAACACTGGTCACCCATTTTATGAAATCTCTTTATTTCTTTCAAGAAAAAGACTTGCAAAAGCAAGATCTTAAACTTACCTTGCAAATAAGCTCTCCCTGGAACCCTCCAGCAACTAGCAAATTATCTTTCACTGCTAGAGTACTAACTTGAGTCTGCGTGAATCCTTCCAACAGACTTCCAGGATGTTTCTAGAAAACAGAACAAATTGATCAATTTACAGAAGAAATCAAATCTGAATACTAATCTGCACAAAGATAAGAGGAATTAAAGCCAAAACTGACCTCAGTTGGTGCCACATGTCCAGAAACATCAAGAACATCAGCCTTGCTGCAAGTTAAGGAAGACCAATGAATGACAGAGAAATGCGACATAAGGTAGACATCATGCTTTGTTGTAGCCCAAACCAAGTTCCTCAACTGCATCATGAAAAACCACAGATACATGTATGTAAGTCAATCAAACATTACAACCACTTCAAGCCTATCTGCACTCAATCATACATCTATTGATGTACCAGACTTTCCCGACTCCATGAATTGTCACAACTTTTTCCTCTAGAAAAAGCTGGCTTCTCCAACTTACCTGAAAATGAAGAATGGTAGATTTGACAGATCTGGAATTTCGTCTGAACTCATAATACATGCCCCCCTTTTCAGTAATTTTGCAATCCTACATGAAGAAAAGGACAGTATAAAACTGTTGAAGTGATCTTGCTGACAGAGAGCACTCTTGGAACAGAGATGAAATAAGAATTCACCTTTTTTGAATCTTCCCCAGAGTGAGGTATATTCTCATAGTTCTTGTATTGTTCTAGCCTGGTTTGCCGGTATTTATCTCTAGTGATGCTAAGTCTCTCCCAAGGAATTCCCTGAATGTCTTTTCCATTTCTAGCATCAGCAGCAGATGTATCAGCTACTTTATTATTCTGCAGCAGAACACAAAAATGCTTCAAATCCTAAATCAGACCAAAGTTACAGTGGAAAAAATTGTCCAGGATTGCCCACACAAATAATGTAGTAAAGAACACGAACCAGGTAGTCATATTCATCAATGTCAGAGTCTGAGCCCATCTCCCTAGCACGAAACTCTTCATCCATGTCATCATCAACATCTTCCATTTCATATTCATCTTCCATGTATTCAGCATCATCCCCTTGGTAATGGGACATATTTTTCTAACAATTCCACCTACCCTGTAACATCAACTCAAGCCAATCAGTCAAGTATCAACAGAAGCTGATGTAACCATAAAGCAAAATTAACACGCAAACCAATTGCCAAATTTAAAAGATTAAAATGGTTGGAGAAATAATAAAGCTATAGATTCAATGTCTATAGCAAGTAAAAGATTATAGGAATGACTGCATATAAGGACTACTGACAACCAATCATAGTCAACTCATTTCGATACACGAAGATGACATATCACAAATCAACAACAAAAACCATGAAAACAGAACATCCATACATATTCCACGATGATACACAGAAGAAACAGGTAATAACAGTCATAGATTCAATAAACAAGTCAGTCCTCACTGCTCATATAAATAAAGAAGGTGCTTGAGGTGGAATCAAAATATAAAGTAACGAATTACAATTGTGCAACAACAAACACTGACCCAATGCAGCAAAACTAATTCACCATGACAAAACAATCAACACCAGGAACAAGTAATTACAGAGTGACATCCAAGCATCACAAAACAAAAGGGACCAAATCCATAGTATTTGTTTAGATTAGCCTTTAATCATAAACATTCAGTAAGTTAGAAATTAACAGCATTCCATCGTATTACTCCAAAAATCATCAAACTTTAAACAAAAATCGACCAAAAACCAATATAATCCAAAAACCAATTCTATATGTTCGCCGACAATAATTTAAAATTAATAGAAAAAAATCCAAAATTAGCTCATCATTTCTCAATTCCTAAACAACAAAACACTAAAAAAAATTCAAAACGAAACCATATTCACCAAAACCCCAATTGAATTTCAAAGTCACAAACTTTCAACAAATTGAAGCAAAATCAGGAGAAAAAATAAAACGCCATCTTAATTATGATTACAAATACAAAAAGGGATCGCAAAACTAGACCAGAGGAATCGATATAAACCCTAAAGTAGGTAACTTTTAACCCAAAAAAAAACTGAGAAAAAGAGGAATAATTTTGAACGAGTTTTGTACGTTATGGGGACCAAAATTGAGGAACCCTGAGATCGGGAGAAGAGAAATAGGAAATGAAAGAGAGAAATGGTACCTGCGGGTGAGAGTTGCAACTTTGAGGATTGGAGAAAGGGAGCTCCTTTTGTCGATCTAGAGAGGAAATATAAAATATCAGAGCTAAATAATACTAATAATGGCTATATTAAATAATAGGAAAATGTTTTTATCTATATCTTATGGTAGATAGATAATAATTTGTTAGTTACCCCTTGGCCCTATGGCCCCTATCCCTTAATTATTATTATTATATATATATATATATATATATATATATATATTACTTTTTTTTATTTTGTTTACATTTTAATTAAGATTACTTTTTTTAATAATATTAAATATGTATCTTTTATATTGGTTTGGTATGTTTAGAAAAAAATTAATAAAATCCTCTTGAATTAGTGGTTTCAAAATTATAAAATGATGTTATTGTTTAATAACACCATCTTGAGCTACTACTAATATAGTTTCATTATTCATTTTTTTTTGTATAATAAAAACAGTAATTAGTTATTTATTCAATAAAAAAATAAATTTTATAGTGCAGCTTCATATGTGAAATAAATAAATAAATATATTGGTAGGAATATATAAAGTGCACGCCTAACTCAATAGTAAAAAGCTTTTGTTGAGAGAATAAGAGGCTATTACAAGACAAAAGATCTTAATAGAGAGAGATACAATGCTAGAAACATATAGCTCATGTTTATTTTCAAAAAAATTGTTTTTATTTATTCTAAAATGATTGTTTTATGAAAAATTAAGGAAATATGTTTGCTAAATACAATTTTTTTTAAATGAAAAACA
>Ga0307510_10011755_pt1 | contig 10384 bp, 9 predicted proteins | sample 12_EM_MG_FD_207224 | JGI IMG/M metagenome (GOLD analysis project Ga0307510, IMG submission 207224) | Populus trichocarpa ectomycorrhiza microbial communities from riparian zone in the Pacific Northwest, United States - 12_EM | ecosystem: Host-associated > Plants > Roots > Unclassified | place...
GCTCGCACCTCTACCACCCGGGCCACTTCCACGGTTACCGCAAGGCCGACCCGGAGGCCCGCAGGGCCCTGCGCTCGCGGGGTGCGAGCACGTGATCACGGTCCTGGGGATGGGGACGGGGGCTGCCGTCACGGAGGACGTGATCGCCGGTGCACGGCTCGTCGTCGGCGGCCGGCGCCATCTCGCCGCCGTCACGGTCCCGGAGGACGCCGAGCAGGTCGTTCTCGGTCCGCTGGCGCCCGCCCTCGACACCATCCAGGCCTACGTCGAGAAGGGCGAGCCCGTCGTCGTGCTGGCGTCGGGGGACCCTGGGTTCTTCGGGATCGTACGGGCGCTGGCGGAACGGTTCTCCAGCGATGTCCTCGACGTGCGCCCCGGCGTCTCCTCCGTCGCCACCGCCTTCGCTCGCGCCGGGCTGACCTGGGACGACGCGGTCGTCGTCAGCGCGCACGGCCGCGATCCGCGTACGGCGGTCAACGCGTGCCGCGCGCATCCCAAGGTCGCCGTGCTGACCGGGCCGGGCGCCGGACCCGCCGAACTGGGCGCCGCGCTCACCCACCGGGCCACCGGGCGCGTCCTCGTCGTCGCGTCCGCGCTGGGCTCCGGGCAGGAGCAGGTGGAGCGGGTCACGCCCGCCGAGGCCGCCGCCCGGGACTGGGGTACGGCGGTGAGTGTGGTGCTGTGTCTGGACGAGTCGCGGGTGCCGGGTGCCGTGCGGACGGTCGCCGGGGCTACTGTCGGGCCCGCCCAATGGGCGCTGGACGAGCGGGAGTTCGAGCACCGGGACTCGATGATCACCAAGTTCGAGGTACGGGCGCTGGCGCTGGCCCGGCTCGGGCCGCGCCTCGGCGACCTGGTCTGGGACGTCGGCTCGGGCTCCGGGTCCGTGGCCGTCGAGTGCGCGCGGCTCGGCGCCGCCGTCACCGCGGTCGAGAAGACCCGGGACGGTGTCGAGCGGATCCGTGCCAACGCCGAGGCGCACGGCGTCGACGTGCACACCGTGCACGGGGCGGCGCCGACCGTGCTGTCCGACCTCGACGACCCCGACGCCGTGTTCGTCGGCGGGGGCGGGCGCGAACTGCCCGCCATCGTCACCGCGTGCGCGCGGCGGGCCCGGCGGACCGTGGTCGTCGCGATGGCCGCGCTGGACCGGGTACCGGCCGTGCGGGAGGCTCTCTCGGCGGCCGGACTTGCGGTCGACGGGGTGCTGTTGCAGTCGTCCCGGCTGGCGCCGCTGCCGGGTGACGTGACCCGGCTCGCGGCCACCAATCCTGTCTTTCTGCTGTGGGGCGTCCGGCCTCCGGCACCTGTTGAAGGAGTTGCTCAGTGATCGGCCTCATCTCCGCCACCGCGGCGGGAGCGACGGCGCGGGACCGGCTGGCCGCCGCGTGGCCGGACCGTACGCGCGTGTACGAGGGTCCCGTCGGGGACGCCGTCCGGGACGCGTTCGCGGAGTGCGAGCAGCTCGTGTGTTTCCTGGCCACGGGAGCCGTCGTGCGGCTGGTCGCCCCGCTGTTGGGCGACAAGCGGACCGACCCGGGCGTCGTGTGTGTCGACGAGGGCGGGCGGTTCGCCGTGTCGCTGGTCGGCGGGCATGGTGGCGGGGCCAATGAACTCGCCGTGGAGGTGGGCGAGTTGCTCGCCGCGCGGCCTGTGGTGACCACGGCCACGGACGCGGTGGGTGTGCCCGGACTCGATACCCTCGGGTTCCCCGTGGAAGGCGATGTCGCCGGGGTCACGCGGGCCCTGCTCGACGGTGAACCGGTCGCGCTGGACGCCGAGTTGGCGTGGCCGCTGCCGCCGCTGCGGGTGTCGGACGGGGACGGTGCATACGTCGTCCGCGTCACCGATCGCGCCGTCGAACCCGGCGAGCGGGAGGTCGTGCTGCGGCCGCCGTCGCTCGTCGTCGGGGTCGGTGCGTCCAAGGGCGCACCCGTGAACGAGGTGCTCGGACTGGTCTACGACGCTCTGCGTACGGCGGGGCTGTCCGTCGCCAACATCGCCGAACTCGCCACCGTGGACGCCAAGGCGGACGAGCCCGGCATCGTCCAGGCGGCTCAGCGCCTGAGTGTGCCGCTGGTGACCTACTCCGCCGAGGAGCTGGCCGCCGTAGAGGTGCCCAATCCATCGGACGCGCCGCTCGCGGCCGTGGGCACGCCGTCCGTGGCGGAGGCCGCCGCGCTCGTCGGCGGGGGCGAACTCCTCGTCCCCAAGCGGAAGTCGGAGCGTGCCGACGGGCAAGCGGCGATGGCGACCTGTGCTGTCGTACGGCGGCCCGCGCGCGGGCGGCTCGCGGTGGTCGGGCTCGGGCCCGGCGCCCGGGACCTGCTCACGCCGCGTGCGAAGGCCGAACTCCGGCGCGCCGCCGTGCTCGTGGGGCTCGACCAGTACGTCGACCAGATCCGCGATCTGCTGCGGCCCGGGACGGTGGTCCTGGAGTCGGGGCTCGGCGCGGAGGAGGAGCGGGCCCGTACGGCCGTCGCCGAGGCGCGCAAGGGGCAGGCGGTCGCGCTGATCGGCAGCGGGGACGCCGGGGTGTACGCGATGGCGTCGCCCGCGCTCGCCGAGGCGTCGGACGACATCGACGTGGTCGGAGTCCCGGGCGTGACCGCCGCGTTGGCCGCCTCGGCGATCCTCGGCGCGCCGCTCGGCCACGACCATGTGTCGATCAGCCTCTCCGATCTGCACACGCCGTGGGAGGTCATCGAGCGGCGGGTGCGGGCGGCGGCCGAGGCCGACATCGTGGTGACGTTCTACAACCCCCGTAGCCGGGGCCGGGACTGGCAGCTCCCGAAGGCACTCGCGATCCTCGCCGAGCACCGGGAGCCGACGACGCCGGTCGGTGTCGTACGGAACGCGTCGCGGCCCGACGAGTCCAGTCGGCTCACCAGCCTCGCCGCGCTGGATCCGGCGACGGTCGACATGATGACGGTCGTGACCGTGGGCAACACGGCCACCCGGGACATCGCGGGGCGCATGGTGACGCCGCGTGGGTACCGCTGGCAGGCATCGCAAGCGGCGCGGGCAGCACAGCCGGCGCGGGAGGTGGCCAAGTGAGCCCTGTGGACCGGGTGGTTCATCCGATCGAGGTGGAGTCCTACCGGCGGCTGCGCGCCCGCCTGGACACCTCGCACTTCCCGCCGCTGACCCGCGCGGTCGTGGAGCGGGTCGTCCACTCCGCCGCCGATCTGGCGTACGCGTCCGATCTCGTCCTGGACGAGGGCGAGTTGGCGAAGGCGCACTCCGCGCTGCACGCCGGGGCGCCGGTGGTCGTGGACGTGGAGATGGTCGCTGCCGGCATCACCCGGCGCGAGACCGTGTGCCGGCTCAGGGACGCCAAGTCCGGGCCGGGGCTGACGCGTTCGGCGCACGCGATCCGGCTCGCCTACGAGGAGGTCGGGCCCGGTGCCCTGTGGGTGATCGGCAACGCGCCCACCGCCCTGGAGGAGTTGCTGACGCTGGACGCCTCCCCCGCGCTCGTCATCGGGCTGCCCGTCGGTTTCGTCGGCGCGACCGAGTCCAAGGCCGCGTTGCGCGAGAGCGGGCTGCCCGCGGTGAGCAACGTGTCCGAGAAGGGCGGTTCGGCGGTCGCCGCGGCTGCCCTCAACGCCCTGCTGTATCACCCCGTTTCACATATCGAGGAGAAATCGTGACCACCCCGCCGCCCGCCCTGCTCATCGCCGGACACGGCACCCGGGACGAGGCCGGAGCCGAGGCGTTCCGGGACTTCGTACGGGAGTTGGGCCGCCGTCACCCCGAACTGCCCGTCGCGGGCGGGTTCATCGAGCTGTCGCCGCCGCCGCTCGGCGACGCGGTGACCGAGCTGGTGGAGCGGGGGGTGCGCCGGTTCGCCGCCGTCCCGCTGATGCTGGTGTCCGCCGGGCACGCCAAGGGGGACATCCCGGCGGCGCTGGCCCGGGAGAAGGAGCGGCACGAGGGGATCTCGTACACGTACGGGCGTCCGCTGGGCCCGCATCCCTCGCTGCTGAAGGTGCTGGAGCGGCGGCTCGACGAGGCGCTCGGCGAGTCGGCGCGGACTCCCGCCGACCGGGCCGATGTGACCGTGCTGCTGGTGGGGCGCGGGTCGACGGACCCGGACGCCAACGCCGAGGTGCACAAGGCGGCGCGGCTGCTGTGGGAGGGGCGCGGATACGCGGGCGTGGAACCGGCGTTCGTGTCGCTGGCCGCCCCGGACGTGCCGAGCGGCCTGGACCGGTGCGTGAAGCTGGGCGCCCGGCGGATCGTCGTCCTGCCGTACTTCCTGTTCACCGGCATCCTGCCGGAGCGGGTGCGGCAGCAGACGGAGGGCTGGGCCGCGGCGCACCCGGAGATCAACGTACTGTCCGCCGAAGTCATAGGCCCGGAGCCGGAGTTGCTGGACCTGGTGATGGAGCGCTACCGGGAGGCGGTCAAGGGCGATCTGCGGATGAACTGCGACTCGTGCGTGTACCGCATCGCGATGCCGGGCTTCGAGGACAAGGTGGGGCAGCCGCAGGAGCCGCACTTCCACCCGGACGACGACGGCCGCCACGACGGAGACCACGACGGTCACCACCATGGGTATCACCATCACGGTGGGCACGCCCATGCACACTGACAGAGCCCGCGACCACGGCCCCACGGACAGAGCGCACGATCTCCGCCACCACGGCGACTCCGAAGTCCGGGACGACGGCGCCCAGTTGATCGACCTCGCCGTGAACGTCCGCGCGGACACTCCCCCGGCCTGGCTGCGTGAGCGCATAGCCGGTTCGCTGACCGGCCTCGCCGCCTACCCGGACGGGCGGGCGGCGCGGGCGGCGGTCGCGGCACGGCACGGGCTGCCGGTCGAGCGCGTCCTGCTGACGGCGGGTGCCGCCGAGGCCTTCGTGCTGCTCGCCCGCGCCCTGAAGGTCCGTCAGCCGGTCGTCGTGCACCCGCAGTTCACCGAGCCGGAGGCGGCGCTGCGGGACGCGGGGCACTCGGTGGAGCGGGTGCTGCTGCGGGAGGCGGACGGTTTCCGGCTGGATCCGGGCGCGGTACGGGCGGTGCCCGAGGACGCGGACCTGGTGCTGATCGGCAACCCGACGAACCCGACGTCCGTCCTGCACCCCGCTGGGGCGATCACCCAACTCGCTCGGCCCGGGCGGACGTTGGTGGTCGACGAGGCGTTCATGGACGCGGTGCCGGGTGAGCGGGAGTCGCTGGCGGGCCGGACGGACGTTCCCGGGCTGGTGGTCCTGCGCAGCCTCACCAAGACCTGGGGGCTGGCGGGACTGCGGATCGGCTACGTCCTGGCCGCGCCCGAGACGATCGCGGAACTGGAGCGGGCCCAGCCCCTGTGGCCGGTGTCCACGCCGGCGCTCGCCGCGGCGGAGGCCTGCATGGAGTCACGGGCCCTGGCGGAGGCCGCCCACGCCGCCCACCGCATCACCGCCGACCGCGCCCATCTCGTCGCCGGCCTCACCGAGTTCGCCCCCGACGGCCTCCACGTCATGGAACCCGCCGAGGGTCCGTTCGTCCTCGTCCGCGTCCCGAACGCGGTGGCTGTACGGCGGCACCTGCGAGACCTCGGCTTCGCCGTCCGCCGTGGGGACACGTTTCCGGGGCTGGACGAGGAGTGGCTACGGCTCGCGGTGCGGGACCGGGCGACGGTGAACCGGTTCTTGCAGGCGCTGGATCAGGCGGTGACGTTGGCGGGGCGGTGAGGGGCACCTTTGCCCTTTACCCACCCGCCCGCCTCGGTCGGCCAAGGGGTCACCCTCCAAACCTTTCCCGCCCACCCGTTGGCTGTCGTTTGAAGGGCGAGCCTCTAAAACGCCCGAGACGGGTGGGTAGGTGGGCAAGGTAGTTGCCTCAGTTTCGGCGGCGGCGCGCTGTCATCACCGCTCCCCCGCCGAGCGCCAGCAACAACACCGCCCCACCCGCGATGTACGGCGTCATGGAACTACCTCCCGTCTCGGCCAACCCCGCCTCCGCCGGAGCACCCTGCGGCTTCACATCGGGGGCAGGGGCAGCGGACGGCGTCGAGGCGACCTCGGGTGCCTCACAAGTCGCCTTCGCCAACGTCAACGTCCCCTCCACGTCGGCGACGTTCAGCTTCAACGGGTTGACGGAGACCTTGAGTTCGAGCGCGGTCGCGGCGGCCGTACGGGACGTCGTCGACGTCTTCGACAGATCGAGGCGCACCGAACCGACCCCCGGCACCTGAACCTCCGTAGGACCACTGGCGGTCACCGTGATCCGCTTGCCGAGCACCGTCACCGCCCCCGGCAGATGCGACGTGGCGACGGGCGCCTTCCCCGCCTCGCACGTCGCCTTCGAGGTGACCGCGTCGATCTCGATGAGCGACAACAGCGGAAGGCCGGGAACGTGGAGCCGCGCATGGGCGAGGTTCGTATACCCCTCGGCCTTCGTCGCGGACACCGTCGCCTTCGCCGTGGCGACGTCCGCGCTGAGCACGCTGAAGGGCTGCCCACCGTTCACCCCGTCCAACTGGGCGGTGAGCGCGGTCTTTTCGGCACTCTGCGGTGCCTGGACCTCGTTGAGGGAGACCGCGAGCGGGACGTCCACGGTCTTGTTGAGCAGGGAGACGTCGAGCCCGGTGCGCAGCACGACGGCGCTAGCACGACCCTGGTCGGTGGTCGCGTGGGCGGAACCCGCGCCGGCCAGCGCCACGGGACCGGCGGCGAGGGCGGTTGCCGTGGCGACGGTGGCCCAACGGCGTGCGGGCATGCGGAAGTTGGTGCCGTTCAAGGTGTGGGACCCCCAGAAGAGACATGCTTGGGACCCGGTAAGAATTACCCACGACGAGTGAACCGTCAGCGATCCCGCGTCACTTCACCCCATCGTGGTTTTTCCGTGAACCTATTCGAATCGCCTGGCGACTATTCGACCACCAGCCCGTTCAGCACCACCCGCCGCGGCGACGCCAGCACGCGCACATCGGCGCGCGGGTCCGCCTCGTAGACGACGAAGTCCGCCGGCGCACCCTCCTCGAGCCCGGGCCGCCCGAGCCACCGCCGCGCACCCCACGCGGTGGCCGACAGCGCCTCTACGGCCGGGATGCCGGCGGTGACGAGTTCGGCGACCTCGGCGGCCACCAGGCCGTGGGCCAGGGAACCCCCGGCGTCCGTGCCGACGTAGACCTGGACGCCGGCGTCGTAGGCGGAGCGCACGGTGTCGTAGCGCCGCTCGTACAGTCGCCGCATATGGGCGGACCAGCGCGGGAACCTGGCGTCGCCGCCCTCGGCGAGCTTCGGGAAGGTCGCGATGTTCACGAGGGTCGGCACGATCGCGACGCCCCGCGAGGCGAACAGCGGGACGAGGTCCTCGGTGAGGCCGGTCGCGTGCTCGATGCAGTCGATGCCCGCCTCGACCAGGTCGCGCAACGCGTCCTCCGCGAAGCAGTGCGCGGTGACACGCGCGCCGAGCCGGTGGGCCTCGGCGATGGCCGCCTCCACCGCTTCGCGCGGCCAGCAGGCGGAGAGGTCGCCGAGGTCGCGGTCGATCCAGTCGCCGACCAACTTGACCCAGCCGTCGCCGCGTTGGGCCTCCTGGGCGACGTAGGCGACGAGTTCGTCGGGCTCGATCTCGTGGGCGAAGTCGCGGATGTAGCGGCGGGTGCGGGCGATGTGCTTGCCGGCTCGGATGATCTTCGGGAGGTCTTCGCGGTCGTCGATCCAGCGGGTGTCGGAGGGCGAGCCGGCGTCGCGCAGGAGGAGGGTGCCGGCGTCGCGGTCGGTGAGGGCCTGTCGCTCCGCGGTGTCGGCGTCTACGGGGCCGTGTGTGCCTAGGCCTACGTGGCAGTGGGCGTCGACCAGGCCGGGGAGGGCCCAGCCGTCGACCGTCCGGATGTCGTCGGCGTCGAGGGGGCGGTCGTAGGAGACGCGGCCGTCGATGACCCAGAGTTCGTCGCGGATGTCCTCCGGTCCCACAAGGACCCGGCCCTTTACGTGCAGCACGGCTTGATCGCTCATGGGACGCACGATAGTTCGTCGAGTGCGGTACGTGGGGGCTGGTCGCGACCACGCGGCGGAGCCGCAAATCGACACATCCCCGCGCCCCTAAAGGGCGCCTTCCTGATCGTCTTCTACATTCGCCATCGCCGGGTCCAGTAGGCGGGACAGGAAGTGGCGGGTGCGTTCGTGTGTCGGGTTGGTGATGACCTGGTCGGGGGTGCCGTCCTCGACGATCACCCCGGCGTCCATGAACACGACCCGGTCGGCCACCTCGCGCGCGAACGTCATCTCGTGGGTGACGACCATCATCGTCATGCCCTCGTTCGCGAGCATCCGCATCACCGCCAGCACGTCCCCCACCAGCTCGGGGTCGAGTGCCGAGGTCGGTTCGTCGAAGAGCATCACCTCGGGGCCCATCGCCAACGCCCGTGCGATCGCGACGCGTTGCTGCTGGCCGCCGGAGAGGGAGGCGGGGTAGGCGGCGGCCTTCTCGGACAGGCCCACGCGGCGCAGGTTCTCGGCGGCGACCTCGGCGGCCTGCGTCTTGTCGCGGCGCAGGACCCGGCGTTGGGGCAGGGTGAGGTTCTCGGTGACGGACAGGTGCGGGAAGAGGTTGAACTGCTGGAAGACCATGCCGATACGGCGGCGTACGGCGTCGATGTCCACATCCGGGTCGGTGATCTCGGTGCCGCCGACGAACACCCGTCCCTCGGTGGGTTCTTCGAGGAGGTTCACGCAGCGAAGGAGGGTCGACTTGCCGGAGCCGGAGGGGCCGATGACGCAGACCACCTCGCCCTGGCCGATCTCCAGGTCGATGCCGCGCAGCACCTCGTTGGTACCGAACGACTTGTGCAGGCCCCGGACTTCGATCTCCGGCTTCGCTGGTGGAGTTGTCGGTGGAGTCGTCACCGGATCGCCTCCCCCGTCTTCGTCTCCATCCGGCGCACCACGAAGCTCAGCGGGATCGTGACGAGGAGGTAGCACAGTCCCGCCACCAGGATCGGCGTGGAGTTGGCCGTCGTACTCGCCAAGTCCCGTCCGTATTTGGACAGTTCGCGTTCCTCCAGGGTGACGCCGAGGAACAGGACCAGCGAGGAGTCCTTGAAGAGGAGGACGAGCTCGTTGGTCAGGGGCGGCAGGATGATCCGGAACGCCTGCGGGACGATGATCGACACCATGGCCCGCGCCTGCGAGAAACCGAGCGAACGGGCCGCCTCCAACTGCCCTTTGGGCACCGCCTGGATACCCGCGCGGATCGTCTCCGCCATGTACGCGGCCGACACCAGGCCGAGCGCGAGGGCGACCTTGCCGTACGTACCGCCGACGATCTCCGTGCCCGGGAAGGCGAGTGGCACGGCGACGCCGACGAAGATGAAGATCAGCAGGGCGGGCAGGCCGCGGAAGATCTCGATGTAGATTCCGGCGAGCCAGCGGTACGGCCCGACCGACGACAGCCGCATCAGCGCGACGACCATGCCGAGGACGAGCCCGAAGACGAAGCCGGACAGGGTGTACAGCACGGTGTTCTTGAGCGCGAGCGTGATGACGTCCGGGAACATCTGCTTGGCGATGCTCCACTGCGCGAACTGGTTCTTCAGGCGCCCCCAGTCGGCGGTGACCGCGAAGGCGATCACGGCGGCGAGGAACACGGCGTACTGCGCGCCCTGGGACAGTCTGCGCCGCTGACGGCGGGTCAGGCCCTTTGCCTTCGGCTGGAGTTGCAGGTCGGTCATGAGGCCGAGGGTGACGGCGAGGCGGCCGAGGCGTCGTACGGACCGATCCACTTCTCGTAGAGCTTCTTGTACGTGCCGTCGGCCCGCGCGTCCTTGATGGCCTTGTTGATGGCGGCGAGGAGTTTCGTGTTGCCCTTCTTGACCGTGAAGCCGTACTGCTCACCGGTGTTGAGGTTGTCGACGACCGTGAAGGCGTCGGCGTTGGCCTTGGTCTTGAGCCAGCCCTGGACGACCGGGTAGTCGATGATGACGGCCTGGACCTGGCCGGTGCGCAGGCCGTTGAGGACGGCGTCGGAGGACTCGAAGGAGACGGGGTCGAAGCCCTTGCTCTTGGCGTAGTCCTCGCCGGTGGTCTGCGCCTGGGCGCCGAGCTTTCTGCCCTTGGTCTTCACGTCGGCGAGGGAGGTCAGGCCGCTCTTCTTGTCGACGAGGACGGCCTGGGTGGCGTCGAAGTACGGGTCGGAGAAGTCGACGTTCTTCTTGCGCTCGGCGGTGATGGTCATGCCGGCGGCGGCCAGGTCGCACTCGTCGGCGTTGAGGAAGGCGCCGGTCTTGAAGTTCTCGAAGGGGGTGTCGAGGATCGTCTGCTTCACGCCGAGGTTCTTGGCGACCAGGTCGATGAGGGAGACGTCGAAGCCCTGCACCTTGCCGTCGATCTCGGACTGGAAGGGCGGGTAGGGCAGGTGCGTGCAGGTCGTGAGCTGACCGGCC
>Ga0307510_10011758_pt1 | contig 10383 bp, 10 predicted proteins | sample 12_EM_MG_FD_207224 | JGI IMG/M metagenome (GOLD analysis project Ga0307510, IMG submission 207224) | Populus trichocarpa ectomycorrhiza microbial communities from riparian zone in the Pacific Northwest, United States - 12_EM | ecosystem: Host-associated > Plants > Roots > Unclassified | place...
GCAGTCCCATAAGACCAAACACTTGCAGCATAACTACTCTAGACTAACTAGAAAAAACCAATCTGTAATTGTGAATACATCACAATAGTTTATCCCTACTTTTTGAAAACTTTCTGCTGTCTACTTGTTTCATGTTTGCTAAGTAGAAATTGGACAAGCCAGCTAGCCTACCGCAGACAAGTTGAGCTACAAATATACTCAGGATTGAACAATTAATATTGTGAAGTACACAAGCATCATATCATAAACAATACGTATTCCAAGTATTGATTAGAATATACCGCTCATTCAAGCACATAAATCTACCTAACCCTTACACACACCCTTCAACTAAACATTCATTAACTCTAATATAAGATTTTTACTTCTCAGCTCACACATGAAAAATCCCATTATCCAAGTTAAGTTCATTTATTTCCCAATAAAATTTAGACTCTTTTCAGTTTTCATATAATTAAAACATCCCAGAAACACTCATCTGAAACAAAACAAAACAAAAATAAAAGAAAAGAAAGAAAATCAAAACGGAAAACAAGAGCAGAATAATAATAACTTGAAAAAAAAAAAATAAACAAACCTTAGTGGTCAACTTGTAATCACCCCTTTTCCACTGACCACTCCTAACATAGCGATCACTCGGACAAAGCCTCCTCAAGACAGCCAACATCAACCCAATAGCCAAATCAGCAACATCGTCGGTCAAAACATCAGGGGTATTAGTGACCCTGATACCTCTCTCTCTACACTTGGCCAGGTCAATCTTGTCGATTCCAACACTGAAACTGGACACGATTTCGAGGTTGGGCAACTGGTGGATGAGCTGTGCGTCTGCGCCTGCACTGGCGTTGCCAACGACCGCGCGGATGGAGGCTTTGTTGGAATTGAGGAAGTGGGCTTTGTCAGGAATGGAATGGAATTTGAAAAGAGTGAAGCGTTTCTCAAGTTGTTCGACGAGGTAAGGATCAAATGGTGGGCAGGTCATCAGGACACCTATGGACTCCATTGATTGATTCAGATGATAGATCGATAGGTGTTTTTCCTTGTGTCTCCCTTTCTCCGTGTAAGGTGGTTTTTGACCCTTTTTGTATTATTGTATGGTCAGTGTGTTGCTGTTGCTGTTGCTGTTGCCGCTCCATACAGTAAAAAAAACAATGGTGTTCCATTTGTGTAGAAACTGTTTGTATCTGTGTTTTAAAACAAAATTTGAAAAAATTTAAATTTATTTTATTTTTTTATTAATTTTAAATTAATATAGTTTTAATATTTTCAAATTATTTTGATATATTGATATTAAAAATAATTTTTAAAAATAAAAAAATATTATTAATATATATTTTAATATAAAAAATTATTTAATAACAAAAATAATACTAAGTTACGAACCCTAATATTGTGTACAATTGGCAGCGTGAGGTCGCGTTCTTCGTCCTTGGGCACGTTAACGTACAAAGCAAATCCATCAACCAGCTTAGCTCGAAATAGCAAAGTAGGAGGTAGGAAAAAGACACCTTAAAGCAAGCAAATTTGGGAAAGGATCTCTCAAGAGATGTAGGAATAACTAGTGGAAAGAAGAGGAACTAGGTGGCAGGAGGAAATTACATTAGACAGGGCAAACGACAAGACTATAAAGAAATTAACAACAAATAACCAGGATGATCACCTTAAAGAGTTAAACATTCATAGAGAAGAAAAGAGAAAGAAAGTCCTTAATATTTTGATAGGTATAGGGTTAATAATTCTATTTGTGATCAATTAAGAAAGATTTATACAAAAAGATAGAACAGGTTAAAGCTCCCTTATAAAGAGAAACTGGCATAGATAACTCTATTCTTTAGATGCCTTGTCTAGGTTCTATCCCACATGATAAAATATTACGTCCATAAAACTTATGAGAGCCGCGAACTAGGTAACTTATACACTTTTATATATATATATATATATATATATATATATATATATATATAGTAATCGAGAATATTATAAATAAGGCGTCTCCATTAAGAAGATGAGGCCTGCAAGATAAGGAAGATTACAGGGGGAATTAAAAAACATAAAGAGAGCGAGGAATTTATAGCCCCGACTAGTTAGTCCAGTTCATGATACATTCAGGATTTCTATAAAGATCGGAGTCTATATAGCTGAAATTTTTAACAGAAAACTTCAACCAAAAGGCCAATCGATGAAAGGTGAGGTCAAAAATCACATCCCAGTCTAGAGTTTTGGAGTCAAAGATCATATGGTTATGCGCTATCCAAATTAACCAGTATAATCCTGTACAGAGAAGGGTAATTGCCTGACGTTGAAATTTTCCTTTTACCAGGCCGGACCATTCCTAAAGGTTATGATTTGGGTCTTTTGGCAGACAGCCTACACACCCAAACCAACTAAAGAGTTTACCCCAGAGAGACCATGATGTTGGACAAAGATGGAAGAGATGATGTATAGTCTCAATCTCCTTGCAGCAGAAAGGACAAAGAGCTTCCTTATAATTGATGATTCTCCTCTCAGCTAAGAAACCTTTTGTGCAGATACTGCCGTTTAGAAGAAGCCATATGAACACATCTATTTTTGGAGACGCAAACCCTTTCCAAAGTAGAGCAGGGGAGTGAAGATTTGCTGAAACATTAAAACCATAAAAAATATCGCACCCTGAGAAGACTATGTAAACGTTGGAGCTGTGGGATTTCCGAATGTTGTTGTCTTCACCATCATAGAAGACTAGACCACGTTCCACTTCTGCTATCAAGCTTTCACGCATGCAGAGCTCTCGGGATCGAATTGGTCTTCTCTAAGAAAGATTGATTGAGTTATCAGTTGGGTTATGAACTTTTCCAATGCTTAATGATTGCTGCAGGGAGAGGTTGTAAAGCCTAGGAAACATGAACTGGAGAGGGGCTGCATAGCCTAGCCAGGAATCAGACCAGAACCTGATGTTTCTCCCATCACCCACCTTGAACCTGACATTAAATTGGAGGGGAGCGGCTATGTTGTGATTTAAGGAAATTGCAGATACCATGCCACGCCAAGTTGGAGATAAAGAACTTGCAAACACAGGAAGGCCATTTGCAAAATATGGCCGGTACTTTCGTAGGATAAGTTATTGCCAACCTCCTACCACTCCTTTATCAAGGTTCCAAAGCCATTTAAACATCAGAGCCAGATTTTTGCTGTGAATAGAACCCAGCCCGAGACCTTCAAGGGGCTTACTCTTAATTACCTTGTGCCAAGCAACCTTACAAATACCATGTGAATTTGAGGTGCCCTTCCAGAGAAAACAACGGTTGATGGAGGATATAGCTTTTGTAATGCCCTTTGGCATAGTAAAAACAGACATGTAGTATAGAGGTTAAGAGTTTAAGACAGATTTAATAAGACATATCCTCCCAGCCATGCTCAGAAACTTCCTTTTCCATATGCTTAACTTTGCTATGATTGTGGATAATACTGGTTTCCAAGTGGAGAGCCTATTTGTGTTAACACCAAGAGGCATCCCAAGATATTTGACTGGGAAGGTGTCACTGCGACAGAAAATTGCGTTAGCCAGACCTGAAGTGTATTCGTTATCCACATTAATTCCTATAGGTGAGCTTTTATAGAAATTAACTTTCAGTCCTGAAATGATCTCAAACCAGTGTAGGATCCTCTTGGCATGCAAAAGAGAGGAATAATCATTTGACAGGAAAATCAGAGTGTCATCTGCATATTGCAAATGGGTTATGTGATGTCCTGGAAAAGTCTGCAAGCCTTTGAAGTAACCCGAATCCGATGCCCTGTTGAATAAAACTGTTAGCCCTTGAACTGCTATGTCAAAAAGGAAAGGAGAGGGGGGTCCCCTTGCCTGAGACCCCTCTCCATACTGAATTCTCTGCTAGGAGAGCCGTTAATCAGGATGGCCAATTTAGATGTGGACAAACATTCAAAAATCAGTTTCCTCCAATGAGTGCCAAAACCCATATAGCCCATGGTAGAATCGATATGCTCCCACAAAATCGAGTCGAAAGCTTTATGAAAATCTACCTTTAGAAAAAACTTGTGGTCCTTCTTGCTAAGAATACCATGGACAACCTTGTTTGCTATCATGAACCCATCTAGAATCTGACGCCACCAGGCAATGAAAGCAGACTGGTTTACACTTATCACATCTGGCAGAACGCTTTGGAGCCTAGTGGACAAGAGTTTTGCCATTATTTTATATAGCCCATGAATCAAAATAATTGGTCGAAATTGGGAGAATCTGTTCGGCCCCTTAGTCTTCAGGATCAAAGTCACAAAGGATGAGCCGATCCACTTTGGTAATTTACATATTCTGAAAAATTCTTTGACCATCACAAAGATGTCGGAGCTGATAAGATTCCATGCCTTTTTATAGAAGGAGAAGGTGAACTCGTCAGGACGGGGGGCTTTTGAACAGTCACAATCCCATACGACTTGCTTCACTTCATCCAATGAAGGTAGTCTTTCTAACCAAACTGATCTTGCTTCTGAAATTTTAGAGAACCCCGAGCCTCCCATTTCAATTCTTCTGCATTGTGGCTTGGCAAACAGAGTTGAGAAGAAGTTGACAGCACCTTATTTGATGTCATTTAGAGAGACTAAAAATCCGCCGTTTTGCTTAATCTTGCTGATGTGGTTGCGACCATTCCTCAAACTTGCTGAAAGGTGGAAGAAACGGGTGTTTTTATCCCCTATTTTGCATCCATTTTGGCGGGATTTCTACCTCTTAATATCCTCAACCTTCCTGCTAACCTCCCAAAGCTTAGAGTTTAGATTCTTGAGCTTTGTTTTTTCAGTCTCAGGCAGGAGGCGCACCTCACTTAAATCTTCGATGGTTGTGATGGAGTTCTGAATGTCTGCAAGTTTTGAATTTTGATTACCGAAGGTGGATTTGTTCCATTGTCTCAGTCTTTTCCCCAGAGTTCCTAGTTTCTTTACCAATCTATAGTCACCTGGAAATTCCTTGCAGCTATCAGACTAGAAGATCTCAAAATCAGCTAAGAATAAAGGGTGTGACAACCAACAGTTTATGAAGCGGAAAGGCTTCCATCCCCAATCTACCTTTGGTGTCTGAAGAAGCAATTGACAATGATCAGACATCCCCCTAGGGTAGTGGCAAAGTGATAAGAATGGAAACTGAAGGTGGAACTCTGGAGATGCAAAGGCCCTGTCGATACAGCTCATGGAACCCCTTTTAAACCAAGTGAAACGGCTGCCCTGTAGTTTGAATTCAATCAGAGCACAATCAGACAGGAAATTACGGGGAGCAACTGACCCTAAATGATTAATGTAGCCGCTACTTCTCTCATGAGCATGAAGATTTTCATTGAAATCACCTATCACCACCATTGGTAATTCATAGGCAAACTTCAGAGTGGTGATGTCTTCCCACAGCTTAGCACAATCTTGCACAGAAGATGCAACATATACCCAACTACCATGCAGTTAAAGGAAGAATTAACATGTTTGCCGCATAGGCTGATCCATTGCCCCCCAAATTCTATGGAATTAACCTCAAAGATAGAGCTATCCCACATCACTATGATCCCTCCTGATTTGCCTACAAACTCTAGAAAAGCCCATTTAACAGTTACAACATTCCATAAATTTCTGATGAATTAATCGCAACAGTTATCTTTTTTCGTTTCTAATAGAAAGTAGATATCAACATTACCGTTGAGCAACCTATTCCGGATGGAATATCGTTTGTTCAACATACCCAACCCACAACTGTTCCAAGCAAAGATGGAACATTAGCAAGACAGGGGAGAGAAACAACTAGCAGAAAACCTCTTGCTAGAACTAAATAAAACACACATCACAATTTCAAGAAAACAAAACGATGGCAAATATGGAAATTGTGAAACCTACCTTATTTTGCACTCTATGGATTCCATTTACACACTAGTGCAATATGTGGCAAGACTAAAACAATATTTCATCTTCACAGGTCATAAAACAAACAAACTATGCTTTACACTACATGCTCAAGCTTGAGTTCCTAAAATATTAAATGTCAGACCAGGAATCCAACCCTAAGGTAAAAACAAAGATAAGGCTTTAATAGTCTAACAGAACCATAACTCTGTCAATGAAGTCCATAAGATTGCTGATGGAATAGCACCAAAAGTGTTGGTTATTGGGTTAGACCTGGTCCGTTTATGAGGAATGAACCAATTCCAAGTATTTAGAGAAGTTACTAAAGGAAGTAACTGCTTCCTTTATTTATATAAATAGAGACATAACCCATATGAAAAGATGAGTTTTTCATTTGTTAAAAGAACAAAGTTCTCTCTTTCTCTTCTCTCCCATCTTGGACTCTCTGCATTGTTTTCACAAGATCTTAGAAGACGTTTGTACTGTGAAATATCACTTTGGTTCTAGTAATTGAAGTGGCATTGAAGTAATTGATTCAGGGATAAGAAATCAAATTTTCATAAGTAAGTTTTCTTTTTATTTCTACATTGGTATTAGAGCCATGGTTTTGATATTTTTTATGCAATACATATGATACTATATAAACATTAAATGTAAATTATGTGTTGAAAGAATGCTTCCAATGAGTCTTGGATTTACAAATTTTTAATGAAGTAATTTGGTTAGGATTTTGTCTTTTCTATCATTAATTAGAAAAGACCCTTCTATAAAATAAATGGCAATTGCACTGCTATTTGTTAATCGAGAAAAAAAACTACTACCAATTAATCATGTGAATTGGTAATGGAATGTCCATACAATAGAAAATTGAAACTGTCATTTCCATTTCTAATTGACTACAATCCCAGTAGTCAAGTGGAAACTGCCATTTGGCAGTTGAAAAAAGAAACGTCACAACACATCTGGTTTGGCAGAAGTGTAACTGTCATTTGGCCGTTGAAAAAAAAACCATGAGAACACATCTTGATTTGAGAGATGTGTAACTGTCATTTGACAGTTAAAAAATAGAATAAAATAAAATTTAAAAAACAATAAGGCAATTAATATATTGTTAATATAAATTGCTTAAGTGTGTTGCCAATTTATTCATTGTTAATATAAATTGTTTAATTGCAATGTCAATTTAGCTTTTAATAAAAAATAAAATGATATATGCCTTAATTAAATATTGATTATAATATTTATGTGCTTTTGAAATAGTTTGTTGTAGTGGATAGGCAACAACAAATTGTTTATTTATTGGGTTATGACATTAATCCTGTTCAAAAAATTCAAGAGCATATTGATTATATGTATCATTGGATGAGTAGACTGATTATGAGTGATGTTTACGAATTCTACATGGAACATCAAATGTTAATCATTCTCAATTCTCTACCCGAGAAATGGATGTCGGTGCAACTATCGTTGGAATATAGGCTGGAATCCTTAGATTTCAACAATCTCGCTGATGAAATGCTGTTTGAGAGGGAACGTCAGTATACCGAAAAGGGTATACAACGCACTAGAAGAAGCGCATGTCGTTTAGATGCTGCTACTAAATTCATTCCATGGTTTGAGCAGAATGAACTTGGAGGAGATGACTTTGATGAAGTAGATGATGTAATTGGAGACCCTACTTATGTACCTATAATATAAAATAATTCTGAAATTTATTATTCTTTATATTGTATTTTTTTATTTCGGTTTTTTAAGGTAATTGGTTGTTTATTTTGAACTGCATATTTTATGTAATTTAAGTTTTAATTACATTATATGCATGTATATGATAATATCTGCAACTTGATCATTGAGAGTTGTTAGTTGAACTAAGAACTATAATTTTGCACTCATTTAAATTTCCAATGATAATTGGACCATATAAATGGAAATTGATTAAGTGTTTAATATTCTTTTCATTTCTATTATATGTGTTAGATTATTATTTGTTTAATTTAGAATGAAGTGACAATATATGTCATTTAAATTATACTAGATACTAATATTTATAATTGATTTTAATAGCGCTTAATATGGTTGTATCTAAGAGTATTATTGTTGATTTGAGCCATGAAGACAAACTAAGTGAAAAGAATTATGATGTTTGGCATCGTAAGATTGAGTATCTCTTGAAAGAGCAAGAAATGCTGGAAACAATCACACAACCAATGGCTGAATTTGAGCAAGGAAACACTACTTAACACAGGCTTGATATGGAAGCATATCAAACCTATAAACACAAAGATCGTATAGGTCGCATTATGATGTTGAGCAATATGAGAAATGATATAATGCTACATTTTGAAAGGCCTCGTTCAACCCAATCTGTTTGGGATGCAATAAAGATTCAATATGGAGGAACCTCCACTACTAGACTTCGTTAATTAACCCTCAAATTTGATAGTTACAAAAAGCACCAAAATTAGACGATGAGGCTGCATCTTACAGTCATGTCTAACATGATCAGTGAATTAAGGGGTGCTGGGTATGAGATGACTGATGAACAACAAGTCTAAGCAGTTATCCGCTCTTTGGCCAGCAATTGAGAACACATGTGTGTTAACCTTACCCACAATGACAACATTAAGACATTTGATGATATTGCTCGTCATGTCAAGCTTAAAGAAGATCGACTTCACGTTGAGAAGCCTGTAAACGAGGCTTTTATATCCGAGACTAAGATACATGAAGCATATGACTCTAAATATAAAAAGGGCAAGGGTCCCAAATATGGCAAGAGAGGAATAAAAGCGAATAGTAGTGGATATAAGCGCAAGCATGAGAAACGCGGCGGTAAGAAAGGCAAGAATATGAATTGTTTCAATTGTGGTAAACCTGGTCACTTTGCTCGTGATTACACTGAGCCAAATGTAATGTTAACTACAATCATCCCTCTAACTTATACGTTGACAGTTGTTTAATACTTGCCGAATCTGTTCCTTTCTAGACTATAGACTTAAAAGCAACCGACCATATAGCAAGGGATCGAACAACCTTTGTGGAATCTCATCGAATTCCAAAGGGAAGTAGATACATATACATGGGGAATAATGCTTTCGCTGTTATGCTTCAGATCGGTACCTGCAAACTGGATTTGCGGGGCAGTCACATACTTTATCTTCATGATGTATTCTATGCTCTAGAAGTTTGATGAAATCTTGTATCTATTCTTGCTTTACTCCAATTGGGCTTTAATATTATGTTTGTTAGTTGTTGTGTAAACATATATTTGGATAATATTTTTTATAGTTCTGGTTTTGTATTAAATGGTTTTATGGTGTTAGACACCGTTAATGTATCTATTAATTATGATGCTTCAATTTATGTTGTTCAAAATTCCAACACTATTAATGATAATAATATCATGACTTGGCATGCTAGATTATGACACATTAGGCAAGATCGATTACATAGATTGAAAAGACTTAGTCTTTAAAATCACTTACTAAAAAGGAATTGCCCGTTTGTGAGCATTGCCTTGCTGGAAAAGCAACTAGATTACCATTTAGCAAAGTTAAAAGAGCTAGTAGTGCATTACATCTTATTCATTCAAAAATTTATGGCCCAATGAATGTGAGGGCAAGACATGGAGGAAATTATTTCATCACATTTATAGATGATTTCACATGGTTTTGTAATGTTTATTTGATCTCACATAAGTTTGAAGCATTGAATTGCTTCATTCAATACACCAATCTGGTGGAGAATAAACTAAGCACCAAGATCAAAGCTTTAAGAACTGATCGATGACGTGAATATCTATTTGAATAATTTTAAAAAAATTATGATGAAAGAGGTATAACTAAATAGTTAACTATTCCTTATACTCCACAACAAAATAGTGTAGCAGAAAGGAGAAATAAAACCCTATTTGACATGTTAGGTCAATGATGACGCAAGCTAACTTACCATTTTTTTTTGGGAGATGCATTGTTAACTGTTGCTTACATACTTATTCATGTACCCTCTAAATCTATCTCATTTACCTCGTATGAACTATAAAATGACATTAAACCTAATCTAGGTTATTTTCATCCATGGAGGTGTGCAGTTTATATTCACAATACTTCTCATGAATATGAGAAAGTTGGTCTTAGGGAGAAGAAGTGTATCTTTATACTATATTTTGAACATTTTAAAGGATTTGTATTTATTGGTGAAAAAGTTGATGGAAGAGTGACAAAGATTGAATAGCGTGATGTTATATTCTTAAAAAAGGTTTTTCCAACGACAAGTGAGGTTGATAAAGATTTTCAATTATATGAAATGGAAAATCTAGATCATGACGCAACAAGCCATTCAGTAGAGGACTTAAAAGAAACTTTTAATCCTCATAGAAATAGTGGGAGTGATATTTTGTCTATTCCTACTCTCATGAAGCAAGATTATGAGCAATGTCAACCTCGTAGAAGCATTCGTGAACCAATTCCTCGTCATCAATTTGAGATTAAAGGGGTAGAGTTATGATTGCTC
>Ga0307510_10011759_pt1 | contig 10383 bp, 4 predicted proteins | sample 12_EM_MG_FD_207224 | JGI IMG/M metagenome (GOLD analysis project Ga0307510, IMG submission 207224) | Populus trichocarpa ectomycorrhiza microbial communities from riparian zone in the Pacific Northwest, United States - 12_EM | ecosystem: Host-associated > Plants > Roots > Unclassified | place...
TATTACTGATATCCTAAAGTTACCCAATAAAAGCGGACAATATCACAGTATTTTACCAACAACACCAAAACCTTGAAAAATATTAACGTGTAGAATGACCTTACCGCGGGCTACAACTGATCTGATATCCTAGCCCAGCTATCCCACTTCATCCCAAGTTACAGCATTAGGATATTCGAGGGCGCCGATAAAATGTCGTCGTTGCATGCTTTCACTTTGACTTTGCAGCCCACCATCGCACACAAGCCATGACAATAGGATTGGAGAGGTGCTCGATGAACTCAAGTAGAAAGCCCGACCGAAGATCTACTAACGCCGGATTTGGTAGGGTATTAGGAGGGGGGAGAAAAAATACCAAAAGAGAAGTCCCTTCGCCCAAAGTCAGACTGGGGACCAACCGGTAAACTGAATATTACAGCTGGGTGTGATGCCAACTAGACCAGGAAAATGCATTACCATATTGGTCCCAGAGTGAGATACTTATAATGGCCTTCGCTCCGCATCGCCTTGGCCAACTAAACCCTACTTCCTATGCCCCTTGCCTTGTGACCCAGCCTTTAGAGGTAGGGTTTTTGCTGTGGTCATGGTTTCCGAGCCATTAGCCCTGTATTGAAAGGAAACAACTAATCGAGAAGGGTTGGTTACTTTGTGAGCAAAGCTGACTCCTGCCTTATTCTAACATCCTAGCACGCAAACGACTCTTACCAGATTATGCGGTATCAGTATCAAAGACAGTGGATGGAAGGTTTTTACAGCGGGAGAAAGGGGAGTGAATCAAGACGCTACTTGTCAGCTTTTCAAGTATTCCAGCTTCGAAACCTATGCTAGATTGTACCGTACCTGTGGGGTAAAAAGGCTTGGCGCTCCATGTCGTGTCGTATCATACAAATGCACCCCAACCGGAATGCCTGTTGGCTTTCGACCCATCTCTGCTACAACACCATTCGGTTTAGCCACGCAAGCTCTATCCAGACATGCCAACACCAGCCACAAGCATCCACCTGCAAAGTAAAACCATTCTAAAGGCAGGTCTTATTGCCTTGGTGTTTGCACAAAGCTCAAGTACAGTACTACTCGTAGACTAGCATAAGAAAAGTTCAAAGGTGTCTTCGTCTCACATTGCCGGTAGGCCTTCCTCCAGGAGCCCTGTAAATTAGGAAGCTATGAGAACATCAACTAAATATCTTCTTTTTAGAGTACGGTGCATCAGCAAACATCCAGAAGTCTTGGCAACTGCCAGCGTTGGCCTGAGCCTCCTATGGAACGAGCGGAGCGGGTGTCAAAGCCCCAAAGATGATTTCAGGATGCGGATCGACTCAGCCAAAATAGATTTGGGGGGCAGAAGATCAACACAGATAAAAAATGATTTGGGGGGAGGATTGACGCAATCAAGGCCGAGCTCATTACTCAATCTCAACATACACAATCAATTGCCCCCGGCAGCGCCTACGCTACTACGAAGGCTCTCTCCGGAGAGCGTCACACCATAAGAGCCAGAAAAAAGCCATTTTTCTTGTGCCAAACAGGGCCTAAAAGGTTAGCATTAAGATTATTTTTCAAAAGTGGTGGTGGAAATCGTAGCTGGCGAGAATACAATTAATAATTTCTTATTGACAGTGCGGGCTGGCTTGCATGATGGGGTTGGGAGCGTTGTGATCAGGCGCGGATCCGGTCTTTTTTTTTTCTGGGTTCTGTCTGTCTTTGGGATAGGACGGGACGGACTACAGCTCATAGTCCGTCTTTTTGGGGGTTCTAGGACGGACTACGCCCGGTAAAGTGAGGACTGGACAGACTGTAGGGACTATAGTCCCAGAAATTGGACCTCGGGTACTGGCCCTAATTGAAATCGTGCACCTCCGAACGAAGCATTATTGAATCATGAGACATCACTCGTTCCGTCCCATGAGTCCCGTTGAAAATCTTGGTTGCGGAGGTAATGATTTACGGTGAGGATTTTACGCAGTGGACTAAAACCGCTTAGGTGGAGATGAGAATTATGATTGACTGATGACAACTTGGTGGAAGGAAAGACTTGAGGAAAGTTGTGTACAGGAAGGAAGGTGTGTTGCGAGGAAAGGTGAGAAGGAAAGAAAAACAAGTGGGGTGAAAACATTTTCAGAGCTTGCGCATCCTTTGGCTGGTGCGTATGTATGCCCCTGCGGCCACAGAGAGCGGGCACATCCCGCACCAAGTGCGGCCATCAACTGCTATTTCCAACAAGTCCCCTGCCGTCCCCTGCCGTCCCCTGCCATCCCCCCACCTGAACACATATGCCTTACCCTGTAGGGCCCGCCGTCCCGCTCAAGGACAGCCGTCCGGGCCAGTCTAGGGCGCCTGGCAGTCTCCCAGAACGGTTGGGAACACTGTGGGGAATTGTCCAAAAAGCCACAATCAAGCTTGAACAGTGGTGCTAATGGGATGGTCCGAGTGCTGAACAGAAACCCACCAATGCCAAGATTCGCCGTATCACCAAGCCAAGTCTGGAAGGGTAAACAGAGAATGTTGCAGGGAAGATATTCAGCCGCCATGGATCATCACGGAGCACACGGATTGCGACGGCCCTTGGTCGGTGGGGTATTGAAGACGCACACGACCTTCCGGGCTCAACACTAGGGACTCCTAGAGCGGGGAGACTGAGCGCAACCTAATCTAGAATTCTCTCTGTGTGTTCGGCGATGCCAGGCTTCCTAATTTCCTGAAAGGGAACCATATCAAATATTTCTGAAGAGAGGTTATTCGGCAAGAGAGCCTCAGCAGGGATGGTTTTTGAGTTCTCCCGGGGTTGGGCATTCGTAGAGCTACATACTTATTGCTAACTTCTCTCACATCTCCTGGAATGAGGGGACACACAAACGGTTCAAGCACTCTGGAAATTTAGTTTTTCGTCATGGCAAAGGTCTGGAAGGCGGGTCACCAAATAGCAGATCTCTGTTAATTATTTCACCCATTTTTCTCCATTCATTCGTTACCTCGCAACTTGCACTATCTATCATGGTTCTAACCACCCTACTCGAGAAGAGGCTTGCATAATGGCGGATCCCAGAAGTCATCAATGTTATTAGCATATTTGTTTACTCTTGAAATCGTAGTGGGGCCTAAAACGTGCTGATCTCCCCCTTGCTCGCTACAGTCCAATAACAGATCCTATTTGTCTAATCAAAGAAAGAGCAGCCAGTAGCAAGCCATAGCGGGAGGAAGCTATGATACTTAAGAATAGAAATACCGACAGATCAATCTGTCAGTTATCAGCTACTTTTCCATGCTGAACATAACGTGGTGCAGTGCTACCACGCTGCCGTACTTGTTTACGGCCTCCCTAGCTCCGCCTATTGTGGAGCACCATCCCCAGGAACTCAAAGAAAAACCCCCTTCTTCCCCAAACCTCTACCCTCCAATTTTACTTCCTCACTAAGAACACGGCATAAGTCACTGCATACCCATCCCCCTACAGCACAGAGGTAAATGAACCCGGTAAGTTACAAAGGATTGAGTGCCCGGGGATCCAACCCCTCCCCCCATCCAGACCTGGTTATACCTTCAACAGGCACCCCAATAATGACTAACAATGCACAAACTAAACAAAAAGCAGACAAATCCCGCCCCACAATCGCTTACTCGCGGCCCACTATTGCGTGCGCAGCAGTAAATCCGATGCACCCCCTTGCGCTCACCGGGATAGGGTTTCGCAACACTCAGCCGACCAGGCCCGGACCGCATTTACGCCGATCACTCACCCATGCGATACCGGTGCGGGGATCCGCGTGTCGATAGCAGGGGGGTCTGCCGGTGCAGCGTCAACCAATGAGAGAAGAAAGGAGGAAGCTCGTCTGCGGGCTCAGGAGTAATCTTAGGACGGATACCTTCTACCGCTGACATAGAGTATCATACAGTACGTATTACACTTAGTCATAGTCTTGAAGTTACTGCCCAAAGGTCAACTTCCCTCCTTCCCAGGGCTGCTCCGTTATACACCGTGCCGCGCTGCTGCGCGTACAGATACCCGTAGCAGGCAGGAAGTATCCGAAAACAGGGGTTGTGGATTTGTATAGGTGCTATGATAGGAGCTGATCTTTTGCAATACGAGCATATTTTGCGAATCCTTGTTTCGGATACTTTCTTGCCTGCTGCGAGTGCTCGGGAGCGGTAGCTCGGCTGGCACCTGCGCCTACCAAGCATATTCGCGGCAAGGAGTATCGCACGGTACTCGAGCACATATGCAAACATTAATACAGTAGGCTTCGGTAGATTGAGGAGCGATTGGTCAGCTGTATTAATTTACCTGTGCCCAACTTGAGCGGGCATGCGGGCGAGGGCGCCCAATTGAGCTTTTCAGCGTAGAGTACCAACTACTGCTAGCTCCTATCATCCTACACAAGCAGCGTGGGGCGCTCGCAGAGGAAATTACCACCCAACCAGAGTCCCCCCTACCCCAGCATAACCAAGCGAACAAACAACGGTATTCACACTAATTGTAGCAAAAGCTTTCCTCTTTTTCTATATCTCCCGCCCAAAGCATACCACAACGAACAGCCACACATTCTCACTCGACGAGTGATGCTTACCGAACCTGTGCTCACACCCCCTACCAATTGGTCGGTGCTTCATTCACCGATCTTAGGAGGATCACAATCCTCCGACGGCTATTCCTCCGACCCTCAGTTTGAGTTCTTGATTTTTTTTCCAGCCTTACCACGCGTAGTGAGTCGGGGACGCCGTGACGCAGATCCTGAGCGTTGACTTGCTCCACCGCACGAGTGGTCATCCCGTCAAGGGCGGGAGATGTGCTATACCGTAAATATCGCTACCGGACGGCGGGTGCTGGTGCCGGTGACATGGAGCGGGATGGGGATGATGGAACGTTACTCGATGGAGAAGAAAGAGGGAGTTTCCCGGAGGCCCCCGATAATGACCGTGAGAACCTGAGCAATCGAGTCGCAGTGCCAAGGCGTTGGAGTTGCCTCTCCTGGGAAGGTCTGGTGGTTTTTTCTTCCTTTTTATTTGTCTTGGGAACCATGTTCTTTTTAGTGTGATTTTAGTCCCCCTTTCCTAGACGAGGAGGAAATACTGGTATTGGACCGCCCGTTCCAGGCAAGAGGTATCCGGGGGTGGCATTGCATGGGCGGTCTTTTGCAATGCCCAGGTATTGCGCAGTGCAAAGGGTTAGACATAAAAAAGTGGCACGAAACAAGTGAGTTTGGGTGATTTTGGTCAAAATTGGTGGTAAGCCGCAACCAGTTCGTCTAAAATCACAAGCCTTCCTCACTCGGGGATGGAGGCTACCGTACTGTCATTAGCATGGGGACCTCATCACTAACCTCCACCCCCGAGCACTCGGCAAAGCTTGGAGACTCAATGGTGAAGAGTGTTTTCTTGATAAGCGTATCGAACTGTAGGACAGGCGCCCGACCCATCAACTCTTTGTTCAAAGTTGAAGAAATAGAGATCCCAGGGCCATGTTTCCCGGGTGTACCGGTACTCGTACCCCGACCGTATTCCCGAAAGATTGAAATTTTGACGCGTCATGCCATAATTATATCCCTGACCCTTGTGCATCGCGTCATATGCGAGACTCTGATTCGACGACGCTAACTTAGTAATCTCCCCGAACCCGTATTACGAGGCACATCACGCCGTGACACAGGCTTTCAGCGTGATGCCCTACCGCAACGGGCCCCGCGGTATTCCTAAAATGTAACCCCTCAATCCCTGTCCTCACACCTCGTATTCGCTCCCGCGTATTCGCTTTCGCGTTCGTACTTTCATATATTCTCATTCCCCCCGCTTGTTTTTATCCACTCATTTTGCGTTCTCGTTTTTTATTCAGCCTCTGCTAGAGGAACGATTACGGAAGTCTTTTCTTGCTTCGCTCGCTCGCTCGATTTCGGTCTCTCTCCCTGAGAGAATACGGGCGGTTGGGAATGCCTCCAAGAAGAACACATACGAAGTCACGCGCGGGATGTGCCAAGTGCAAGAAACGGAGAATTAAGGTGGGTTCAAATCCCGATGCCCTTTCCATTCCCTACTATTGATCGCCTTGCTTGCCGCTGCCAGATGGTGGGGGGGGGCGCAGGGTTTCTGGACTTAAGCTTAAAGTGTCACCCGGGTTTTGGGGTTGTGGGGGGAATGTGGACCTGCGTTAACATCTAGTTTGGCGATTCCTTGTTGGTCTTTATTTAGTGCGATGAGGTGCACCCTTCTTGCGGGAATTGTGTTAAGCATGCTATTGAGTGCGATTTCTCAAGCGCTGCTCGTGCGCTACCTGCTGGCATCGTTTCGGCTTCCCCTTCTTCCTCATCCGAGTTTCCAGCTTCAAGTCCTTTGTCGCTGGATGCTGGTCCTTTGTCTGGAAATGGACAACACCAAATCATCACACCACATCAGCATGGGTTCTTCCCGCAGAGCACCATTAATACGGTTTCACCCGTTATAAACATGACCGACATGGAACTTCTACACCACTGGACGCTATCCCTTCCATCTTCACTTACTGGAAAGGACGACGTCGAGTTCATCTGGAGGGACGTTATCCCCCGCTTGGCCTTCCGAGAATCGCGAGGCTGCTTGGTCCATGCTATACTCGCCATTTCAGCATTGCACCTCGCATTCATCGAGCCCAACGGGCGGTCTCAGAGGATGTGCATTGCCGCAGATCACTACGGCGAAGCAGTGCGGGGGGTGAAGGAGAGCGTTGGCGTTCCGACGACCATCAAGAAGGACAATTGCGAAGGCCTCTTTGTCTCCTCAACATTAATCGTGGTCTACGCAATTGCAAACCCAATGCTGACGGAGAAGGTTAGCCCGCTGACAGAAATCCCGCTGTGGACAATGCCAGCCTGGCTACCGCTCATCCGTGGGGTGCATTCGATACTGAAGGCGGTGTGGACGTGGATAGAGACGGGGTGTCTATCCCCATTACTCGGCGGGCACACGTACATCGGTGACTCGGCCGGCGAGGACGAGGCTATGAACGCGCTGTTCCAGATATGCACAGACAAGCGGGAGCAGGACGCTGACGAGATCAAGGATTCCGCAGTCTCCCAGGCTTACTTTGGCGCGATTCACGAGCTGCAGAAGAACTTTGCCAATGAGATTGCCCTGCGCAGGAAGATGGTATCCCTGATATTCGTATGGCCGATATCTGTTTCCGATGCCTTCTTCGCTTTGCTCCAAGAACGCAGGCCGCGAGCATTGATTATATTTGCGCATTACTGCGTTCTGCTGAAGAAGTTGGAGGGCTTCTGGTGGGTTGAGGGACGGGCGAATTATGAGCTGGGAAGGATTGAGAGGACTCTGCCCGAACCATGGAGGAAGTGGTTGGAGTGGCCGATAAAGATGATACGGGGTTAATTTCTCAGTTTATTTATTTATTTTTCTTTTTCTCGCGTGATTGAACCGGCGTATGTTTTCTTTTGCTCGGTGGCATATTTTCCCCCCCTCTTCTCCCTTCTACTCTTTTTTTTCTTCCTCATCAGTGGTCATGAACGATATCCAAGAGGTTGAGGCTAATCTATGGTACTCAAGCGGAAGGGGATATGCCAAAAGAAGACCCAACCCATAACTCTGTAATGAATTTTCTTTTGAACAAGTGTACCTGTACTAGTATGATACCTAAAAATCACATGGACCACTAGTCCAATTCCGTCGCCAACCCAAGTTGTGGGAAATGTGATATCCCCTTTACCGCTTTTGCAATACCGGTACCGTATGGAGGTCAAGATAAAAATTCCCAGCCGCCCTCCCCCCACGGGCCAATTTTTATTGTGCTCAACCCACAAGTGTTATAGGTTACACCGCCGTATTTACTTTTGCGGTTCGCTATCTCGGTCAGCCCAGGGTGGGTTTAGTTTGACAGGTTAGCAAAACTGCGCATGCCGGTTAATGAGATCCAACGCATCCTGAAGGCTGATCTTATAAGGGTAGGAAACATATTAACCAGAAAAGACGGGGATATATTTGGCCAGTTCACCTTGAATAGCTGCTCCATAACTTCTTGCCGGACTCTGTACTTGTACTATGATGGGAGAATGCTAGCCTTTCTCAAGCGTTTTGTTTTGTCTTTTATTTTTATCTTTTATTCTTTGGTTTGTGGGGGATTTGTTGAGTTGCGAGGCGGTTTAGGCTGTCGCAATGTTTGCTGATGCACGCCAGATAGGTATCGGTATATCAGGATAATATACGATATTAACTCAAGACCTTTTGCCTCCGAATCCGGAGACTAGAGGCGTGCCAGAGATAGCGAATCACAAGAACACTGTGAATATGGGTACTGGACTGTACTCGTACTGTGCTCGAGTACTCGAGGATATTCTTCGGGAAATTGGCACCAGATCGCTTCCTCGCCTCTCACCACACTCGGCAATCACCATCCGCCGATCTACCAGGCACCCGCGTGATCAAACGAATGGAATAAATGCAGCAGAGTTGGAGTAACTGGTATCGTAGGACCTTGCAATTACAGGGACTGCCATATTTTGTTTTTTTTTCATTGTTGCGAATTCCATCATGGGAAAGTATCGTACGAGAATCGCATTAGATTCTGCAGATATTACTCGTCCGGAAATACCTTGTTCTGCCGCTGCTCCGCTTTTCCTGCTTTCGATCGGGCTCGTGAGTGGGGTGCGGTGTTGTGGTGGCACTCGGGGTGGCCGTTAGCGGCTGCCGGTAATGTTCATCCACCGCTATGGGAGGGAACGAGATGTTCGTAGAATATGATACCGTATCGTGTGAATTGTGCTGTGGGCCCGATCTGAGAGAAGCTCCGTACCGTACCGCTGTTGTAGTTCTGAGCTAACTTACTCTGCCTTTGGCTTTGCGCACGATACCCTACCTGCTCTTCTGCCTGCCTCTGCCCACCGAACTGGCGAGGGTAGGTACTCCACGACAGAGGTTTGTGAAGCGGGGCCGCAGAGGAGGAGGGGAGGGGGTGTCAGTGATGAAAGGGAAAGAAAGTAAGTTATTTGGATAGTGAGATTAATAGCGAAATAATTGGTGCCCACGGGTGGGGGCTTTTTTCCCCTTTCCTTCTCTAGATCCACTGGTATCGTGTCTTTCGGTGTGATCGAAGAGTGGGGGAGAAAGAGGTGTCCAACGTGGAAGAGCGAAGTGAAGTGAAGGGTATAATATTGCAGCCAGAGAGGCGAAGGGGCTTTTCCCGTTAGGATCTTTCCCGGCAACCAGATTCGGGATGGAGTGTTTCATCATAACTATCAGTAACGAATTGACGTGACTTGCGGTAGTTCCACGTGGGTTGTCCGCGTGCGCCGTGCGAGCCCCATCGTTTATTTTCTTTTTTTTCTTCTCTCCCACATCACCATCTTCTGAGGAAATCTTTACTCGAGTATTTGTATGAGTACTTTTTACTTTCTTTTTCACGGCGCGCTTCTTGGGGTGGATGCCCTACTACCGTACTCGAGTACGGCACTGGGATCCAAATACCTTACCCGCACGGGATTGTGTTTTTCAGCCCCCGGATAAGATCCGAAGGCGGTACCCCGATTGGCTGGATATCTTGTTATTTCCCGAACGGCCAATACTCGAGCACATTTGTTCTCCGGTATGACACGATGTCTTACCGATGGGGCCTGGCCGGCTGGCATGATCAAGGTATACATGGGAATGACTTCCGCCCCTGGCCTCGACCAATCGTGGAAGCAGAGGGCTTGAAATGCAACCTAAAAGCACCATCTTCCTCCCCTCTCTCTCTCTTACCAGCTTACAGGGATCCCACCAGATAACTAGCCATCCAATTGAGCGGAGTTTCCATTACGAAATCTCTAGACTACTAGTCGAGTATTCTTATTCCCTCCTCGTACTCGTGGTGGTGTGATTTTGTGCAATACTATTGCCTCCGGCTATCTCAGCGATCGTAGAGGACATATCACATGAGGCCCGACGTAATGCCCTGGCCTGTGGGCATACGGGCGAACCGGTTGATGCTGCTGGAAGGCGGAAAAGCGATCTTTGGCGAGCATCTGTTCAATGCCATACCGGTATTGCTATGCGTAGGATAATTGAAGGCACCGACACGGCGTCGTAGACTATCCCACATATCACCGCTTATGGTGTCTCAGCATCCATTCCTACCCCACCTGCCCTATGATGACTTTGCTGCCACGATCAATTGGTCGCGGAAGAAATGTCCTCGCCGAAGTTGAAAGCCCTGCCAGGGAAAGAGCAAAAGGACCAATCTAGACCTTTCCGCTCAATTAGCCCTGCCCCCACCAAAATAGCTTGAGTGAGCCACATACGTGGAAGACGGATGACATGTGGAATGGGTAGCCGAATAGTTCTATGGGGGTGGAGAGATGGGTCACAAGGTGGACCCAGTATCAGACTTTCTATTCAGCTTAGGGTGGGAATAGTCCGTCCTCAAGTACTCAATTA
>Ga0307510_10011760_pt1 | contig 10382 bp, 13 predicted proteins | sample 12_EM_MG_FD_207224 | JGI IMG/M metagenome (GOLD analysis project Ga0307510, IMG submission 207224) | Populus trichocarpa ectomycorrhiza microbial communities from riparian zone in the Pacific Northwest, United States - 12_EM | ecosystem: Host-associated > Plants > Roots > Unclassified | place...
TCCACCACCAAGACCTGACTTTTCTTCGTCTGCCTGCTTAGCGAGGAGAGAGTCCAGGCGGTTCTGCGCGTCCGGAAGAGCATAGTATCGCAGATCTGACGCTGTAGCTAGATCATATCTGAAAATGTAACCGTTAGCCTACGTTGCATCATGTGGAAGAACAGTTACTCTTACCTTCTCTCTGCCTCATCGGCCTTCGCCTTTAATTCGTCGATCTTCTTGCGGAGTCTATTGACTTCGTTGCCGCGAGACTTCTCATTCTCGTACGCAGCAACGAGGGGGGCGAGTTGGTCGTCAACTTGGGCAATTGCCTTGCGGGCCACTTGCAATCTATCCTTCGAGGCCTGGTCCTTTTCGCGCTCAAGGGCGTGGATTTCCACCTCGAGCTCGAGCTTCCGACGTTGCAGTTTATCGATTGCCTCGGGAGAAGTTTCGCGAGTCACGCGGACACTAAACGTGTGAGGTTTAGACTTCGTCTCGAACCCCAGAAGGACCGGCAAAAAAAAAAAATACGCACCTCGCACATGCCTCATCTACCAAGTCAATTGCAGAGTCAGGAAGTCGTCGGGCGGTGAGATAACGATTTGCCAGTGTCGCGGCTGCGATGAGGGAACCATCCAGAATCCGCACACCATGATGAACTTCGTACTTTTCGCGAATGCCACGAAGAATGCTGATGGTCTCGGGGACGCTAGGCTCGTTGATCAAGACTTGTGCAAATCGTCTCTCCAGAGCGGCGTCAGTCTCGATGTACTTCCGATACTCCGCCAGAGTTGTCGCGCCAATGCAACGAAGCTTTCCACGGGCGAGTAGTGGCTTGAATAGGTTTGCGGCGTCCATACCACTGCCTTCGGATCCGCGGCCAGCCATAATGAGGTGCAACTCGTCAATGAAGAGGATGACGCCCGGACCACCATCTTCGGCCGCCTTCTCTACTTCGTTCAAGACAGATTTGATGCGTTCTTCATACTCGCCCTTGTACTTAGCGCCGGCCATGAGTGCACCCATGTCAAGGGAAAACACCCGACAAATCAATGAAGCCGGGACATCACGATTAATTATGCGTTGGGCAAGTCCCTCGGCGATAGAGGTCTTGCCGACACCAGGTTCGCCGATAAGAACGGGATTGTTCTTCGTCCTTTCGAGCGTCAGAATCAGCTGATGGAAAATAGACCCTGAAACATGCAAAAGAGTCTTAACTTACCTTCTGCAGAGGATGCGAACGATGTGACGAATCTCATTGTCGCGTCCAATAACGGGGTCGATTTTGCCTTCCTCGGCCAAGGAAGTGAGGTCGACGGCATACTTGCTGAGCGCATCGAAGCCCTGTTCGGCCGAACGACTCTCGATTCTCCTGTTGCCGCGGATTTGTTCAATTGCCGTGACGAGCGCCGCCTCTGTAAGGCCAGCCTCCTTCAGCACGGGGGCCATAGAGGGGGCTTTGACAAGTGCCATGAGGATGTGGTCCTGGGCGACATACGAGTCGTGCATTGTCTTTTGCAGACTCTGCGCGTCGCGCAACACGCGAAGTGTCTCAGACGCCAGAGAGACGTCATCTGGTGGCGGGGATTGGGCAGGGAGGTGAACGATAATGCGCTGCAGTGCGCGTTTGACGACTGTCTGGCAGGGCGGTCAGCGTGGTCCCGCAGCACAGAAATAGGGGTGTACTCACCACCTCGCCTCCAGCTCTTTGAATCACCGATGCGAAGATGGGTATCTGGGCTTGCAAGATGCCTCCCGGAGCTGGTTCATCACCGGTGCCTTCATTCAAGAGTACGAAACCAAAGTGTGCGGGGTATACTGCGTGTATAAAGGAGTAAATGAGCACTCGGGATTACTGCAGAGCATGAACAAATAGCGCACCTTGTGAATTGGCATAGTCTTTCGCAAGCTGAACGGCAGCTTGCACAGTCCCTTGCGCCTTGTCTGTGAACTGATCCAAGTCGATAGCCATCGTAGTTTGGTTGAGACACCACCGTTTGGACGACGGCTCATTTTATATAACCTGGTCATCGAATGCTCTTGCATCATCCCGCATCCCGAATCCTCGAGACCCCTCCAGAATAATCCGTGATTTCCTTTTTCGTACCGCCGCGTTCCCGTGATCTCCCACGTGCACATCCCTCAGTCATCAGTCAACTCTCCAATTCTCAGCAGACATTGGTCAAAAGTCATGATCTCGACACGTCTGGTAGCAGCAGCGACACGAGCAGGACGTCTGCGTCCGGCGCTCGTCCGCCCCTCATCATCTTCCACCACCTCTTCTTCAGCGGTGCCAGCACAAGCCAAGCCGATCCCCACCGACACTCCCCAAGCTCCGAACCTTGCCTCGACGTGGTCGACGAACCAGCGCCCGCGTCCAGCGGGCCAGTCTGGCCCGCGCTTCGAACAGACCGTGATGGAGCTCCAGCCCAACCCGCTCAGCGCAATGGAGCTCGTCGCGAACGAACCCATTCGCCTCGTTCACAGCCGCAGGGCCATCTGTGATGGCGGTGAGTCAAGGCCCCCCCAAAGCCAGACACTCAAACACCCTTCTTGGAAAAACAAAAATACTGACTCTTGGGGGAACTTTCTCCCCGTCGTCTTGTTTCCCTGTAGGTTCTGGACCACTTGGTCATCCCAAGATTTATATCAATGTGGTACGGAGCTTCACTTGTTTGTAGCCTGAAATGTAGGACAGAGGTTCTCATCTCTCTCGGACAGGATAAACCCGGCCCCCAATCGTGCGGGTAAGCCTTAATCCCCGTCCCATGTCCTGACAATGCCGACCGTACCATGTTTACGCGCTTCTTGAAAACAGATATTGGTGAATTCTTTCCTTCGTTGACGTGCTTCCTTTTGCTCACCGCCACATGTCAGTGGTCTCCGTTTCGAGCAGGCTCCCCATCACGGGCACGAGCACTGAACTTATAGAATGTACTTTATATCCCGAAAACTGGTGGTAATCTAGAAGGGACATCTGGTGTGAGTTTCTGCGTGCGATGACTCCCCCTTCAAACAAAAATTCCCAAACACCATCACCAGATCGACTATATCGGAAAGATTTTTCAGTTGTAAAATATTCTCCCGTTCATCACGCACAACGATAGAAGATTTAATGTTTTTTTTTCTTCTCCCGATGGACCCGACTGCGTGAGCTGTCGGCGGGTCTAAGAATACATGGTGTCTACCAAAGTGACCTCGTCGCCTGGCAAGAATGTACTAGGCAGATATACGATACCGCTAATAAAAAGCTGCCAGTAAGAGTGCACATTGAACGAAGGAGGAGCGGATTAAGGCAAGAATAAGGAATGAGTGCACAGATAGTGAGCAGAAAGACAGAATTACGAAGACAGAAACAAAGATGAAGCGAAATTGGAATGAGCGTCGACTTGGATGAAAATGCGGGTGGATGAGCGTGTGAGTGAGTGCGGTTTAATTCCTAGGATAAGATGGCAGCAACGTCGTTCTCAGAGGGAGCGCGGGTAGCATAAATAGATGATGGATGAGTGTATGCGAGATGGGCTGGGGGAACAAACAACAAGTGCAAGTGATCAATAAAACAACAGGCATCGAAAAATCAAAATTCATCGTCCGGCGCCGAAAACGCCATGGGCGAGAGAGGTGGGCGCTCTCCATTAGCGATCGCATCGAGACGAGCGAAGGGTGGTAAGGCGGGTGTCGAAGGCGAGCGTTTCAAGGACAACCTTAGTGACGGTCGCGATGGCTGTGATATTAAAGTGACGTAGGCGTGAGTAAACCTAACACGCTGTATAGACTAGAGGGAACGAACCACTTTGAAAATCGGATTGATGGCCGACTTCGGCGCACTCAAACCGGGGCTTGGAGAGTTTGCATACAAATGCCCACCATACGGCAACTCATTCAATGGAGATGGGATTGTGAGATGTGAAGGTCTTGGCTGCTGTAGACTCTCGTCGGCGCTACCGCCGCCTTGTAGTGTCCGCCATGATCCCGCAGGCGACAAACTTAAGGTATGTAGTGGAGGAGGCGAACCGAGGTCGGAGAGCGAGGCTGAATCCATTGACGCCTGTGGGAAGTGGTGGCTAACGGATGAATCCGAGGCACACGTAGAACCATCGTCGTGATACCCAAGTGGAGATGACGTAGCTGACTCCCGTATTGAGGTGAATGGGCTGGGTCGGGGCTGCAAGAAATGACCAGGATCGCTGTTATTTGTTGCAAAGGACATCACGGACATCACAGCGCTGCTCCGTACGTCGGCGGATGACATTGAGTGGTCATCATCGAACTCGCGCTTGCGCGCCTTCGCAACTCGTTCGTACGGGCCGAGACCGTGAGCAGGGCGTTCGCGAATAGGTCCTCCACCATTCCGTTGCTTGTGTTCTGGGCTGACCAAGCGTGACGCGTCGATAACATTGCCCGACAGCGGTTGTGCTTGCAGACCCTTCCACTCAGGCGGTTGCGTTGTCTGCGATTCCATGATGAGCTGGGTGCGGTTCTGCATGACGGCCCGGGATTGTTCTCGCTGGGCCTTCTCCATCTGAGCACGCCGTTGCTTCTCGGCTTCCCGTGCCATTCGTGCCGCCTCCTTCTTCACCTTCTTGGGATCCATCGGTGGAGGCGCTGCGGCGGTAGTCGATGGCACCTCCGGTAACGAGCGGCTATCCGTACTCGAAGACTGCGTTCGTTTGAGGGATGCTGTGTTGTTGTGGCTTTGGAGTGAGCTGTGCGACTCATCCACAGGAGGTAACTGGCTCTTGTCGCTGTTGCCAAACATGCCACCGAGTACAGGCCACCTCTGCTTCCGAAATTGGAAAGACGAGGCTTTGTGCAACTTCGGAACAGGTGCTGACACGTCATAGGGAACACCGTTATGCAGAGCATCAGGCTCGGCCGAAGGTCGAACTGGGAATTCTTGAGACGCAGGAGACGTAGCCGTGTCCATAGGCTGACTATACTCGTCGGGAATATCAAACTGCGGGGACGTCTGCATACTCTCCCAGTCATTCTGCGTGTTTGGCGACGGTTCGGCACTCGGGTACGATGATACAGATGATTCCGTTGTTGAGTGTTGTAAAGGAGGGGGGTAATGAGGTTTGGGACAAGCGATATTCGCGTAATGAGGGTCTGTTGGGTCGAATGGTGGGAAGAACGATCGTCGGTGTGAAGACGATGTTTCAAAGATACCTGCGAGGTGGGAAGATAGATGAGAGGGGGGTCGTTGGGCAACACGCGGTGAACTCGTGAATTGGGAAACGGGGGTAGAAAGGCCAGTGGAGTGCCCAGACAAGGACGTGGACACGGATAGGGCCGGCGAAATGTGGGTGCGGGTTCTGTCCACGGACTCGAGGAGATATGGATGCTCCAGACATTCAAGACTCGTCAACCGCGCCGCCGGATCGTACTTGAGTAGATCGGCAATGCACTCGACAAGCCTCGGATGGACGGAAGGATCAAAAAGCGACGTGGTATCTTTAGGTGGGATCTAGCAGAATTAGAGCGAGGCTGTGGCACGAGGAAATAGACGCCAACCAACCTTTTGGAACGTAAAACCAAAGTTATCCCTAGCCATTTGCGCGCCGCCGTCCCACCTCCCGCCACCAAGCGACTTGCCACGTTCATCAAAGCCATAGGTCTCACAAGGGTCACCAAGAACCTGAGTTATCAGGAAGAGTTGGTCAGCTTCCTTCTTTCCCGGAAACAGAGGTCTGAGGTTGACGACTTCGGCCATGATTGTGCCCAGGGCCCACATATCGACGGGATTCGAGTAATCTCTGCTCTTCAGCAAAACCTCCGGCGCGCGATACCATCGCGTCGAGACGTATTCCGTGTAAGGTGGCTTACTCCGAGTCTCACGCGCCAGGCCAAAATCGGCAAGCTTGACTAAGACTTTTACGTCTTGCTCTGGAGGCGCGTCAGGTGGAGCAATCGGAGACAAATTGGGATACGAGTGATGCCCAGTCGTCGTGACGAGTATGTTCTCAGGTTTCATGTCCCGATGAAAGTAACCAGAAGCATGGATGTGATGTAAGCCCTGGACAATCTGTCGGAAAATAGATGCGACGAGACCGCTTGCAAAGGGACGACGACCATGGCGGGACTTGATGAGCTGATACAGATGCCCTTCCATTGGCTCGAACACGAAGTAGAGTTCCTTGCTCTCTGGAAGAAGAAAAGAGTCGTAGAGGGGTATGATGTTTGGATGAGGGGGTATTGCAAGTAATGCCTGATTTGCGAAGCGAAGGCAATCAGAGACGGGCGAACCGAGGAAGAGAGAGAATGGACACGCACCTCGAGTTCCTTGAGCTTTCTGCACTCGTCCCAGCCGCCTTCCCACTTTTTTTTCATGCGCTTGACGGCGGCGAGACGCGTATTCGCATACTCTGGCCGTGAGCCGACGACGGACTGCATGGTCGACATGGGCGTATGGGGGGGTAGCGGCCCATGCCAATCGCAGAGCCAGACCGTACCAAAGGAACCATCGCCGAAGGCTTTGATGGGGGTAAAGGAACGAATCGAGGCTGCGGGGGGGAGAAGGGTTGGTCAATGTGGGAGGAGGAACGGGACAGAGTCGGGGGAGATGGACGGACTGCTCTGTGCGTTTCCGTATCGCACGCCCGTGGGCGTGATGTTGAAAGCGGGAATTGCGTTGGCGGTGAACGGCTCCTTCGTTGCCGGTATGGTAGTTGGACGGTGAGCATGGCCCTGTTGGACATGTTGGTGGGACATGATCTGCGTATGTTGCGCATTGCCTTGCTGTGCGATTTGAGGAAGAAGAGCAGGAAGAGCCAGAGCGAGGGACGGGAGGAAGAGGGAACGCTAGAGGGGCATGCGCACGGGAGCAAGAAGGACTTGATATGGAGGGAACAAGGGAATAAGGGAATGACGAAGGAGGGTGGAGATGATGGAGGAGAGTGGAAGAGAATAGTGGACGGGAAGGGGAAGGCGTGTGGTGGAAGGGAAGACAAGGGTAGGGTGAAAAGGGGAAATGTAAGGGAAGGGATGAGACGGGAAGGGATGGGATGGATGGAAGTGCAGAGAATTCTCGCGAACTCGGTCGCTCGCTCGGTCGGACGTTGGTTGGTTCGTGGCCGCGGCTGCAGACTCGTCTTGTTGAGTCAATGGATCAGGATTGGCAACGGCTAGGCTCGATTCTTCCCTTCCGCTTGCTTGTCGCTGATCCTAATATTGTTTTTTTTTCTTGTTATTTGCACCAACTCGCACCAGCAGAAAGAGAAACACTGCCCCGCTGTTCTTCTTCTTTCTCCCGCCGCTTGTAGAATAGAATATCAATATCATACGAAAAACTCCAAACGGTTTCAGTCCATCTCAGATCCTCTTCTAACTGTGCCATTCCCAGTATGGCAGTCACATGGTATCCCTGCTTCCCCATCCCCCCGACTCACTCCTCTCGTGCCACTGTACGTTTCCCGCTAGAAGCACCCACTTGGCGGTCTAACCATCTCTCCGATCTCTCCGACGTCAACCCTCCTTCCTTAATCGTGTTACAATTCATGACTTGTCGCGCCCGACGCTTATTTCCATCCTGCCTTTCCTGGTAACTCTTCCCACGTACAGATCTTCCCGATGCAGACTTTGATGGATCGCACGCATTTAGCACTTTCGCTTACCTCGCTACCCCGTCCCGACAAATTGGTCTCCAATTTCCATTTCCGTTCACCAATGTAGATCTATCTCTAGATTCCCTTTCGTAATCCTGTAATCTCGCCCACCCGGAAATCCGTCACGAAAACGTGGTTTACACACTCCCGCGCAACGACGTCAATCATGACAATGGGGCACTAACTAGCGTCAATATGGCACTTCATTAAAAAGCTTTGAAATGCTCTCTCCGTAATGACTGCGCCGAATCACCTCGCCCAACACCGGTCCAATATCAATCACCTCGATCTTCTTGCACCTCGCCTGGTTTTCCTCTTGCGGCAACGTGTTCGTCACGATCAGCTTATCCAACGCGCTATTTTCCACCGCTTCCAACGCGTTCCCACTCAATATCCCGTGCGTCACCATCGCGTACGATTTCTCCACGCCGGCTTCGGCTAGGTGGTGAGCAGCAAGGCATAGCGTGCCGCACGTATCTGCCATGTCATCCACTAAGATCGCTACCTTGCCTTTGACGTTCCCGACGAGCACCATCCGGGATACTTCGTTCGCCTTTTTCCGTTCCTTGTGAAACAGCGCAAATTCGACTCCTAACCTGTCAGCTATTGAGGTAGCCCTACAAACGACGCATACAAATTTCCTTCCACCCCAGTTAAATCCCGGCCTTATAACTACGCACCTTTTGGCGCCCCCTGCATCAGGAGAGACGATGACCAGGTTTGAGAGGTCAAAATTGGTCCGAATATAGAGTATTAGAGACGGTTCGGCATAGAGCTAATGGGCGTATGTCGTCAAGACAAATGTGTGGTACCGCAGTACGCTCGCCGAACAATGAAAGAAACAGACTTACGCTGTGTTGTCTCGTAATTAGCCCACCAAGACTAAAATGCGTTGACATTAATTGACTCACTTGTCAACGGGAACATCGAAGAATCCCTGAATCTGCGATGCGTGCAAATCCATCGTCTTCCATGACGGAAGCGACCGCAATATCAAAATCAGCACACAATACAAACCAAAAAAAAAAAGAGTGACTCGCGTCGGAGCCACTCACGATGAGATGGTCGCATCCCGATTTTTGGAGCATGTTCGCCACCAATTTTGCCGTGATCGGTGCGCGACTCTTGTCCTTTTTGTCTTGGCGCGCGTAAGGGAACAACGGGACGACGGCGGTGATTCGTTTCGCGCTGGCGATCTTGCAAGCGTGGATCATGATGCACAGCTCCATCAAGGCCGTGTTCACGGCCCCGCACCCCGTATTGATGATGTACACGTCGTCCTCGCGAACGGACTCTGCGATGCGAACATTCGTCTCGCCAATGCCGTTTCGCGTCAACTCTGCGCGCGCGACCGGTATGCCGAGCCTGGGCATGGTCAGTCATCGCGAGAATGGGGGTACACATCGAGCATCCTTGTTACCGTCTGCAGATGATCTCTGCCAGCTGTGGGTGGCTCGACCCTTCGAACGAGGAAGACGATCTCCGTTCCATTCAAGCTGAATCAGACTAGCCGCGGCAGTGACGCACCAGTGAATATCCGAATTCCGGTACCATTCAGCATCTTTGATGCACGGGCCAGAACAAGCTCCGTGAACTGATTGAAAGGACGGAAACGCAGGGCAAGATAAGTAGATAAACGGCCCTCAGGGATTACAATTCCGCAATCGGTCGGTCGGTCGGTCACAGGGGGATCGCAACCTCGTTTTTACTGTTTTTTTTTTGTGCTCCACTGTTGCCACAGTCTCTCCAAATTTGGGTCAGTTTAGGGCCTAAATTTGTGTCGGATTTCGCGTTCCGGGAAAGACCGCCCCACCCTCTGACCTTCCCTTAGGGCCACTCCATCATCTGACCCCTCCAGCAACTCGCCAGCCCCTTCATGGCGATGCCGTCACTGATGTATGGTGTGTGGCTGTGGTGGGTCATTCACATACTAAGCCCACCTTGGTGCACTCGGTCAGTATTGTTGTAACTGTCATTACTGCCACCATTGCGATCTGTCGGGTTGGTTGGCTGTTACTTTCGATCATGCAAGCTCCGTTGAATGCCAAAGCAGTCTCGCCGCGTTCGACACCTGCACTTTTTGACGCTGGTATTGTGCCGCGTCAACGAGGCTCGCCCAAACTCTAACTTTGCCTAGTTAGGGTCACGGTTTCATCTTTGAATTTAATTATCGCAGCTACAGAAGGACAGATTAAAATGTCGTGGCACAGCGCCTCAATAATTCACAATTGCCTGGGTCTAGACATGCGTGGGTATCGTATGATAGACATCATTTTCATTATAGCCTAGCCCTTACAGCGCCTAACCCTCGCCCGTGAGGGCCGACAGACAGACAGCGTCACTTTGTCACCCCACGAATTGTACGCAACCCGTTGACAGACTCACACACATTGCCAAACGGCTCCGCACACCCGATCCCAGGAATGATAATCCATGACATCTCCACGGACGAGAACGGATGGGGCATTGTTCAGTGGCCCCTCGAGCATTTCGCCGGGCGGCTGTGTGACAAGGATAGATCGATGATCATCCCGATAGAACCCCCGATGAGATGAGTGCGCATCTGATCACAAGTCCCAAGAACGGCGCACCGTCATGCAACGCCTCTCTCCCCCATTATATCACACCATTTTGGTTGGAGGGTTTACCTTCCCGTCACCACCCTCGGACAACGCAACAAACTTTCCGATGGACCCGCGTCTCCCAGTTTCCGGGCGTCGGGCTCTTTGTGTTCACGACGCGCCACCCGTCGGCGTCCGTGACAATAGCAACACCCTCCTGCTGTACAAACGCAAA
>Ga0307510_10011761_pt1 | contig 10382 bp, 8 predicted proteins | sample 12_EM_MG_FD_207224 | JGI IMG/M metagenome (GOLD analysis project Ga0307510, IMG submission 207224) | Populus trichocarpa ectomycorrhiza microbial communities from riparian zone in the Pacific Northwest, United States - 12_EM | ecosystem: Host-associated > Plants > Roots > Unclassified | place...
GTTAATTAATTCCCGGATTAGCGTATGATGCGACAATGAAGTGATGTTAATTTAGTTTTTTTTTCCCTCGTTAATTAGAGGTTTTCGTGTAATCTTGCTCGACTCATTAATTGATCGATCATTGATGGGATTTTATTTTTTTATTTGATAATAATAGCATTTTTTTAATCAATTCATTATGATTAAGTTTTTATTCGTTTTATTTTAAAAGTATATCTTCTACGTTGATTTTATGAATTCAAATACAAATAATATTTTCTAATGCTAACCTTTAAGACTTTATGAATCTCTCAACATAAACTATGCTACTCCATCATTCTTTCAAAACTCAGAGTAGAATATATAGCTATTTTTTTTTTATTAATATGAATGATTGAATGAGTTTATGTTTATCTTGATAAATCTTACGGGTCCTAAAATTAATGATTATGTAAACTTTCAGTAATCATTATATTAGCAATTATATAACTTGAACCTGAAATCATAAAAAAACCAAATTTCTTGATTCCAAATTCTTATAACAAATCCATCTATTAAATGGTTGCTATATTTATATGCATGCATCATTGAATCCCAAATTGATGTATATATATACTAACAATTCAATCCATATCAAGACAGAAAGAATAGATGCGTGTGACAGGATGCTCTTTAAAAGCGATCATAACACCTTTCCACTCGCAGATCTTCCTCGTGACAGCAGGCGTGTAAGTTTTGGTTGTTTTTTATTTTGAAATGTATTAAAATAATATATTTTTATTTATTAAAAATTATTTTTAATATTATTGTATTAAAATAATTTGAAAATATTTAAAATAAAAAATTTAAATATTTTTAAAAATATTTTTAAAACACAAAAACTAATATTACCTTCGTCAAATCATAAGACCGTGGATCCCTTCCTGAGCTAGCGTGGGTTATCAAATGATTGAACAAAAGTGCACTCATTCCTTTGCCTTAAACTTATAAAAAATCTAATTTCAATATTATAATTTGACCATGAGAATAAATTTACTCTAAATACAAGAAAATTAATGTGAATGTAGCACCATATGCACGTTAACTTCTAGAAAAATTAGAATTTATTTCTTTGCCTTAAACTAAGGGATTAAATCGCTTAAGTATTACTTATGCTAAATGTTTGTCCTTTTTTTTTTTTTTTGGCTTATCAAGGATGGATTCCAAGTTTCCAACCATCTTTTCCAACAATTACTAATTGTTTTTTAAAAAAGTTTTAAGTAAAGTAAAGGTTTTTCAGAGTGTGGTAACATTTGTTTTTTAAAGTACTTTTCATTTTAAGACATATTAAAATAATATTATTTTATTTTTAAAAAATTATTTTTAACATCAACACATCAAAATGATATAAAAACATCAAAAATATATTAATTTAAAATAAAATAAAAAATACAAATTTTTTTAGAAACACTTTTAAAACGCAGTGCCAATACAAGGTTCATGCGGTATAACTTTAAGTTTTTTTTTTAAAATAAAACATGCTGTTTTGAATTTTTTTAAATAAAATCAAACATAATTTTATTTAGATCTTGACCAGGAAAATTATGAATGATCACGTCAATCTCTATCCTATTTAACACAAGAACTTGACCTGGATTAGATTTTAGATTGACTAGTCATCTAATTAGAACGTGTTTAATAACACTGAATTTAAACACTAATAAATTCACTAGGTTGGACCACCACGCAAGTAAAATTACCAAAATAAACTAACTCTAATATTTTAAGATATTTTTACGCACGGTAGAATTGGTAAAATAAAATATCAAAATCCTCTCACGCATCAATGAATAGTCAAATATTTTGCGCGCACACAACAATCAACGTGCTTGGCCACAAAGCACGATAACTGTGGTCGTTTTTAACACTAATAACGTGGCAATTGAAATGGACAACTATTGAGAGGCTGGTTAAAACAAGCAAATTGTCCCCACCGTCAGATGATCTCAGACCCTTTTACATCCACGTGGAGTGATCTTAATGACAGCTACAGCTTGGCTTCCTTTCAAGAAAGAGACGCCAAAAAGCGAGTACGTGGACACAGATCAGCACTGATAATGGTTGAGGGTGCACTAAAAGAAACAAAAATAAACCCACACACGATACATTGTATTCTCCATGCACCCAAACCCTAACCACCACCTGTACATGCTCAAAGCATTACACGTCAAGCTAAGAGCCGTAAATTCATAGAAAAAACGTGAACCTTGATGTGAAAGAATGAGAGTCCACGTTCTTAGAACCGGGTAAGTGGACTGGTATTTCGTGGATCCGACGTGGCGGATAAATCTGCCGTTAGAATCTTAATAAGGTCTTATCTATACCGTTGGTAATAATTAAAGCTGCTTTTTGGCATTAAGAAATCCAAGAAAGAAGGATTCTAATCTCTTACAGAGACAATAAACCACAACAGAGACGAGGATCATAGGAGGAAAAGAAAATGTTGTCAAATTTTTGTTACAGTAATGTCAATCCACAATCTTGTACTATAAATAGCAGACCTCATTTTCACTTACCTTCATCTTCGATCGGGATCTCTCCAAACTTCTGTAAAGCAAAAACCAAAAAAGCCTTCTGTTTCTGGTATTTATCCCTTTTCTTTTCCATGTTTATCCATTGTTATTGCTATTCTTTTCTGTTTGGTTTCTGAGAAAATTTGAACAAAATTTGATACCCTGTTTCGTCTCTTGGAGTTTGTAGGTATTCTTCGAATTATAAAGCACTCTCTTTATTGGCATTTAAGGTAAATTCTGCATCTTTTCTTTAGCTTCCCAATGCCCCATTATTTTTCTGTAATGTGTATTTATAGTAGTTTTGATTTTGATGTATCTCATTACTGTATGCGTTTATAATGGCAGAGAAGTGAAGTTCCATTAAAACCTTTAAAAAAGGAAGACAGAAAGGAAGAGGAAAAGGAAGCAATGACGATCAAACCAGCGGTTCGTATTTCAGACGGGAAATTGATCGTTAAAGACCGGACAATATTAACTGGTGTGCCAGACAATGTGATAGCAACATCCGGTTCAACTTCAGGTCCGGTGGAGGGAGTGTTTTTAGGTGCGGTGTTTGATCAAGAAAATAGTAGACACGTGACTTCTTTGGGCGCCTTACGTGATGTCCGGTTCATGGCTTGTTTCCGGTTCAAGCTGTGGTGGATGGCTCAGAAAATGGGGGATCAAGGGAGAGATATTCCTCTAGAGACACAGTTTTTATTAGTGGAAACTAAAGATGGGTCCCACCTTGAATCAGACGGTGGAGATGGAGATAATCAGGTTGTTTACACTGTTTTTCTGCCGTTGATTGAAGGGTCATTTAGGGCTTGTTTGCAGGGGAATGTTAGCGACGAGCTTGAACTCTGTTTGGAGAGTGGTGATGCAGAGACCAAAACGTCGTCGTTTACTCACACTTTGTTCATTCATGCCGGGACCGATCCGTTTAGGACAATAACGGAGGCTGTTAGAGCCGTTAAGTTGCATCTGAAGACTTTTCGTCAACGGCATGAGAAAAGATTGCCTGGAATTATTGATCATTTTGGTTGGTGTACCTGGGATGCCTTTTATCAAGAAGTGACTCAAGAAGGGGTAGAAGCTGGGCTACAAAGTCTAGTTTCTGGTGGTACCCCGCCAAAATTTGTGATCATTGATGATGGATGGCAATCAGTTGGTGGTGACCCAGAAGAGGAAACCAATGGTCAAGATGTGAAGAAACAAGATCAGCAACCGTTGCTTAGGTTGACCGGGATTAAAGAGAACGCAAAGTTCCAAAAGAAAGATGATCCAGCAGCGGGGATCAAGAGCATAGTGAACATAGCTAAAGAAAAATACGGGTTAAAATATGTGTATGTGTGGCATGCTATTACTGGTTATTGGGGTGGGGTCCGTCCAGGAGTTAAGGAGATGGAGGAATATGGGTCAATGATGAAGTATCCAATGGTGTCAAAGGGGGTGGTAGAGAATGAGCCCATATGGAAAAACGATGCATTGGCATTGCAGGGATTAGGGTTAGTGAATCCAAAAAATGTGTACAGGTTTTATAATGAGTTGCATAGTTATTTGGCAGCAGCTGGTATCGATGGGGTTAAGGTGGATGTTCAATGTATTTTGGAGACACTTGGTGCTGGTTTAGGAGGAAGGGTTGAATTGACTAGGCAATATCATCAAGCCCTTGATGCTTCTGTTGCTAGGAATTTCCTTGATAATGGTTGCATTGCTTGCATGAGCCACAACACTGATGCCTTGTACTGGTAAGTTTCCTTTTCTTCTTTAGCTTGTTTTTGTTTTTGGCAAGCTTGGGTCTTTTTCCTGATGTGATGTGGTGCGCATTGAAATGTCATGGCGCAGCTCCAAACAAACAGCAGTGGTGAGAGCATCAGATGATTTCTACCCGCGCGATCAAGTATCACACACCATTCATATAGCAGCAGTGGCATATAACAGTGTTTTCTTGGGAGAGTTCATGCAGCCTGATTGGGACATGTTCCATTCTCTACATGCAGCTGCAGAGTATCATGCTTCTGCTAGGGCTATTAGTGGTGGACCTATCTATGTCAGGTAATAAATCCTACACTTCATCATCAATCAAAATTACCATGTTAAATTAAGATATCATCAAATACTTTTGTGCTATGTCATTTGCTAAATGTTTGTGGTAACATTTTTTATGAGCAGTGATGCACCTGGGAAGCACAACTTTGAGCTATTAAAGAAGGTGGTACTTCCCGATGGGTCTATTCTTCGAGCTCGTTTGCCTGGAAGGCCCACATCTGACTGCTTGTTCTCTGACCCTGCCCGTGATGGAGTGAGGTAAGTCTTTTTCTTCTTGATAGTTTTGTCATCTAAGCTAGCTAGCATGATGAAAATATTTTCATCTGAATTTTAGCTAATTTCTTGTCCTAGAAATGTTGCATTATAGGGATTTTTCTTAAACAGTTTTTCTTTGATTGCAGCTTATTGAAAATATGGAACATGAACAAGTTCACAGGGGTCCTAGGTGTCTACAATTGCCAAGGAGCAGCTTGGAGCAGCACTGAAAGAAAGAACACTTTCCACCAAACCACAACTGAGGCCCTAACAGGCACAATTAGGGGCCGTGATGTTCACCTCGTTGCTGAAGCTGCCACGGACCCCAACTGGGATGGCAATTGTGCTTTCTATTGTCACGGGACAGGAGAGCTAATCACCCTCCCTTACAATGCAGCATTGCCAGTGTCACTCAAAGTCCTTGAGCATGACATATTCACTGTAACACCCATCAAGGTTTTAGCACCTGGGTTCAGTTTTGCACCCCTAGGGCTAATCAACATGTTCAATGCAGGTGGAGCCATTGAGGGGCTGAAGTATGAAGTGAAAGGTGGTGCTGAATTATCAGAGCTTGATGATGGATATAGGGGTGAAAATAGTGGTGTGACTGAAGAGAGGGTGGGGAACTATAGCGATGAATTAGTAGGGAAAGTTTGCATAGAGGTTAAAGGGTGTGGCAAGTTTGGTGTTTATTCATCTGCTAAGCCAAGGAAGTGCATTGTGGACTCAAATGTGGTTGATTTTGTGTATGATTCGAATTCTGGGTTGGTTGGTTTTAACTTGGATAGCTTGCCTGAGGAGGGCAAACTTCATATTGTTGAGATTGAGTTATAGGAAAATTCTATTAGAATAGAGTTAAGGGCTGCATAGGAGGTTTGGGTATTGGAGTATTTATTGTCCTTGCATGTTTCCCTTTTAATTTTCTTCTCTATATAGTTTACTAGTTCATATAATCATGTGAGGAATTGAGGGGGAATGGTCAAATAAAAATTCTGCTATATATCTGTTTAATCAATACTCTGTTTTGGGCTAAGCCCCAATAACTTAGACTCTTGCAAAAATCCATCTCCATGCCATTTCATATAATCTGAATCATTGAAAATGGTGATGATCAACAAAAAAAAACTAATGTTTCCTCCTTTAATTAATCAAACATAAACGAGAACAGCTGGAAACCAGAAAAGAAAGGGAATACACTTCAATTGTTTCCTTCAGTGAAGCATGATTCATGGGGTATTGATAATGAAACCCATTGATTAATCCTAAGATGATTGTAACACAATAACTTGAATCCAGTGGACCAAAATAAATCGAGAGAAAACCAATCTGAACTTTATCTGCACTTAAAATCAGTAAGTATTCAATCATCAAAACTAGACATGGATGGCATTAGCAGAAAATAAATCTTCTTGGTACTAGAAGGGTGGGACAAGGGGCCCTAATGGAACTGAAAAAGCTAGGTTTATAGACTTCATGAGGATGCAGACCAATGGCAAAGAAGAACAATAAAAATGACTCCAATTGTTTCAAGATGCCATTCTCAACATATACTGACGAACGATTTCTACATAGATATCCTTTTTGTGTTCTGATAATAAATTCAGTAACTTGAAAAACCTATCCAGAAAACCCATCAGCTTTCTCTTCCATAAACTGAAAAAGGTCCTGAGGATGGTCTTGAAGGGAGGTTAGAATTGCAGCAGTCTAATCACAAAATTCCGCGGCTTCCTCGATTGGAATGATCACCTTGCTAGATAATTATGTCCTAAACCATGGGATTCCTATTTGTCCTGGTTTTTGTAGCATAATTCCTCACCATTTTGTTTCTATATTATTAGGGCTGTTTTACAGAAAGTTACAGCTCCAATTCATGATTAGATTCATCATCCTCTTCTTTTTGTTGTAGCTGTTCTTCTTCAATTAGTTGCAGTTCCAGTTGATGACTAAATTCATCACCAAAATCCTCATCTTGCTGTTCATGTTTTTTGTGCTGTGGTTGATGTTGTTGCTCATCTTTTTGAGCATGACGTTGATTCAGTCCTGTTTGCTGATAAAACACTTGCCTTTGGACATTCCAGTTCTCTGTGATCCTCTCAACTTCATCTCCAATAAATTCCCTATCTTCTGATATATGCTGTATGTTTTGGACATCTACTGCCTTGTTTGCTTCTGTAAAAAAAACAAAAAAAAAAAAACAAGCAGAAGTGTGGTAAATTAAATACGTTATAGATACTGAAAGAATTTTGAAAGGGAAATATAAATTGGGAGACTCCATGATATCTGGACCAAGCATCTTTAACATGGTTTAGATATTAATAACTGATATGTGCTTCAAAGTTTATACAGCACCATAAATGATGCATGTAAGAAATCACAGAGAAATTTTTGGGTTGAGTATCAAATCGACAATAAGAATAAACACAAACTGTTATGGAAATAACTAAGCAATCAAATATATTTAGAAAAACTCAACCACCCCGACCATTTATCCTAGTAAAAATTGGAGTATAACCAAAAATTCAACAATTAGATAAATTCAAAAAATCACCGACAAGTAAATGTAGCTTCTTAGTGTTAAAAAAAAGTGAATTGATAAACTAGTTTCGCATCTGGTAAAAGCTAAAATCACTAGCTCTGCTAGGCAGCACAGATACAGGTATATTAAGGAAGAATACACATGTTACTTTCACGATTTGATGCTTATTCAGTCTATAACTTTTAAATACAGATATGAGATGGATAAAAGAACATACCTCTGATGGCATGTTTCTTCGCCTCTGCATATTCTGTTGACATTTTCTTGAGCATCTCTAAATCAAATTCCATACCCTGCAGATGCAGTTCAATCCACATGCTTATTCAGGGAGAAAAAAAGAAGAGGAAAACCATGGCACCAACTGTGAGCATTGTAAAATCATTATACCTACAGGTAACTATTTTCAAAACAGGAAAAGAAGGCAGGGCCTATTTGCAACTATTGATCTAGTGGAACCTAAGTAAAACCTTCACATGAGGAGTTATGCAACATACCATGTCCATATGGAGGAACTGCTCAATCCGAGTATCATCAAATAACCTGTTATAAAGAAAGCAGTGGAGCAATAAGAGGATCCATAGAATATTTTGAAACCTGAAACCTGACTAATCATGCTATTAGATTGGAATAAATCATATCATTTTTAGGAAACATACTTCTTATATGCAACTTGCACACGAGCATCTTGCAATTCTGTGAGTTGGTTCACTGTCTCACTAACAGAACCTTCATGTAAGTCCACAAACCCAAAGAGAAACATGTTCTTTTCTAGCATCCTTTTGACCAAAGCAGGTACTACTTTTATTCCATGTTCTTTTGCATTTATAACAAGGTTCTTGAGTTTCTTCAACTCTCCTGTCAGATAACAAGAAGAAATAAGATGGTGAAAAAGAGAAGGGAAAACACAACTTCAGCTAATCATAACTTCATTATTACTATCATCACTTAATTCACCCCAACATGATCAAGCATGATCAAGAGCAATAAAATGCTTCCAAATGGGGGGGAGTTCACACAAAGAAAAACCCTTAAGCATGTTCACTTTAAACCTAAAAGTCCAACCAATGAAAAAAATTAATCACAAGCAATACAGTGCAAAAACCCTGTGTGTTCATGGCTGAATACAAGAGTGGCCCCATAAAGAAAAGAAGGCAAAGATTATTCATGACACCAATACTGATGAGTTAGAATAAGACCTGGCAGAAGTAGTTTGTCTGAGGTAACTTCCAATTTTAATAAAATATTAGTGTGCCAGAATCATTCCAAACAACCAAAAGTCACACAGTAATATGTAATCAATTAGTTCTGGTAAGAAGAATCAAAGAATTAATTTGAAAGCCAAATTGCACATCACCTGCCATTCAGATAAGCAACAAGGAAAATTAGAGCAAAAGCTTCATAATATGGCATGGCACATAGTTCAACCTCATCATAATAAACTAAACCTCAAAATTAAGTACATTAAAGATAAAGTTTATGCAGAAAGTGCAGATATACCAAGAGAGAAGTAGATTTTGAAAGGAGGCTTGAATGGTTGAGTCTCATAAAGACAGTAAAGGCAATACAGGCCTCCTAGCCTTTGTGATAAAGAAGAAGTGCTAATCATGTGACCTGCAATTGATTGCATGTTGGTTAGCAAAATTTGCATTAGAAATTGAATTAAAAAATCCTTGATTTACTTTTAAGGAGATAATCATCTAAATTCACTATGAGCATGGTAAGATTAAACAAGCTCTCGCTTAAACATGTCTCAAGAAATCTGATGAGAAAGCAACATGATCCAAAAACTATCCAGCCCCAGATGGGACTTGTCTATTATCAGAAACGGGCTTTATAAACTATAACCAGGGAAACAATTTTTAAACTGAAGAAAAACTCACAACGACAACTGGATTCTAGCAAACATTATTTGCTTCAATGACAATACAAAAATCAAGTCGGTGAGAGCTCACCAATTGTATGAGCATACAACGACTGCATAAAGAAGGCCAATTTGGTAGGAGGACTAGCCTCAAAGATGTAGGTAAACTTCCTGGAAAGCCATACTCTTTTCATATCAGCCAAAGTTGTAAACTCACCCTAACAGTTCCCGAACACCACAACTGTTAAAACAATCAAAACATAATAACCCTTCCTGAAAAACAATAGCTAAACAAAATAAAAACAGCCCAAAATAACAAATCCAAGTAAATACCTCAACAAACTCATTTATAAGCTCATCAATGTCCAACTTGAATGGAGACAGATCCATAGCGCCAGAGACTCTTCAAATATTAAAACACAAGGACAATATTAATTCCAGTAACCCTTTGGAAAAACAATATCAACAAGAAAAATAAGAACCTAAGTAACCATTGAGTTCAATTTCAAGATTTTAAACGGAGAAAGAAAGCAAGAAAGGGACTAAATTCATATCTCTAATTGAACAAGAACAAACCCATGTTAAGAATTGAATAAGCAATATCTTCGACTGAGCAAGCACTGAAATACACTTTTAGAAAGGATCAAAAAAGAGGATTTTTTGGCCATAAAGGTCCTATCTTTATTTGAATAATCTTTCTTTCTATGTTAACCCAAAAAAACAAAATTAAAACAGAGAGAAACCATAAAAAAGAAAGAAAAGAAGAGAAGGTTTTTGTGGTGCTTTGGTTTTAGATTGTTTCAAACGACGATGCTAATTTTCTCATGTGGAGTGTTTTTTACCTTACTGGTTACTGTCCCTAATTGAATGTTTTTCAATCTCCATCCTCCAAAGTGGTTGGATCCAAGCAAAGTCGAGGCGCATCTTATGCCACAACATAAAGCCGCGGTTCCCGGGGACAAGAGAAAATAGTCCAGCAAGTTTGTTTTATTGATTTTAACTTTGTTTTTTTTTTTTTGTCTTAGAATATAATATATCACGTTTAACGTAATATAAGAGGATACTAATCTTGCTTGGGCAATTTATTTTACGTAAATATGTTTTAGTAATAATCCATAAGTGAAAATAAATAAAAAATGTGGATGGTTAATGTTCTAAACAGGAGAGA
>Ga0307510_10011762_pt1 | contig 10382 bp, 8 predicted proteins | sample 12_EM_MG_FD_207224 | JGI IMG/M metagenome (GOLD analysis project Ga0307510, IMG submission 207224) | Populus trichocarpa ectomycorrhiza microbial communities from riparian zone in the Pacific Northwest, United States - 12_EM | ecosystem: Host-associated > Plants > Roots > Unclassified | place...
CCGGCCCCGAATCGGGACTTCTGAAAATGGGGATTGAAGCGAGTTCCCTAATGTCTTAGGGCCTGTTTGGCATGCCAGGATTTGGGTTTAAAATCCGGATTATCACCTAAGTGTCTAATCGTGTTTGGCAAGCCAGTATCATACTTGGACTGGATTTTCATGTTAGGATTAGATCAGGTTTTCAAATCTGGATTTTCTCTGAGAAACTAGTCACGCAGAGCAAGCTCTACAAGGTGTTTGCCCCAGCCACTTTCTCGGTTTTTCTGAGACTAGACAAATCATATACCTGGATCTTATCTTAATTATTTTATGTCGGGTTCCCGCATGACGTGCAGGCGGGATCGGGGGGCCAACCAGGGTGGTATCGGTAATGGAACTTCCGCGGACACCACTGCTATTTCCGGCAAGCAAATTCTGTATCCTTTTCCTAGCCTAGGTTTGGGCGGTGAGCATCGTTTGGTTGGGAGTAGAGATGTAGACATGAGGTAGTTTTCTTAAACGGGCAGAACAGCAAATCTGGTCTAAATCCATTGCTGCAAGCGATTTTCATTGATCTTCCGTTGTCATGCTATCCCTTGGGCGGTCTGAAACCGTCAAAAATGGTTCCAGGCACGCTAAGCCTGTTCGAGAATGATTGGAGCTTTGTGATTTGTTGAGGGTACTTAAACTCGTCAAAAGCGCTGAGTCATTTGACCCGGTGGAAGGCCGAAAATCAATTTCTCTGACCAAGTTCAGCTGACTGTTGCCAAATCCGGCCTTAGCGCGCCTGGAACCATTTTTGACGGTTTCAGACCACCCAAGGGATAATACATTTCCACCAGCAACAACATTACCACTGATACACGGCGGAGTGTGAAAACCTGGTGAGTAGTGCGGTAGCTATCGGACTTTTCAGCCTTCATCAGCCTGTTAGTCCAGGATAGCGTTAGCCCGACAGGTTAATGCAATTGCGAATTCCGGTTAGCAAGATCCAAGGTGGCTGATAGGTGATCTTTTACCGCATTATGAAACACTAATCCCCCTTGGGATGTCTTAACTCTGAATCCGGGGATCACAGGCTTATCAAGGGTTTCTGTGGCAGTGTATAGTCCTATTCCAAAAGTTCTCGTACCCAGGCGGGTACCGTGACAAAATTCCATAGCTGATGTGTTGTGGCACCTCGGGTTGTAGTACCAGCCTGGGTGCCAGAACTTTTGGAATAGGGCTACAGATAGTCAAAAATACATTTGCTTTTCCACTGGTTGCCACTGTCTGCTGTTTCCACCTCCTGAGCCGCTTCACCGTAATTGAGGTTACCCCCCCCCCTCCTCGCATAGCCTTACCTAAAAACACTACACTCGAAGATCTTTTAAAAACTCAATTTCAATTTATACGCCATGTCTAGTACTGGATCTTGGAAAACCCGAGAGGTTCATGCGTGGGCCAAACCTCAAAAGGAGACGACAAAGGAAATCACATTCGGAAACCCTTTTGTCGCCCCTCCTAGACTCCCTCTCGGATTCAATGAACTCCATCTCAGCAGACACGCCAATATCAGTGCTACCGCCAGCGCTGAGAATATCACGAAAGAGGGGTTCACAGCCAGCCTCAATACTGGGGCAGATGGCATACTTTTCTCCGCGGGCGCTTGCTGGCTGGAACTGGCTCCAGGTTATCCTGAATACCAAAACGGGGAGTTCTCCACTGAGGATGACCATCCCTGGGATAAACCCCAGACGGAGACCTCGCGTCGCATCTACTTCACCAGCCCCTTCATCACCCCGCCAAAGGTGATCGTTTTCCTGAAGCAACTCCACATGGACAAGAACAAAGGCTGGCGGGTAACCACCAAGGTATCGGATATCGATGTGAATGGCTTCAACATCCACATCAATACTTGGGCTGATTCTATTCTCTACTCGGCTGTTGCAGGCTGGATAGCTTATCCGTCGGACCGCCCATATGTCTTCAGCTGTACGGCCAGCACCGGGGATGTTCGCCACTGGAGTGAACCCCAGCACTTGAACAGCAAGTCGATTGGCTTTGGCGGTGTCCAGTTCTGGAGAACTCCGAGCGTCTTCATGGCCATCAAATCACTTGATTTCAGCCACAAAGCGGACCTTCGGATCAAGGTCCGGGCCAAGAATATTACACCAACCGGCCTAACTTGGCACATGAAGAGCTGGGGCGATTCCATCTTCACTAGTGGTGAGGTTTCTATCCTCGCTGTGGCTTAGCTTGAGCTAGAGGGGTACTCGATGGCACAATGGTGCGGTTGGTAGGTTCAGCGTTTCGAGGTTTTGGAATTTGGAGGTTTTATTGGGGGATGATTTCTTTTTTCCATAACAAATAAATGAATTGATTGCTAGGCGGTGTCCCTCCTTTTCTTTTCCCTTTCTTTTTTTTGAAGTTTACAATTTCATGAAAATGCCGGCTTATGAATACCTGATGCTGAACTGGTTCTCCCTAAATAATCTCTTAGAGTACGAAAAATACCCAATTTATTCTACCCCCCAAGCGGCCAACACGTGATGCTGAATATCACTTTAGCAAAGGATAACAGATGGAAACTGGGTCATACTATCCAAGCCATACATGGCCTAATCCATGTCCGCACACGAGTGATTTATTAATAAGTGAAACATGGCACCACACAAACAGTTACTCCCCTCGCAACAAGAGTTAGTAAGTGCAAATGTTCTGGCAATGCGGTACCGAGACTTTGAAGGCTGTAGCAGCGTCTCAGGATTCCAGTATTTGCGCTATGCGGGCCCGGCCCGGCCAGGCTCAGGATCAACCAGGCCGGCAGGCTCGGGCCAGGCTATATCCGCGAGAATTTCGACTGGCCTACCTGGCCTGTTGGGAACACTGGTTACTTATCGCAACATCATGTAGATAAGCGTATGAGTACCGAACAAGAAGGTGCTTGGCAGATCTGCCCGGGTGCAGTACTGTACAGTACTACTAGCAGAAGCCCCCTCGAGACCTCCAGGGGGGTATATGTTCCTCTAGGTATTATTTTTTGTGTTTTTCGTTAAATCCCTAAATTTAGTAAAAACTACGGGAAAATCCCAGCAAGCATCCTAAAGTATGGCCTTGAAAACATAAAAAACATAAAAAACCCCATCATTGCCTACTTGTATCCGTAATTGAATGTCCGCGAAAACCACAGCTATTTCTGGCAAGCAAATTCTGTGTTTCTCCCAGCTTAGGTTTGGGCTGTGAGAATCGTTTGATTGGGAGCAGGGCCGTAGAACAAATAAATCCGGGGCATAAATCCATTGCTGCAAGCGATTTTGGGTGATCTTTGGTTGTCAGGCTACATTTCCACCAGCCACAACACTGCCACTGATACACGGTGGAGTGTGAGAACTTGGTGAACAGTAGTGTAGATACCGCAAAACTCACGAAACTAGCTAAGTCCGGGCAGGGTGTATAATTCTGAACCACTGAGAGAGAATTCAGACCTAGCGGGCGTTTCTCATATGCCAATTTATATTAGTGCTAGCCAACCACAATCGCCAAAATCCCCAGCGATAATATTTTACTGGCCTGGAATTCTGGTTTGGGCTGGGCGAGCTTAGTGAGTTTTTACGGTACTTTCCCATTCGCAAAGTCTTCGCCGAAAGACATGTACTCGAGTACTGTGGCAAAGTCTTGGTAGCAACAAAGGTACAGTGACAAATTTTACAGTTCGGATTATGCGCAAAATCTTGTATCAGTATCATACCCTCACCGACGCCAAGACACTCCCCAGTACTTGACCATTCATAAAGTATTCGGATGCCAAGACCCGGATATTTGGTATGTCTTGGCGCCAAGTCATCCGAATACTTTATGAATGGTCAAGTACTAGTACTTGGCGATTCATCAAGTATTCGGATACCTTGGTGCCAAGACATACCAAATATCGGGGTCTTGGCGCAAGGGCATTCGAATACTTTATGAATCGCCAAGTACCTCTCTTTCCGCGAAGATTTTGCGAATGGGAGAGTACCGTTAATCAAAAATACATTTGCTTTTCCAGTGGTTGCCACTATGGGCTGTTTCCACCTCCTGAGCCTCTTCACGGTAATTGAGTTATCCTCCTCCTCCTCACACAAACCTACCCAAAACTCTACACTCGAGAATCTTTTAAAGACTCGATTTCAATTTACACGCCATGTCTAGTACTGGATCCTGGAAAACTCAAGAGGTCCGTTCGTGGGACAACCCTCAAAAGGAGACGACAAAGGAAGTCACTTTCGGAAAGCCCTTTGTCGCCCCTCCCAGACTCCCTGTTGGATTCAACGCACTCGATCTTGGCAGATATGACCACATTCGCGTTACTGCCAACGCTGAGAATATCACGAAAGAAGGATTCACGGCCAGCCTCAATACTTGGGTAGGTAGCGTAATCTACTCCGCTGGCGCTAGCTGGCTCGAACTGGGTCCGGGTTATTTGGAATTCCAGAACGGGGAGTTCTCCACCAGGGATGAATATCACTGGAGTAACCCCCAGCGCGAGACATCACGTCGCATCTATTTCGCCCGCCCCTTCATCACCCCGCCGAAGGTGATCGTCTTCCTGAAGGAGCTCGACATGGACAAGGACAAAAACTGGCGTGTAGTCACCAATGTATCGGATATTGACACGAATGGCTTCAACATCCACATCAAGACTTGGAATGATTCCATCCTCTACGCGGCTACTGCGGGCTGGATAGCATATCCGGAGGACCGTCCATATGTCTTCAGCTGTACCGCCAGCACCGGCGACATTCGTCACTGGAGTAAACCCCAGCACTTGAACAGCAAGTCGATCGACTTTGGCGGGGTCCAGTTCTGGAGAACTCCGAGCGTTTTCATGGCCATCAATTCCCTCGATTTCGACCATCGAGCGAACCTCCGGATTAAGGTCAAGGCCAAGAATGTCACAGCGACCGGTCTGACTTGGCACATGAAGAGCTGGGGCGATTCCATCTTCTACAGTGGTGGGATTTCTATCCTCGCGGTGGCATAGTTTGAACTGGGGGGATACTCAATGGCGTAGGGTGCGGTTGGTGGGTTCACCCCTTGGAGGGTTTGGAATTTGGACGTTTTATTGGGGGATGATTTCTTTTTTCCGTAAAAAATGAACGAATTGATTACTAGATGATGTTCCTCTTTTTTTGAAGTTTACATTTCATGAAAACACCTTCCCATGAATGCTGAACTGGTCCTCACTAAACCATCTCCCAGAGTACGAAAAATACCCAATTTATTCCACCTCCCAAGTAGTCAACACACGATGCTGAATACTAATTTGGCAAAAGATAACAGATGGAAACCAAACCACACTGTGCAAGCCACACATGGCCTAACTTAGTCGCCACCCGCACACCAGTGATTGTTCACTAGTAATTGAAATATGGCGCCAAGCAAACAGTTAACTCTTCTCTTGAGTCGAGTTGGTAGGTGCGCATGCTCAGGTAATGCGGTACCGAGACTTTGGAGATTATAGCAGCGTCTCGGGGTCCCAGTGGTTGCGCTTGAGCCGGTAATGATCGAGATCATGAGCTTTCACTCTTAAGGATGAGGGGTAGGGTTGTTGTAATATGCGATCGGAATCTGTGCACAGAACTCGGACGAAGAAGTGATAACAGAAAGTAGTGAAGATCTCTTATCGTGACAACGCTTGTTCCTTCAATAATAAGAAAGCCATAGCTCAGATATATAATACAGCAATTGAGTTCAGCCATTACCACCGTGTTCCCATAATAAGGAAAAACAAAGACTATCAAAGAAGTATCTTGAGAGGAACAAAAGGAACAATGAAAGAACACACAATAGGCTTTCAAGTCAACCGGTAACGAGTATGAAAAGATAAAGGGCTGAAAGAAACATTTGAGAGGAGAAGGGAACCATATTTGAGAGGAGCAGAAAACCATATACGAACAAGGGTAACCAGATGAGCTCTACGGACCACAGCCGACACAGGTCCTGTTCTCACTTGCCCCGGTAAAGACCGTAGAGCGACAGGAGCGAGGGACAAAAATGGTTGAATCCCTTTATATACCCCACCCTCGGGGGCTGGTTGAGTGGTGTCTAGGTTAGTGGCCCCGTTTCCTCTCTTATTTCTCCATCACTGCCCTGACATTGTCTGAACAATGTATCATACAATGCCAGACACCAAAAACCCGCCCGCTTTTTTGTTTAGTAATATAATGCAAGTAGAAATATAGCGTGTTGGTATAATTAGGCTTTTGTATTCGGATTCACCTTTTCTCTCTCCAGAATGCCAGTCTTACCGTTCTCAACCAATACTGATTGTATCAAAAGTCAGGTTGGATAGATATAAAGAGAGGCAAATTTTGAGCAGTTTAAGATAGAGTTTTTCTCCTAAAACTTGGCTGCTGATGTTGTTTGTTGGGTCTCGTCCGCTGCTGGATACGGTCCTGGTGAGGGTCAATCTCAGAATCCCAGAGCCCGAGGAGCTTAGGGAAACCTGACACCACCTAGCATGGTCAATTAGACAATAAAGCGCTAGCAAAATTGGAAAGGTACTATCCAGGAGTATCGAGATTTCCGGATACTTTTGATGTCGGGAAAGGCAGCTGTGCAACCAAACATCACTTATCGCTCTTCCAATCAAAGTAGCTTGACACCCACGTTCCGGTATTACCCATATACTGTAAGAACCCGAATAATTGAACCTCACCCTAGGGCGTCGGAGATATCTTTGTTGGTATCATAAGGTCGGCACTTCATTTTTTTGGCTTAGGCTGGCTGAGGTGGTTAGTTTTAGAAGTGCTTTCGCTCCCTCATCCAACTGAGGGAATTTTGGCCACCCCAGCACGGGGTTCAATTCGAGTTCTTATGGTATAATATTCAACACAAAACGCTAGGGCTCCTGTATTTTAAATCCCCTGATTCCTATAAGGCTACCTTGAGATAAACTGCAGATACTACCCCTTCTTCATACAAACTTCCTGATTATACCCCAAAACCCCAAACTCGGAGATCTCTTAAAGGCCCAACCCCATTCATAGCCCAGGTCTACTAATTAGTCTTGAAATATGATACTCAAGATGTCCACCCCGACAAAACCCCAAAATAAGACGTCAAAGGAAGTCGCTTTTAAAGAGTCCTTTGCAGTCCCTCCCAAGCCCTCTCAGATCCAACTCACCCGATATCAGCAGAAATACCAACATCCATGTTATTACCACCGCATCAATACCTAGGGAGATAGTACACTCTACTCCGCAGGCGCTGGCTTTAATTGGCTTCAGGCTATTTGGAACACCAGGACGGGGAGTTCTTTATTGAGGATGACCATCCTTGGAATAAACCCCAGTGAGAGACCTCACGCCGCATCAACCCCGCCAGCTCCTTCATTACCCCGCCGAAGGTGATCGTCTTCCTGACATGGACAAGAACACAAACTGGCGCCTATATACCAAGGCATCCGATATCGATATAGGTGGCTTCAACATCCACATCAAAACTTGGGGTGATTCTATCCTCTACTCGGCTACCGCGGGCTGGATAGCTTATCCGTCGGACCGTCCATATGTCTTTAGCTGTACCGCCAGCACCAAGGAATTTCGCCCCTCGAGTAAACTCCAGCACTTGAATAGCAAGTCGATTGGCTTTGGTGGTATCCAGTTCTGGAGAACTCCAGGCGTTTTCATGGCTATTGATCTCCTTGATTTCAACCACCGAGCGGACCTTCAGGTCAAGGTCCGGGCCAGGAATGTTACCCCGACTGGTCTAACTTGGCACATGAAGAGTTGGGGCGATTCCATCTCTCATACTGGTGGGGTTTCTATCCTCGCTATGGCTTAGTTTGAGCTGGAGTACTCAATAGCGCAGTGGTGTGGTTGATGGGTCTAGCTTTTAGAGGGTTTGGAATCGGGGCGTTTTATTGGGGGATCGTTTCTTTTTTCCGTAGCAAATGAATGAATTGATTACCAGACGATGTCCCTTTTTTCTTTTTCTTTTAAAAAAGTTCACAATTTCATGAAAACACCAGCCTATGAATGCTGAGCTAGTCTTAAATAATTTCCCAGAGTACGAAAAATACCCAATCTACCCCACCCCCCAAGTGGTCAACACGCGATGCTGATATTGCTTTGGCAAAGGATAAGAGATGGAAACTGACCTATACTATGCAAGCCATGCATGACCTAATCACCACCCACACACCGGTGGTACCGCTCCAACGGTTTCTCCCTCCTAGCCGAAGTTTGCAGGTGCACACATTCCAGGAACACGGCACTGAGGCTTTGGATATTCTGGCTGGATCTCAGGATCCCAGTTGTTGTGCTCTAAGGGGTAATGATCGAGATCATAGATTTTCACACAGTCGGGAAAAGGGGAAGGGTAACACGACAAGCTCCACAGCCGAGGTGGGTCCATGTTTCCACTTGCTCCAGTAAAGGCTGTAGAGTGCAGGAGTGAGGGAGGAAACCCGTTGAATCCCTTTGTGCACACTATTCTCCGGGGATGCTTAGACAATGTCTAGGTTAGTCGCCTCGTTTTATTGTTCGATCTTTTTCGCCTAGTAATATTGTTAGATTGCCTAAAGGGCATGCGGTTAGAGGGTTGTGCGGATATGCATGTATGATATGCGGATATGCGGCTAGGAGAGAAACGGTTTAGGGCAGGCGGTTTCTTGGATTTCCGGCGGTTAGGTATTTTTCCATGGGGTGTTCTCACATCCTATGCCGCTAGGCATAGGATATATCTTTCATGGGTTTGTTGATGTGTTTAGCCATAGGGTATGAGGTATCGGGTATTTGGTTTTATTGTTTCTTTCATACCCTTTGTCACTAGGCATACGGGAGTTGGCACACCGGCAGGGCATAGGCCTTAGGATCACGGAGGATCATGGGATATCAGGATGAGTCTAGATCGTTTGTGGTCATTAGGGATCAGGTTCAGTTAGTTGCGTGTGTTTCTCCGGAGCGCGCTGAGTTTCGGGAGTGTTTTGTTGTTGTTAGTTAGATGGAGAGATATATCTCCTAGCTTGTCCAGAGCTAGAGAGAGAGTAGCCATCTAGTCCACAGTTTCTCTCTTGATCGCTCCGCTTAGAGTCTGTTGTGATCGCACTTTCGTTCCCTTCATCTTTTGTGCTTTCCATTAGTTTCATCAAATATAACTAAATTTTTAGTATCTGGGCTCGTTCCCTCCCTCTCAAAAATGACCTTCTGTCCGTTCTCAGCCAAGATCTATTTTATCAAAAGGCAAGACTAATAGAAATAAATAGAGGCCAATTTTAAGAGGTTCGAGCTGGAGTTTTTCTCCTAAAACTTTGTTGCTGTTGTTTGCTGGAGCCCGTCCGCTATTGGATTCGCTCGTGGGAGTCGATTTCGGAATCCCGGCGCCGGGGAGGGGGGTCTCGAGTCCAACCAGGGTGGTATCCGTACCGGTAATTGAATGTCTGCGAACACCACTTCTATTTCTAGCAAGAAAATTCTGTGTCTTTTTCCCAGCTTAGGTTTGGGCTGTGGGCACCGTTTGGCTGGGGCTGTAGACATGGGTGTAGTTTTCTTAAATAGAGGGAACGATAATTCTAGAGAGGGTTTTACCAGCCACAACACTACCACTAATACATAGTGGAGCGTGAGAACTTGGCGAACAGTAGCGTGGGTAATCAAAAATACATTAGGGATATTCTGCAAGGAGTCACGAAAGTGAATTTGAACTTTTTACCACAGCAGCAATTTCACACTTTCAAAATATGGTTGGGTGGGCAAGCTAATCCAAGCGCACGCTAGGACTCTGGCCCAAAGATGAATGTGTACCGTACAGTTCATAAATTAGGGTGAATTAGTGGGAACTCCAGAATGTAAACTACGTGAAAAAAGTGGCCGATTGGCTTAGAGTGATTCATACAGGCTAGCAGTGGTTGACTATTCTGGATGATGATAGAATTGTCACGGGTGATCTAGTTCTAGTGCTGGAATATTCCTTCTGAGTCGCAGAGTTCTTTTTGTCTATCAACAGGCTGGTGTGAGCTGTTTCCACCTCCTGAGCCGCTTCACTGTGATTGAGATTTCCCTCCTCTTCATATAAACTTCTTTACCTAGAAACTCTACACTCGAAGATCTTTTAAAGACTCAATTTCAATTTATACGCAATGTCTAGTACTGGATCTTGGAAAACCCAAGAGGTTAATTCGTGGGACAACCCTCAAAAGGAGACGACGACAAAGGAAGTCACTTTCGAACTGGCCCCAGGTTATTTGGAATTCCAGTGCGGGGAGTTCTCCACTGAAGATGACCATCCCTGGGATAAACCCCAGAAGGAGACCTCACGTCGCATCTATTTCGCCCGCCCCTTCATCACCCCGCCGAAGGTGATCGTCTTCCTGAAGGAGCTCGACATGGACAAGGACAAAAACTGGCGTGTAGTCACCAATGTATCGGATATTGACACGA
>Ga0307510_10011764_pt1 | contig 10381 bp, 12 predicted proteins | sample 12_EM_MG_FD_207224 | JGI IMG/M metagenome (GOLD analysis project Ga0307510, IMG submission 207224) | Populus trichocarpa ectomycorrhiza microbial communities from riparian zone in the Pacific Northwest, United States - 12_EM | ecosystem: Host-associated > Plants > Roots > Unclassified | place...
GTGTTCCATGGGTTACAAGGGTTACATAGGGGCATTTGTACCTGCGGACTACGCCTCTCCTTGCCCCGGTTTCAACCGTGGGAAAACCGCGCCTGGTGGTGGTCGCGGTTCAAGGAGCCCCCGGCTCGTCCCTTCTCCCTGCCGGCGGTAAGCCCACCAGGTGTTCCCAGGCGATCCGCCACGACCCACCCGTTTGGCATTTTTCACTACGGTCTCGCAGAACAAAGCATAGTAGTGAAACATGTGCGCGTCCTACGACAGCTTTACTGCGTCTGCGATCAGCTCGAAGGCGGTAGAGACGCGTCGATGGCTTTGTTGGGAGCGGATTGGGCGTTCCACATATCAGCCAAGGGCGGCGGAAGGGATGTTGTTACATACCGGGCTGCTCCGTTGCATATTTAGACGGCGAGCTGCCCAGAGCGACCCCGGCGATAGTCGGAGCCCTTGCAGCTTGTGCTGCACATAATCAGCTTCTCCTCTTGAATTATGCACAGCGGATAACGCCACAATGACAAAAGTATGCATATAGTTCCACAAATCAGGTAGCATACCTCGGGAATCGGAGGTTTCCAGCGAATCTTTTCATACTCGACGTAACCAGCGAGCGTAGTGCGACATCGGTCAATGAGTGCAGGTAGGTACAGCGTGGCGAGCTTCCTCTCCGACGATTCATGATCTAAGGAAGGTGATATACTTAAATGGCTCGCTGATACCAGCTAGGAGCCTTGGGAACCTACCTTTCGAAGTGTCAGAGCAAATGAGAAAGAGTAAATTGAGACACCAAGGGGAGAGCCGTTCCCTCGAGACCTCCTCGATGGGTGCCGTGCTGCCCACTACCGCGGTGTCAGCCTCGCTGCTCCGTGCAGCAGACCTGGTGTTCGGCTGAGGTGGATTCCCTGACGTCGGCGAGTGACCATGGTCCTGTTCATACTGCAAGATCTGCGAGCCTTGTTCTAAGACCTTGGCTAGCTGGGTAATGAGACATTCATGAACGCGGTTATATTGCAACCATTACGGTTACGCTCTTTTCAAACTCAACTCCGACCTTCCGACCAGTTCCCGACCAACGCCACATGCAAGGACCCAGGTCACCACACCATGATTATTGTCTGTATATTACATAATGTAAATGACTTCCGGTTGGGTATGATACTATGAAAGTGAGGGTGTTTGCAATGGGGGAATACTAGTGGCTCCAACCCACACGCCTCATCACGGCACCGCAGTGTTTATATAGCATGATCGATAGCTATTAGCTACTTACATGTCCTTATTAGCAATAAGAAAAAGTGAGGGTGTTTGCAATGGGGGAATACAACGGGCCAAAGTGTTAATATAGCACAATGTCCTTAGCATTGTTAGCAATAAGAAGGGGATCCATCTGAAAACAAGAAAATGAGCACACAGTGACGGTGTGGTTCCTTGTGTGGCATGGTTGCACGCTCGCTCTTGCTGTCTCTGCAGCATCGCTCGTGTTGGGAAAGGCAGTCGAGATCGTTCTCCAACCGACTGAGAAGGAGGGACGTGTCGGATAGGAATCGTAAAATACGCACAATCAGACCCAAAGCGGCGAACGAGGGATGCGTTGTTCATCGGCGTTGGACATGTGGGAGTCAGGGTCGACGTCCGCCGATTCGTAACACGTGGGGAAGCGAGAGAAGTCTTCGAACTGGGGCTGGTTGCCCTCCGTTTGCCAGGCGGAGGAGGTGGTGACTACGTTCCGTTCGACGTTGGGATGCGGGCCTGAAGGTCCGCAACCGAGGCAGCAACGGTCTCAAGGAGCGGGGGCGGCCACAATTGATGGTGTTGACGACAACTGGGAAGGGAAGGTCCAGTCGGTGGCATGGCTACCTGGGGAAGTCGTGGGTCGGGGTGCAGCTGGTATGGGAGAGCTCGCCATCTCAGTCGGGGCGGCGAGAGGAGCGGTGGCCTGTGCCGGCCTGGCAGGCATGGGAGCCTGACCCGCACTCTGCGCCGTCGGGACCTTGGGAGGCGGCCCTAAGGCGTCATTGGTCGTCTGACCCACAGCCGAGGCTGTAGGTGGCATTGTGGAGCAGCCTCCGACCGAAGAGCCTGTGGGCTGCTGTTCTGTAGCTGGGGTCTGCTTACCTATCACGAAATCTGTGGTGATGGTGGGCGAGAAGAAAGAAGAGGTGACGCACCAGACTGCATCGGACCGTCAAACAGTCAAACACTCGTGTCGCGACCCTAAGTGGGACGCTTCTTATTATCCTGAATCTTCTGAGACGTTGTTCAACAACAATATATGACATTGTTTCACTGTCCTGGGTAAACACAACCAACAAGCTAAGCGTGACAACACTGGGAGGGTAACTAGATGTGATAAAGACTGCATGGACAAGACAGGAACCAACGTGGTATCACAAGACAAGAAAATATGGAACATGCAAGGACGAGGATGGAAGGACAAGGGTGGGACACAGGAAAAGAACGACACCAATTAGTCCACATTAGCCAAACCCAACTCAGTTCCGTCCACATTAGCCAAACCCGATTCAGGTTCAAGCTCAGCAGAGGGAATTTCAGGGGATGGGATGTCCATTGTCAAACCGAAGAAATGGCAAAAATCGTTGCAGACGTGAGTTGTGCAAAACTTGGCAAAGGCCTCTTTGATATTGCCGTCCCCAAAGATGTTGCCATAAATGCTAGTGGCCAAAGATGTCAGCAAGGCAGTTGGAAGGCATACATGTGCAGGACATACCAGTTTGAAGTAATTTGTGGGTCCGTTAGGAGCCCACCTGCGCCCTGATAGTCGGACACAAACGCTCCCACATGGGTCTTCTGCCACTGGAAGTGCTGGGAAAAAAGAAGGAAGTATGTGATGCTATGGGCCTTGTCAGGTTCTGAGATCTTGAGCAGGGATTTGGGGTCGCGATTGTTGATATATTTGCGGAATTGTGGCTTGCCTTTGCCCTCGTCGGTATAAATCAACTCCTCCACAATAAATGCCTTCTCAGAATCCCCCAGAACGATCGCAACCATGGCCCTGGTGTACCGAAGTTCTGGGATTGGGTATGGGGGCTCACCCCTCTTGACAATCTCACGCGCAACAAATTGGTAAGTCATGTCAAGCAGAATCGATGCCCACCGGACACAATTGAACTCCACAACAAAGGCACCAAGTTCCTCGCGGCCACTGACCCTAGAAATAGCTCCATTGGACCATTGTCTATAAATCTGCTTTACACAGACTTTCTGATTTGTGAAAGGAGGAAGATGCGGTGTCGCGTCTAACTTGACCCATCCAGGATGGGCCGTCTTGAACCTGCCTTTCCCTGCCTCTCTTGTAAAGTCGACATCAAGTGTGCCCCAGTGAATGTCGACGTTCTCATCATCGAGGTCAAACATGCCGTCTGGCAGGTCGTTGTGATCATAAGACACGATTGGTATCTCATAAAAGCGGCAAGTAAATCTTGGGTATAGAACTCGAATACAAGTTAGTAGAGACAAATAAAGAAAGGATGTGGTAGGAACATACAGTGTGAGCGTACATCTTCAGCCTGTGGGACGCATTGCTGGCTCTTGAGTGACAAGATGATAGCCCCTCTCTCTGGAGAGACAAAACTTCTGGGCCTCCTCACACGCCTCCATGAGTTATCAGGCTGACAGAAGGGCCTATGAATAAATTCACATATCAGATGCAAACAACTCACCGTCGTTGGTTGGGTAGTGCGTTTAGATCCAACTGGGATCGGTCCGTCATCTGCTTCATCCACATCCGAGACCAAGATAAATTCCGGGTTTGCAATCAAGGAGGGATTGGACTATAACAAATATGAGTGATGGTCAATGGGCACGCAAGTTGATGACTTACTATGTGGCCAGGATTTGTTGGAATTGTACTGACATCGCGGCCATCCTCTCCATCCTCATACTCAGCCCGGAGAGTCTCAGCTATTTCAAAGTCTTTGTACTCAATGACAATGGCCAGTTCTATCTGATCTGTCTTGAATGTACGCTTTTTAGAATTGCCACGCGCCTGAAAAAATGAAGTTCAATACGGCATCGCTGTAAATTTTGTGAAAATCTGCGCACCTTGAAAAAGTAACCCCATATGGCGTCTCTATTTTTGACTGGACACGTAAGGTCCTTCCCAGCGATTGCGGCATAAACTTTGAAGCCTCGCAAAGTGGTGTCCTCAAGCTGGATCTTGTGCCCTCTGGACCAAGTGAGCCACTTGCTCTGCAACAAGTTGTAGCACATTCGATGGAGTGCATCTCCTCCAATATGCGCGTCGATTTCATCAAGTCCTTCAAAGCAATCCTATGATATGTGATTGAGTAAATAACCTGAAACCATGATTTAATGGGACACATACGCCAATTTTTGAGACGATGCCACTTTTTTCTGGCTTCACCACGCCCATAAATACCAGTATCACAATATCTTGTTTTACATTCTCAGTGGCAGCAGCAGACCTAGTGGCGGGAGTGGGCCCAACAGACCTAATAGCGGGAGCAGGCCCAACATCAGACGCTTCGGCGGGTTTGCGTGTCTGTTTTTGAGATGGGTTCCCATATGCCTTCCCAGATGCTGCCTTGCTTCCAGATGCTGCCTTGCTTGCCCAGCGTTCGAACTTGTCTGGAAAATTTGTGTGGTTCCAGGTATAGCCATTAGCTTCAGGCCAGGGGGGAGCCAGAGCACGAGGACTTGAATCGTATGTGTGCCCGCAAGATGTGATGTTCCAGCGAGCAGTGGATGAACCAGCAACCTGAGGACCGACAGTGTGAATCTTTGTGTGATGACCTACAAATCCCAATCGCTATTTAGTTAACCGCCAGTGAAGGAATAGAAGGCATACCTTTTCCCTTCTGGGCAGATGCGACATTCTTTCTAATGTCATCGGTATTGTCTTGATGTACTTGAACTATGTCGTCTAATGGAAATGTATCAGTGAATATTCATTAGTATCAAATATCCCATCCGTACCTCGAACATATGTGGAACTCTTGCTACGGTAATGCTCGGCACACGGCCCACAAAACCACCGAACGCTGTCAGTAGCAGAGTTTCAGCTGTTCTCAATCCGTTTCCACTTTGCCTTTTCCTTGTCGGTGCAGCTGCCGTAGGTCTGTGTGCAAGTGTTGCGTCCACAAATTCGAGTCTCTACAGACCCTGTGAAGGAGGCAATGAGCGAGGGGGGGGGATCCATCTTGAGGTCGAGGACGCTGCGTTGAACACGACATATATATGATAGCAGATGCCTGGGCCATTGCCTAGCCCTGCAACAATCTCTCTAAGCAGCTGCTGGTGGCAGGCGAGGACTTACAACTGTTCATCCACAAGGCTAATCGATGGGAATGAGGGTCCAACAGCAAAGGGAGCGGAAATGAATAGGGGGCCTTCCCATGAAGCAGGCGGTGTCTGATGCAAGCGGAGCGGAGTAGGGGGGACACTAGAGTGGTGGTGAAGCTGTATCCGGCATGTGGGTAGCCATACAGACAGAGCTGTGTGTCGCAAGCTGGGTGATGTCTATTGTATTCCGAGTCCTAACACAAGCGGAGCGGAGTGATGTCTATTGTATTCTGAGTCCTAATTTGTGAGGCACTGCATGAGCTGAACTGGTGTGTCGCCAACCATTTCCAACACGGACCGTAGATCTGGGGTCACTTCAACAGCCGCAATGCGTGAATGTGATTACCATAAACAGACTAACAACTGCTATAGATAACGCAGCACTGGGGACGCGAACAAGCCATGAGTGTAAGAGTGTGTTCGAACCTCAAATAGTTCCGGTGTGGCGTATGTTGTATTGCATGTTCAATCACAACGTGTTCAATCACAACGCCCTTTTTCCACTACCTGTTCGGACATGACGCACAACACACCGTTTCCAGTACACTAACGCCTTTGCTACCCCGAATGCCAAACCAATACAAACCATGTCGTGAGTCGCTCCTCAAGATTTTCACGGCCTGTAAACCTCATAGAACACCATGTAGCACCCATCAAGCTTCTTGAAGGGCATATTCGTCAACTTCACTTGCAGAGTGTTCCAATACCGAAGATGCTCCCTCTGCTCTCCAAACACTACGACACAGAGGCTTATGGTCTGAGGTGCGTTCTTTTTATCTCCCTCCTCTCTTCGCCCTTTTCAACACACGTCTTAGGTTGTCAAAATTGAAGAGATACGTGAAGACGCTTGGCCTTACAAGTGCCCGTGCACAGGGCCATACATTCGATACCATTGCAGGACTGATTGCTGAACTCAGGGATATGTACCCAAGTGCAGGCGCAGTTGAGCTGCGCACAAACTTATTGAATAAGTTTGATATGTGCGTTTCCAAGTAAGTGACTATACTGCCTGCTTCCATCTGACAGATCTTGACTCGAACGTGCAAACCTAGGGAGCTCATACGGAAGTATCTCAAGCTCACTGAACCTGATATGGCGAGCCAGCGACTTGGAAAACGCTTTGTCCGCTGTACTTTCTACGCAGCTGGGGTCAACCACTTCTGGGCAATGGACCAGCATGATAAGTGGTTGCGATTCGGGCTCCATTGGCATGGTTGTATAGAAGGGTTCACTGGCAAGATTATCTGGCTGACTGTCTGGTGGAACAACTCAAATCTGAAGTATGTCTGTGGACAATATCTCAAAGCGGTCAAGCAATTTGGTGTGTTTTTCATTGCATTCCTTGTAGTTGTAGAACTATCTAATGGATACATACTAGGTGCGCCATGCGTCACACAGAGCGACCGGGGCACTGAGAACTTCAACATAGCATATGCACACACACACATCCGGCATTCCCTTGACCCAACACTTGCAGGCTCAATCCAACACCAGTGGAAACGTGGCCACACAAACATCAAACCAGAACAGATGTGGTTGTGGTTCCGTAAAACGTGGGTCCCAGGGTTTGAAAGACTCCTGGACAAGGGCATCCAGCGACAATGGTACAACGTCATTAACATAACTGATAGGTGTGTCACTGTGTTACATGTCGTTGACACATGTTTACGCGTTTACGCATTATACTGCCTTGAAATAGGTTCGTGTTTCGTTGGCTGGCCATCCCTTGGCTCCAGCGGGAGGCGGATTTGTATGTGTATGGCCACAACACCACACACAGAAGGGCATGTCGTCGGAAGGTGTTACCCTCAGGTGTTCCGGATGTCATGTTTGAAAACCCAGAAAGCGTCGACGCTCTTGATTTCAAGGTAAGTCTACATGTTAATGAAGAGTTGAGTTTGTAATTATGAAAACTATGTAGATCATTGTTCCAGATGCTCTGATTGAGGAAGCCGAATCTCAATGGGCCCCACCCACTGACCCTATCTTTCAACTTGTGTCTGTGGAATGCGAGGAACATATCTCATCGGTCTATGTCAAGCTTGGGAGTCCAAGAGTCAACTTCTATTCCTTCTGGGACGTTTACAATCAACTCTGTGATGCCGTTGAATCAGATCTCCTGGCACGCACAACCATAGGTACTTCCATGCGTCGTGGGGAGAGCATGTCTGAGGATGAGGACGAGCAGCTGCCGCTAAGTGATCTTCGTCCCTGTGTATTTGGTGAAAATGGAGTCCCAGCTGGCCAGCTCAGTGGTGAAGCTGGTGAAGGATCGGGATCAGGTACGGCCACTTTAGTTCCTTCTCCCTTCTATGCCAACTCACGTCCACCCAGAAGTCGATTTTCAAGTCACATACACAGATGATGAGGGCGATGAAATCTACTAGTGCCAGTGCCACCTTTTCCCCTGTTTCCCTTCGTCGCCGTCATGCAACGACGTCATTCCCCTTCGCTTTCCTGTCTTCCCCCCCCCCCCCCTTTCTTGCCTTACAAGTAGAATACTTGTACAACACGTTTGGCCTCGTATAAAGTCCGCATTCTGCTCGCCCGCCCGCTTGACAGAAAACCAAACCAAGCCTGTTCGTCTTCCTGGTCACGCTATTGCCTTGCCGCAAGAGCTCTTACATCCATGCATTCTCGGATTCTTGGCATCGTGGTCCGTTTCCCTCCATGCATTCTCGGGTTCTTGGCATCGTGGCTTGTGGCCTCCCGGTTTTGCATTTTCCTTCGCTATTGTTCTTGACTCCCTCTCCGCATTGAGTCCGCAAGAGCTCTTACGTCCGTTTCACTCCACACATTCTCAGATTCTTGGCATCGTGCCCTCCCGGTCTTGCATTTTCCTCTTGCTATTGTTCTCGATTCCCTCTCCGCAAGAGCTCTTACGTCCGTTTCCCTCCATGCATTCTCGGATTCCTCTTGCTATTGTTCTTGACTCTCTTGCTGCAAGAGTTATTACATCCGTTTCCCTCCGCATGTTTCGGATAGTTGGGATCGCGGCCTCCCTCTGTCAGTCAAAAAGGCACACCGTGATGTTGGAGTGTGTGCCCCTCATCGTGCCCCCATCATCACCACCGCCCCTCAGGCCTCCACAGGCTCGTCTCCCTTTGCCTTCTCATAGATCTCATGTGCCACTGCAACGTGCTTCTTTTCGGGAAGTTCTTTTGAGCTCATGCCAACTTTTTCTTTTCAATTTGTATAGTAAGTCATTCGTCTTGCTGGTATCGCGTTTGCTCTCGCATGTATTTCTCGACTCTATCGCGACCACCTACGTTACAAAACCAAAGTCATTTACATTATGTAATATACAGTTCACAACAACAATAAATAATCATACTGGCGGTGACTTGGGTCCTTACATCTGTCATCGGTCGGGAATTGGTCGGATTGTCGGAGTTGAGTGCAAAACGAGCGTAACCGTAATGGTTGCACTACACGTCGACAAAAGATGTTGTGGGTCGAAGAGGGCCGTGGTGAGTGACGAAAGCAGGTCCTTCATGACTCGTACTGAATTGCGCGGAGCAGACCGGCTTTACCCGCGGGTGACTATCGACGCGCTCCCCGACAATTAGGGATCAGCACGGGTCACCCTCGGGTCGTTTCAGAGCGACCCCGACCCCGACCCGACAAAACCCTGACCCAGTCTCCAGGGTACGGGTTTTTCGGGTTCGGGGTCAGGGTTGCTCGGGTCAGTCGGGTCAGGAAAACCCGCCTGGGTAGACATCACGGGTCGAAGATTTATAGCGACGTTCATACCATTTATTTAACAAAATCTATGCCTACATTTTGTAAGGACAGATGAGGGAGTCAGAGGGACTAACTACGATGTTACGATCCTGGGCCCTTACCCCAATTTTCCGCTATTTCCTACCATTTTATTTCGCGCTCCCAGTCACTCGCTCCCCACTCGTTCCTTCACGCGCCGCTCGGACCGCCACCAAATCACCTGACAAGTCACCTGATAGACCATATGACTAATCCACAGTCAACTATCACATGCCATCACTCCGCAGTCCGCAGCATCATGACGTGTCCTCATTTAACCCTTTTTAGCTTGCCAGCTCATGATGCGCCACTCCGCAGTTGCCAGCTCATGATGAAGCTATACTTAGAACTGCCACGTCATGATTTCACCTTAGTAATATTTCCATATTTCTCTGTGACCTCTGTGACCCGTTACTTCTCAAAATGTATATAAGCGCCCGTACTTTTAGCAGTTAGGCCCTAAGCCTAACTTGGTTTTCAATCCAAGACTTGTAGCTTCCACCCAGGACTCTTTGAGTCTCTTGCCTGAACATTCAAAGTCGCTTCAAAGCCTTGAAGCTCTCCCCTTTATCTCTATTATCTACCTCAGAAGTCGCCCTTATCATCGGGGACTTTACTCTTATACTGCGTAGCCAACCAGTACCGCGCTACTCACGTGACCCATTGCCTCAGGAGGAGATCCCACTGAGCAATCCCAGTCGTCGCCAAACCAACCCACACACGTCGCGTCTTTAAGGCCCTTGGACCTTAACATACGATGCATGGATGGCATCCCAGTCCATTGGGAGCTCACCCTCCTCCTTGTCATTGTCCGGGCCAAGAGCAGCTATGATTTTCTCATTCCCCAAAAACTCCTGGGAGCTCCAGAGTCCAATACAGAGGGACACGCGTGTGGATTGAACAGCAAGGCGGCCGCGGACATGAGAGAGCACAAGGCGGCCACGGCTGAAGACACGTTCAACATCAACAGTTGAAGCTATAGTATCAAAGCTTTCAGTGCGTCGGACAAATGAAAGGAGACAACCTGCTCACCAGGAATGGAAAGATAATCACGGGCCATGCGTGATAAACGTGGAAACAACATGCGCCGCTCATACCACCACATCAGACCATCTTTCACGTCCTCGACATCTGCTGCAAGATAGCGGTGGAGTTCGTCTGTGATTGAGGTGGGCAAGATATCCATGATGCTGTCAAATATGTTTGTTGGTTCGGTTGAAACGGCAGTCTGTATACATAAAGACATTAGCATTTAGGTATTAGAAAGAGAATGAACGACTCACCACAATGTTAGTACTTGATG
>Ga0307510_10011765_pt1 | contig 10380 bp, 15 predicted proteins | sample 12_EM_MG_FD_207224 | JGI IMG/M metagenome (GOLD analysis project Ga0307510, IMG submission 207224) | Populus trichocarpa ectomycorrhiza microbial communities from riparian zone in the Pacific Northwest, United States - 12_EM | ecosystem: Host-associated > Plants > Roots > Unclassified | place...
ACCAACGATCCTCGAGAGAACTTATTGAGTGAAGCTTTCAGGCTTAAGGATATTAAGTTTTACCGCTTGATTCTACTTTGAATTATCTTTATCTTTATTTTGATCCTTACTTCTACTTTGAGTCTTCGGTGCGGTCGCAATCTTAGGATCCGTCTTCCTACAGAGTGCCCCCGTTACACCCATAGTCTTATCTCAACAAAGAACAGCTTTTACAAGTTAAACTGTGAACAACATTTGGCAGCTTAAGTGTCGGGACCAGTTCGTCATCCGACTAAACAAGCTTGAAATTATCTCGATTTGCCCCTTGAAAGAAACCTACCCTTCACTTTCAAACTGTGAGTCCACTGCAGCCCCCCAGCCCATCCGCCAGACTACTTGAAAGGGAAAGCGCACACACAATGACCTTAAAGCCAACAAAGTGCCCTTATTGCAGGCGACCTTATCAACAAGCCACTGCATACTAAAACACCTTCAGACAATGCTACTTGATATCGTTCGTTCCCTCAGCGCGATTCCGGACACGGCTTCCATGCGATCTACTTTTGTTCGTGATGAACTTCAAAACCTGAACGACTCAGACTACGAATCTAATTGCAGACTCGAGATCCCACATTTCCATACAGCAAGTGGTGAGATAGATGCTATGCAGAACGATTCAGACACGGAAGAAGTTATCCACCCACCAGTCCGCGTGCACTCTTCGGGTCAAGAAACTATTCCCGGTGCCGGCAGACCACTCGGCGAAGTTGCTGGCTATACAGAGTTCAACAAGGCCATGACCAATGACCCTTGGAGCCCTTTCTCATCTGACACGGACTTTAATTTCGCGCGCTGGTTTGTCCAGAGCAAGGTAGCCAAGTGGCAGATCGACGCGGACTTTGCGGAAGGTTTAGGCTGTACTGATAGCAGATCATTCCGGTCCCCCTATACCTTGCGACAACACCTCGACATACTGGACCCATTTCGTGAATACTTGGTGTGGGTGGAAGCCAGTATTGATGATGGTCGACATTCAACAACTTTCTATTATCGAAATATTAGTGACTGTGTCCGCTATGTGATCCGTCAGGTCGCCGATAGCTCAGATATAGGTTACGCACCTATTCGCGAATATGATTCAAGTGGGGAGTGATTATATTCAGAGATGGATACGGCGGACTGCTTGTGGGATATTCAGGTATGAGATAGGTCCTGACAAGTTCTTGGAGTGGTATTTCCAGTGCTAACAGCCCATTCTGTTCCTTGGTAGAAAGCATTGCCCGACGGGTCCACACTGGTGCCCATTATCGGATTGTCGGACCAGACGCACCTTACTAATTTCTCCGGAGATAAGAAAGCCTGGCCAGTATGCATGACGATCGGCAATATCCTTTCAAGGACAAGCAGCAGCCCTGCCAAGATGCCAATCCTGCTTCTGGCATTGCTTCCAGTACACCCAAAGTTGACTGGCGAATCAGCCTGTGCCAACGAATCCCAGCAGCAGACCAAGGTCGATGTCCTCGGACTGTCTTCGATCTTGTCCTAGCACCATTACAGCAGGTTGCCTGAGAAGGAACCGTAATGGATTATGCAGACAGAAAAACACGCCTTTGTTTTCCAATTTTGTTGGCCTGGATCGCGGATCATGCTGAGCACGCAGCCTTGCAAGGAATAGGCAGCAAGTCATCCCCAAAGTGGGAGGTTCTGTGCAAGGAGCTCGGTGAGGATCTGCGGCGAATGTATGAGACTGCGACTCATGCTAGATAGAGAGAAAGCCTTGAGGCAGGAGAGGGCAGTAGCGGCCGGTATTGCAGAATACTTTCAGCAGTTGGGCGTAAAAATAGGAAACAATGTATTCACCGGACTTGACCGAGCAAGCCCCCGGACCTACACAAGCCAGACCTCTTGCACAACACCTACAATGGCTTATTCAAACATATGATAGAATGGGTGGAAGGATTCCTGAAAAAGCATAAACGGCAGCAGGCGTTCGAGGATGCTTGGAAAGAAATTCCTCCTTACCCCGGATTGAGCGTACCGAAAAAGGCCTATCGCGAAATCACACAATGGCAAGGAAATGATATGTGCAATCTCGGCCGTTGTATTTCCGCCGTATTGGCATCCCCATTGCGAAATCTGGACAGTTCTCAGTATCAGGATTTCAAGCGCCCGTTGAAGTGTGTTCGCGCGCTGGTGGACTTCACTCTCATGGTTCAATATCGCAGTCATACACCAGACACACTTTCCTACATGGAAAGCTACCTGCAGACATTCCACCAGACTAAGGACATTTTTCTTGAGTTCCGTACCTCGAAAGCTACCCGCGCTCAAGCAAATCGCCAGGATCGGGAGCTAAGGGAAGAAATGGCAGATCAGCGTGCAAAAGAAGTCCACTATAGAAGTGTCGCTAATCGCCGTTGGCTGGCTGATTAGGAGAGGGTTGAAAGGTCTGTTCAGCGGGCAGATTTGATATGGCGTGAGAACCACTTCAACTTCATCAAGATGCACTACCTGACTGACTTTGCCTCCCACGTACGGCATTTTGGATCCATATCGATGTATTCAACCGAGATCAGTAAACTAGCATATAAGGATCAGATTAAAGATGACTACCGCAGGTCAAACAAGAATGAAGCCGCCCGACAGATCTTGTCGCTCTCTGGCCTCCAGCACGCGCTAGGAATAAGGTTACAGAGAATAGAAGCACTTTCGAAAGTTAAAGGTGTGATCCTGGTAGAAGATAGAGGGATGGAAAGGCCGCCTGTTTCAAGTCGCAGCACACCTGGCCGGGTTCTTAAATGCCGTATGAAGAACACCAGCACGCTGACCGAATCATGCACAGCCCTCGATATCCATTATTCCAACATGATGGAGGAGATACTGCATTTTATCAGGCAGACTGCTGCGGATGACCGGCGGTTGCCTGCAGACCCCGGCGAACTGGGCTTACTTCCTGTAGAAGGATTTGTTCAGCTTGAAATCCCAGTGCCTCACTTTCAGGAAAATGACAGGTTCCAGATCCACCGGGCCCGCTGTACTGGAACAAAGGCATTCCACAACGGTGGCTCTAGAAACCATTGGGTGTGGGTCCAGACTGATGGGGAAGCGAACTATGGAGATTTATGAGGACACGTGGTGGCTCGGTTGCTAGCACTTTTCAAGAAGAGAAATATTCTAAGTGAGGCTGGAGCAGTCAATCACCTGGCATTAGTTCGCATACTCGATCCGATCAATGGTGGCAGATTTCACATTCCGAGCGGACATATTCGAGTCAGCAACCGGATCAATATTCGAGACATGTGAATAGTCAGTATAGGGGCAGTGATTCCACAGGCGTAGGTAATTTCTAGCGGTGAGAAGCAATGGATAGTGAATCACAGCATTGATCTGAGTATGCTTAATGAAATATATTAAATTATTCTATCCAATTATGTACAGTATTTATTCGGCCGCGTTGAAGCTAGGCGCTTAAGGTGGCAGTTCGCGTATTGAGTGTTCTGCTTCAACTTGGCTGCTGGAGTACTACACGATCCGCGGGTATTTAAGGGAATGTTTTACATAGGTTGAATTGTGCTGCATGAATATACGGCCAAGTTGAAGCCGTAGGCTAAAGGTGGCAGTGCCCATATTCAGTGTCCGGCTTCAACTTGGCCGGGAAAGTACTACAGGATCTGTGGCCATTTAAGGCAATGTTTTAAATAGGTTGAATTGCTCTACACGAATATCCGGCCAGGTGGAGGCTGGACACTTAAGGTGGCAGTTTCCATATTGAGTGTCCGGCTTCGACTCGGCCACGGGAGTCATACATGATTCGTGGACATTGAAGGGAATGTTTTAAATAGGATGAATTGTTCTGTATGAATATACAGCCAAGTTCAAGCCGCACACTAATGGTGGCAGTGCTCATATTGAGTCTCCGGCTTCCACTCGGCTGCAGGAGTACTACATGATCCTTGGGCGTTTAAGGAAATGTTTTAAATAAATTGAATTGAATAGGTGGCCAAGTTGAAGCCAGCGACTTAAGGGAGAGATTCCCGTAGAAAGTGTCTGGCTTCAACTCGGCCACCTGAGTCCTGCGGACGATTAATGCGAAACTATACTCTGCTGCGGGGAGGGAAGCTAACCAAAGTAGGAGGTCTGCATGGCGGCCACGCCGGGCGTCTTGTGAAAGGTAAGGGAATTATGGAAGTGACTGTAGGGTGCAGACTAAGAAAAAAGCGACGTAGGATGGCAGAGGACGGAAGCGGATGGAAGCGGACAGATCTAGGTCGCCAGAGGTGGGAGGGTTGCAGAGATGGCCACCGGACGCGCGCAACTGCAAGGAGTATGCAGGAGGCCAGTAGACGAGAGGTTAACGGAGCGGATACAATGCGGAGGCAATAGGAGGGGGTGGGGCCGCAACAAGCGCGTTGGATGTTGTGGAGGGATAGTGGGGCGTCCGAGTGTACCAGGGGCAAGAGATGAAAGGCAAAGAAGGCACTGCAGATCCGGGAGGACAGCAAGCAAAGAGTAGACGCTATTTGTCCGGAAGTGGGCTGTGTCCGTCTGGAGAAATAGTCTTTTTTGCTAATGGAGCCAGGGGCCTTTCCGACAGGGAAGGATTGGTTGACCTTGGTCGTAGGAGCCTCAAAGTAAGGAGCAGAGGAGCCAGCCGGGACTCAGGTGTCAACTACAATTAGGATTACTGAGCCTCTATTGTTGATGATGGCCATGCAGGAGTGGTGGAGGGAACAGTTGGCTTCTCAGGGCACAGACGCAGCCAGGTCCGGTAGGCGGGCTTTTATGTCAGCAGCATCAGGGTGAGGTCCAGAGGACGAGTGAGAAGCAAAAGATCTTCCTGCAGCACTGGCAAGAGAGGTTGGAGCCTTCAGGGGGGAGGCCTTCTTGCTGGCTTCCGCGACTTTCGTTGCTGAGGTGTTGGTAGTTGAACCTTTCTTTTCCCTGTTCTTCTTAGCAGCTATGTTTTCACGGGCTGCTTTATCGAACTTGCTGGTGCCACACACGAACGCTGCAAACGATGCCATGGGACCTTTGGGGGTTGTGGAGGAGCCCCTCTGGCTGCAGGGGCGTGGGGGGCGGGCGGTGTTGAAGGGCGTGCTCGGGATGATTGGGCTTCGGACGGTGCCATCAACTGTGCAGCGAGAAGGGGGGCTACCCTATGTGACAGGTCATGCAGGCCTGACTGGATCTAGTTAAGTTGAGTTGAGTTGTCTCTAACATCAGGTAGGAAGTTCAAGTTGATGACACAGGCCTCAAGGTCGCTTGTTTGAAGGCGGAGCATGTCTACTGCTTTGAGCGTGGCAGCCATGGTATGAGTCATTGAGCAAACAAGGGGCAGGATGGTACTTTCGGCCAAGGTGAAGTTCCCCACCTCTCTCAGGGAGGGGATGGGGAGCTGGTCAGGGGGAGAGACCCGTGAGCTCACCGGTCTTGAGAAGGAAGTGTCTGATATGACGATGTTCACGTTGGAAGGCGGCCACAGACAAGGTGGCAGAGGGGAGGTCCTCTATCAGAGTAAATGAATGGGACGAACCAGGCTGGGCCATGGTGGGGGTGGTCAGGGACGCGGGGCCTAAGCGAGATGCGAAAGTGAGGGCTGGGCGCGATCGTGTACTATACGACAAGGTGTTGTAAAGTTAGGGGCAGGAAATGAGAGGGCGCAGAGTGTGCCTATCTCTTAGTTGTTTTTTTCTTTTTCTTTCTTTTTTGTAATCATGCGTTATTTGTTTTAGGTACAAAAAGCGGTATGCAGCGCGAGGTATGAAGACAAAAAAACCGATAAGTCACAACAACCGCCCACTTCACCTCTTCATGGGAAAAATCAAACACCCCGAAACCATTGGAAAAGCCCCCCTTGCCTAGCACCTAAGATAAAATACCCCAGATACGTAAGGAAACAATTCATAGAAACGTACAGGTAGAGAGACCCAAACTCTTCCGTAGGCTCCCGAGGACAAAAGAATGTTTCGCTAAATCTCATTCGGGGCTCGAGGGAGCGGAATTTGACTGTCTTTGTTGAGGAAAACCGGGAGTTCCTGGGCCGCCACTAACCATAAACCTATGGTCACGCCGGAGAATTATATTGACCCAAGGCGGTGGAGGCAGCCACGCAGGTAGTGCAATACCACAGCTGAGCATAACCGAGGGGTCCGACAATCGGGGATTGTAGAAAGGCGAGGGGAGCCACCGGGTAGAGGGGATGCCAGGCAACGATGATGAGGAGTAGGGTGCTAGCCGCTGAGTAGCAGTAGGATGCTAGCCGGTGGGGGGCAGTAGGGTACCAGCCAAGGAGAGAAGTGTAGCAGTATAGTGCAAGCGGACAGAACCAGGAGGGGGGTGGAGGAAGGATCGCGCGCAGGCTAGTGGCAGCCAATGAACGGGCCATAGCAAGGGCTTTTGGGACGACGATGAAACCGAGGGAGCCCATGATGTTAGTAACTGAGGCTATCCCCATCAGAGGTACAAGTCCTGCAAGCTGAGGTCGACTTCGCCTGAGAGTCCGACACTGTAACGTTGACGGTGAGCGAAGCCAGAAGCTTTCCGACCGTGCAAAATGCTAAGCGAAGTCCAAAGCAAGTCCAGGGTAACGGGGAGAACCGAACTTCATGAGGATATCAACGATGAACGGGAACAATAACCCCAAGGAGGGGAGGCTAAAGGGCCTCAGAAGTGGAGGGAAGATGGCTTAACGTCAACCCCTAGGCAGTAGCCATTGTGGGAGAAGAGAGGTGGGTGGGGAAAAGTGACGATGATTTCCCGTGGTGTTGAGATTTCAATCGCCGAAGGTGGAGGAGAGATGGTTCATGGCCTCTGTCCTTGTTGTTTTTTCTTTTTTCTTCTTTTTTTTTATAATCATGCGTTATTTGTTTCTAGGTACAAAAAGCCTTATGCAGCGCGAGCTATGAAGAGAAAAAACCCTATAATGCAAACCACCGCTCGCTTCACCTCGTCATGGGAAAAATCAAACACCCTGAGTCCATAGGAAAAGTCTACCCGCCTAGAACTTAAGATAATATACCCCAGACAGGTAAGGAAACAATACATAGAAACATACAGGTAGAAAGACCCAAACCCTTCAGCAGGCTCCCCAAAATAAAAGATGCCATGTGTTCGAAGACCCGAAACGCGGGCCTGAGGGGAGTGGGTGGATGCCCACCGACGGGAGAAAACGCGGATACCGTGGACCAACTACAACCGCTTGCGCAGCCATGTAGGTCATTACATCGATCCAAGGCATTGGACAATAGTCACAGTGGCAGTAATATACCACAACTAGGCGTAACTGAGGAAAGGTCAGACGATCGGAGAGGAGAGATAGGCGAGTGGAGCCACAGGGCAGAGGGGATGCCAGCCAATGATGATGGGCAGTCGGGTGCCAGCCGAGGTGTAGCAGTAGTTGTAACGGGGTCTTGGCACTGGACATTAGTCCAAGGAACACAACGACAGGAAGGTCCTAAACGATGACAGTCGTTTAGTGTGAGGGTTCGGAGATGACAATCTCAGGTCAAGGCTGATCGCGTAACGGCAGATCAGCGTCAGGGTTCGTGGGTTCTTGGCGTGGATCTTGGATATCAGAATAGAAGACGTTATATTCTGAAGTACAGAAGTCGTGAAAGAAAGACCAGGTAGCCTAGAAAATCAAGGAAATAGGGGGCTCTTTTTTTTTATAAATCTTTTTAAAATTTTATATCATATATTCGTTGTTAAGGTACAAGAAATCCTGTGGAGCGCTAGCTATGGTGAAAACAAAACCCACCAAACCAAACAACCCACACCCGCGTCACCCCCTCTTGGGAAAAAGCCAAGCCCCTCAAACCAAGAGAATGCCCCCCCCTCATACAGCACCTAAGACGAAAGCAAGGCGAAGCAATACCTTCCTCCAGAGACATAAGGGAAGACATCATAGAAATGAAACCAAAACAAGACAAAACCCTTTGCCGAGCCCGCAAAACAAAGGAAAAAGAATCTTACTGCCCAGGGCAGACGGAGTGGAAAGGATAAAACTACTGTTGCCGGATGCCCTAACGGAACGAGGTACTGAACCCCAAACCCAAAGGGCTACAGGAGCGAGCGTGTCGGGGACGGACTGTCCCCAGTTTGCGGCGACCTTTCGGACTTTAGGACAGGCCAAGGATGTAGTGCAATACCATGACCGGCCATAACCTACTCAGAGGTTGCAACCGTAGAGTAAATGGCACGAGAGGGAGAAGGATAAGGGGAGTCACCCAGCGAGGAGAGTCTCTGAGCAGTGGAGGAGCCAGCTATCGTGAGGGGCAGTAGGGTGCCAGCCGATGGGGCAGGTAAGGTGCCAGCTAAACAAGGATGTAGCAGTATGGTGCAACCGGATCCAACGCGTGGGAAGCGGGAGGAAGAAGGCTCGCCAAACAACCGAGAAGTGCGAACACGGAGGACGGACACAGGGTCACAGTTTTTTGAATGCCGACCGTACCGATCCTGCAACTCAGGAGAGAATGCAATACCAGAGAGCAGGGCCACCAGGGCAACTACTTTACCGATAGTCCAAAACTAGTGATCATGTGTTGAGGGAGGAAGGAGGCTTGCCGACCGTGCAAAACGCTGAGCGAGACGCGTCGCGAAGTGCGGGGTAAAGGGTAGGAATATCAACGCGAGCATGCTCAACGAAGACAGAACGGAACCAGAGAGGAATCCAAAACCCCTGGGAGGGGAGGCCAAAGACCCCAGAGATAGTAAAGGGACGAAGGTGTGATAACCACCCGAGCAGTTGCCACAGGCAGGGGAGATCAAAGGCGGAGGACACTCTCACGACGATTTCCCATGGTGTTGAGATTTCAATCGCTGGAGGTGGAGCAGACGAGAAAGATGAAGGAAATAAGGGGCTTTTTTTTTCTTTTTTTTTTCTTTTTCTTTTTTTATATCATATGTTCGTTGATTTCTAGATAACTAAGGTAGAAGAACTCGCGTGGAGCGCTAGCTATGGCGTTAACAAAACCCTTAAGCAAACCAACGACCCGCTTCACCCCCTCATGGGAAAAATCCAACCCCTCAAGACCAGAGCCCACCCTTCCCCCTAGTAGCACCTAAGACGAAAGCAAGACGGAGCAATACCCTCCTCCAGACACGTAAGGAAAGACAAGTATAGAAGCGAAAACAGGGAAAGACACAAACCCTTCGGCGGGCCCCCCAGAGCAAAAGAAAGATGCTTATGGCACCAAGTGCTGGCGGAACGGAAAAATAAAACTACTAGTTGCCGGATGCCCAACGGCATGACGCCTACCTAGACGGCTGAGGGGCAGGCGTTCAACACGGGCGGAGTGCCCAGTAAATCGGCGACGCCGAAGCGAGGTTTGCGACCGTAGAGTAAATCGCAGGAGCGGGAAGAGGACGAGGGGAGTCACCCAGCGAGGGGAGCCACCCAGCAGTGGAGGTGCCAGCTATCATGAGGGGCAGTAGGGTGCCAGCCGAGGAGGCAGGTAAGGTGCCAGCTAAGGAAGGACGCAGCAGTACGGAGCAAGCGGATCCGACGCGTGGGAAGCAGGAGGGGGAAGGCTCGCCAACGACCGAGAAGTACGAACACGGAGGACCGAGACGGGGTCACAGTTTTTCGAACACCGACCGTGCCGACATGGCAGCTCAGGAGAGAGTGCAATACCAGAGAGCAGGGCCACCAGGGCAAATACTTCACCGATAGACTGAAACTAGCGACCGTATGTTGATGAAGGAAGGAGGGTTGCCGACCGTGCAAAACGCTAAGCGAGACGCGTCGCGAAGTGCGGGGCAAAGGGTAGGAATATCAACGCGAGCGTGCTCAACGAAGACGAACGGAGCCAGAAAGGAATCCATAACCCCCGGGAGGGGAGGCCAAAGGCCCCAGAGAGAGTAAAGAGATGAAGGCGTGATAAACCCCCGAGCAGATGCCACGGACGGAGAAGATCAGAGGCGGAGGAGACTCTCACGATGATCTCCCATGGTGTTGAGATTTCAATCGCTGGAGGTGGAGCGGACGAGAAAGATGGAAGGAAATAGGGGGCTTTTTTTTCTCTTTTTATTTTTTTATTTTTATTTTTTTTTATTTTTTTATATCATATATTCGTTGTTAAGGTACAAGAAATCGCATGGAGCGCTAGCTATGGCGAAAACAAAACCCAAAACCCAAAACGAACTAACAAAGGAAATATCCGGAACATATCCCTTCAACTGGGGTCCGTACCGGTCCCAGGCCCACATACGGGCACGAAATTAAAGCAAGTACAGCAAGAAAAACCCTTCCTTAACCAGCGGACTGCATGAAAAACAAAAATATAAACCTAGCTTTCCTGAGAAGACATAAAGTACCCAAAAGAAACTACATTAGACGAGCGGGAAGAAACTGAGCTAGCTGAGGATGGTGGGCGGTAAAACATGCCCGGAGGGAAGGCCGTT
>Ga0307510_10011767_pt1 | contig 10379 bp, 7 predicted proteins | sample 12_EM_MG_FD_207224 | JGI IMG/M metagenome (GOLD analysis project Ga0307510, IMG submission 207224) | Populus trichocarpa ectomycorrhiza microbial communities from riparian zone in the Pacific Northwest, United States - 12_EM | ecosystem: Host-associated > Plants > Roots > Unclassified | place...
CCTTGTAGCACCGTATATAGTGGGATCCAATCCCAATTCGCCCGCGAACCCGCATTCGGCCATGGCCAGCGGCGGAAACGACATCGACCACATCGATACCTCCCCTCCGCAGGAGGCTTACGTCCTCTACGGCGGGGTCGTCGGCGGTCCGGATCAGAAGGACAGGTTTTACGACATCCGCAGTGACTGGCCCGAGACGGAGGTACGTACAAGAGTTGGCTTACTGTATAATCATATGATCCTTGGGGTGGCCCGCCCGCGCTCCAAGTACATTATCGTAACCCTAATATAACGTACTGCTTTTAGGTCGCGCTGGATTACAACGCGCCGATGCTCACGCTCGCCGCGATGCACGTCCTCAATGATACTTCCGATCCGTTCTTCACACGCCTGCAGGCCGGCGCGTACGAAGCCCAGAAGCCTGGCGGCAAACCTTGCGACGATGCGTTTCCCTGCCACTCTAATGGCCTTTCCAAGGGCGCAAAAATTTCCCTAGGAGTTGTGCTGTCCGTCGTTGGCTGTGCAGTCATCATCGCGGCAGGGTGGTACTACCGTCGGCTCAAAGGGCGCCGTCACAGGTACTGAGACAGAGAAGCTAGATTCGGTTTATGGGAATTTGCATGATATCGGCCGATGCAGACGAAGACTATGTTACCCTCATGGCAATTCGACTTGGACAATTTTTTCACGAATACCAACCGATACGGACGAAGACTATCTTATCAATTTGATTTGCATGTTTACGGACATTAACTGTTCTCTACCGTTGTACCTCTAGATGTACATAACCAGTAGAGTCTGTATTCCATAGATTTTTGTCGTTCAACGTTCAGCATACGTATAGACCCGAACGCTTTGTGTTCAGTACACCTCCAGAACGTAACGCTCCTCCTCTTTAAGGCCCTCTAAAAACGAATCTGCTGCCTTGGCATCCATTCCACAGTGCTTTTCGAATGCCGTGACCAGCGTCTCATAGACATCGGGGACTGGCCAAGTAGGACCGCACAGGTAAAAGACGCCCTTGTCCTCGTACAGCATTCGTACAAGTGCCTCCACGTCGTTTAGCATCTTGTGCTGGATATATACTTTCTTGGGACCATCACGCGAAAAGGCGAGTCCCGCCTTGGTAATGATACCGTCCTCGATAAATGCCTCGATCTATGGGACGAATGTTAGCAAGACAGTACGACATCGGCAGATTCGGCGAGAAAATGTATCAGCTGGCTGTTCTTAGTTTTTATGTGTGGTGATCTCCGCATCGCAAGAGCTCGGGGGAGACGACGGTTCACATCATAGAAAAAAACTATAATTAGCGACGCACCTCTTCGCCATATAAATACTCTTGCGATTGATGACGGGACCCAAAGTAGTAGTAAACAGGGCCAAGCGGGACTCCTTGGGACGCCAGCAACATGCGATGCTGTAGGAATGCGCGGAAAGGCGCGGCACCTGTTCCCAAACCAGCCATAATGAGAGGCTGCGTGGGCTCTGCGGGGAGCTACACGGACGCATTATCTTGACATCAATACCTCGAAGAGCTTCAGAAGCGACGGAACGAACCTTCATCACACTGGGCTTGATTGATACCGTCACCTTTTGGCCAATTTTAAGTCCCGCCAGGTAGCGGGTGCATTGTCCGTAGCGTGGAGTCCCTATCGAAATCCATCAACGGGACAAACTCGACGGGACAAAGGCGCACAACCCACCGCTTGGGGTTTCCCAATCCACTGTGACAACAAGCAAATCGACACGGTCGCCAACGACGCTCTGTGCACTTGCGATGCTATAGTGTCGCGGCTTGATGTCGCCGATTAATTCACAGAGCACTTCGATTGCAGGTCGTGCGCTTGTGTATTGCCGGAGCACGTCGGCAAACGTTACCGTGTCTTTCTCCGAAAGCTTCTTGAAAGTGGCAACGCCCTCGGGAGAGCCGATAAATAACAACGCATGTTTGTCCACGGAGCTCTTTGCATGCGCCGCGAGATCCGTGTAGAACGACTTCGGTGGTTTTCCGAAAAGGTCGATTTGTTGTTGAAGCGCTTGGAAGACGCTCCGTGTGTGAACCTTGTCATCATTTCCCGGCACGGAAATTGTGATAAGGCGTGCAGGATCCACGCCGTACCAGTCACAGAAATCGAGAACTTCCGCCTCGTCGTTCCATCCGTGGATGCCAAGCGCCTCACCAATCGCGTATTTCAACCCTGTCCCACTGGTATCAAACTCGACATGAAACACGTTGCGATCGTATTCCTTGGGTGTGAGCCGGCGGTTGACAGTACACGTCACTAGGTAAGTACGATCGGAACTTTCGGGATGCAGAGGAGGGATCTGCGGGTATTGATCCGCGGAGAGTGTATGGGTATCCTGCTCGACGAAAGCATGAGGGAATAGCAGATGGCGCGCTGCATCGTGCCATGATCCAAGTCGAGCATTATTCGCGACGGCTTCCCCATCTTCTGTATTGAAAGCGATCGCATTGAACTCAAAATCTTTCCGGGATTCTTGCGCATCGTTTGGCTCAACGGTAGTGGTTGACAGGTCAACTTGAATAATACCATCCCACACCCGTCCAACTATTGTCGGCGCTTGTATCCCATCCACGGCGGTACCATAGTGATTCTCGGTCAATTTCAGAATGGCGGCGTGGCTCGCCCGAGAGCCCAAATACAGGCGAAGGAAGGCCAAATGAACGATGAGCGCTTGGATTGGATTCTGCGAAGCCTCGTTTGATCCGACCAGGGAGGCTATAGCATCAGCGTCGATGGTATAAAGATTCAGTCCCCGGTCCTTAATGAGGGTTATGTCTTCTGCAGAGAGACTGGATATCAAGTCAGGAATCGACCAGGATGTCACCACCAGGATGGAAGCGCCTTGCTTGGCATGCTTCAAAAGGTAGTGAGACTTGAGTAGGCTCTGATCAAGAATTGCAAGGAAGTTGCAAGCACCGCAATCTCCGGAGATAGGTAAGGTGACTGAAAGTGGGATGTGAGTGCTGAAATTACTCCGCGGTTCTAGCCAGATACGATCTGCCGTGATTCCTGCCTGTCGGGAGAGTAAGTCGTTTTCGGAGAGTAAGCGCACGGACACGCTGGCACTGTGAGCAAATGTCTTCTCTATTCTTTGCGGAACGGAAGAAAGGGGTGTCCCGGGGGTGCTGAAAAAAAAAAGTTTGGCCGCGATGGTTATGTCAGGGGACCCGATAACCGAGGGGAACAACGGCAGGTTGGTAAGGAATTGAACCAGTGAAGACGGTTTGTTCAGCAGTTCCGAGAGACGAGTCGGCGAGACGGCCTCATGATGAATGGTTGGAGTTACTCCGGGAAGGCCGAACACGCTACCCTGCACATCGGCATGCACGATACCACGGGTGGCATCGGGGGAAGTATCTTCTATGACGTAGATATGCCTCACGGTTGACGGGAGGATCTCTTGGAACGCATCTTCATCCCAAGGTCGGAGAACTCGGACGGTGAGTACTCCAATATTTGGCGTGTTAGCTAGGTTGGCCTTGATAGCCAATGCTAGTGGTCCATTGAGGACGACGACAGCGACGGATGCGTTTTGGTCACCCGTATAATCGAAATGATGATAACCAGACTGAAGCAGGACGCTTTGAACCGAGCTTCCAACTTGTTCCTTTGACGGCAAGGCAGGGAATCGAACTTGTCCCACTTCGCGGGAAGAGCTGTAATGGTCAAACAGGTGGATGACGTGCGCAGGGAACCGATAAGCGAGGGCAGCTAAGTCGACCGTTTCCTGGGGTGTGGCAGAAAGTATGACGACGAATGATTCGGGCAAGACGGTCAAAATGGGGTTAAGAGAAGCCAACGTCGGGGACAACATAAACCGATCGCCAATTACAGAGACGGTCGGGATTTGAAGGACAAGTCGGCTGTTGGGGGTGGGCGGGGGGGAATAGGCGAGAGATGGAATCATCTCGGCGAGGCCGGGTGGTGTTGAGTATGCGGTCAGGACGGACCCGGCAAGGGCATCTTTGCTTGTTCCCTGGGAGAGTCTGCCTACAAGGCTCAAGCCTGCTCCGGGCCTTGTCTGCAAGGGTACGACGGAAGTCGTGCCTTGGTCTGACTTGGACCATGCTTTGGTTAGCTGACCAAAACCAGCCTGTTCGGCGAGGTCGTAAACGAAAAGGTTGGAAGTGGTGGTGGAACGGGAAGAGATGAGTTCTACGATGGTTGATGCATTGAGAGATTGGGGCAGGGCGGGGTGATTAGTGAGAACGGGTGAGGCCGAGGTGAGGGTGGAGGAGGACGAGAGGGGAGTAGAGAGCCCAGAATGAACTGTGGCCATGTAGACTGTCTAGTGACGGTTGACAATTGAATGAATGAATCAAAAGATGTAGATAGTAACCGGCAAACACCGTGGTCTGAACCGTCCACGAACCGATCCAGATCCAGATCCACACATTCTGCTTCGAGACCCCGTGAACTCAGCTTTGACGGCCATCTATAACTATATACCGTACCATGATTCGCCCTCCACCACCACAGCGCCAGTCTCTATGACTTCTCCCTATGTCGAGTCTTGTATATAATCATACTTATTAGACACCTCTCCTCGCTTTTCTACTTGTGCCATTCGTATCCCTTCCCATGTCTGCGTCACCTCCACCTCCACCTTACTCTGAATCTGACGTGCCACTGCCAAGCCCTTTATACAGCCCCGAACAACCCTCAGCGTCATCCTCGCGGGCCCAGGCCGATTCGTTGACTTTTCCCGTCGGGCTTCATGAACTTCGTGACCCACTTGTACGGGTCAAGCATCTCAAGCTTCATATACTTTTTCTAGGCGCGCTGCATGACCTCAGGAGAAGAGTTGAATCCATAAACGAGGCCTCGTGGCCACCTTTGATATCTGAGCTTGACGGGGAGCAGCGATGGTCATGGTTTGTCAATCTAGCCGTCGAAAGGCAAGTACAATGCGTTCCGCATTGCTTAACATTTTCCTAGCGCAAACCCCACTCATGGATTTGGATCTGTTATTAGGTTTCAGCGTTGGGTTGAATGCCTTTCGCCACCCCTGAAACAGAACACATTCGCGAGATTTATTCGGAACGATATGCCTCCCATTGACGTTTACATGGTCTTGCACGCATATTTGCTGAATCCACAGTCAGCCATCATCACTCTCGTCGAGAATCCTCAGTCTGATTTCATCTACTCGATCAAGGTCCTTCGCTGAAGATTGCATCCGCCTTCGATTGCTAAGACCTCTTGCAACGCTCACCGCTTCACTTCCGGACTTCTTTTTCGACGTCTTGGTGAGCAGTTGACCTCCACCTTTCATATTTACGTGTATGAAATGATTCCTTTTGCATACAAGGATACCATCAACGACATGATCCTATGGAAACCACGTGCGGCCAGCAGATCCAGCTGGGCCACAAAGACTGAGCTACCTTTCGACCCTTTTGAGAGCGCGGCAGTTCTTCTGCATCAAGACCTTCTGTGCCCCAAGTGTAAGGCGACTGTCAGTATTCGTGAGTGCACCAACTTTAGCGAGAACTCTCGGGTTTGACGCATGTCCAGCTTACATAACCGCTGCCGGGACGGGCTACGCCCAACAAAACTTTTCGTATACATGCCCATTCTGCACATTCGAAATAACGAGAGAGAGACTCGCCGTCGCCAAGCTGACTACCGACCTGACCACGCACCTGCTGCGTGAACCTCAGACGGGAGTCACGGACATGCAACTACATCTTCCGTGAGCTAGTTCATCTCTCACATGATTATATACTTCATCAGCGAGTTACAGATACAGCCTACGCACCGAGTCGGGGGAAGACACACAGCGGGCTATAAACATCAAACATAATTTGCTTAATCTGAAACCTATCAATCAGTTTAATACGCGGAAATGGCAACAGAACCAAGGGGCTGGCGTGGCAATGGCTGAAAGTTTGGATTGGAAGCTCAGCGAGATACAGAAATCATTGCATACACTCGACAGACCTAAGGTGTGAGTATTTATCCGATATTGACTGTGTGGTCATGCCAATTAAGAAAAAAAAAGAGGGGCTAAAGTTTTGAGCGCTTACCACAACCAGAGACCATTCTCCGTGGAGCTGGTCGGGGCGGTGAGTGGCACACACCTCAGTCTTCTTGTCTGACACATCGTGCCATCTCCAGGTGCTGCGCCAGGGTGCTTTTGTCAAGAAAATACATGATCTTGGCTGGACATCGTCGAGTTATTTTGAGAAGCGGGAAGACGCAGCCGCTCTCCACTACGCAATCGTCCGATATCACGCGTGAGGAAAAGTCTCTTCCTAATCCATGCAACCTTTCTATCGTGCCATCCTAGGTTTCTTGATATGATATCTTCGTCCCGGTCCATGCTTGTCGTGCCCACATTGGATATAGACCTGGTCTGGCATTCCCACCAGCTTTCTGGTCCGCGCTATCATAAGGACTGCAAGACCAATATTGGGCGATACGTCGACCAGTAGGTTCACCCTTTTATTCGAATGCTCGTTCTCTGGAGTGTCTAATTCTTCAACCAGCGACGACAAAGTTGAGCAGTTCCATCTATCGGATGCCTTTGATGCAACGTGTCGGGCGTGGGAGGTTCGTGTCGTCAATTCGCTCTCTCCCACGCCGCTGCTTATTCTCTCATGACAGAAGCGATATGGCACGCCATATACCCAATGCGGGTGTCCCCTCCCCGGGAATACCATTAGTCAGAGACTTGCGCGGCTTGTCCCCCACACGGGTTCAAGACACTATCCACTGTCAAGACTTGTGCCACCCGCCGATCAACCCGATATCCTTGCCGCGTCACATCCTTCTGATCACAATACAGTGGCTGTCCTCGGTCTACCGAGCAACACCACCGCCAAAACACTGCGCGAAAACAAGGCCTTGCGGCGCCGAGAGCGCGAGGCATCCCGCGTCCGGAAGGGGGAGATAACCCAAGAGGAGTTCGATCGCAATGCTGGGCACGCTGCGCCTTTCCTGGTCCCTGTACCCCTAACACCACCAGCCCCGGCACCTGTGACTCCTTTAGGACAAGTGACCAGTGCGGATGGCTGGCCCTTAGGGAGCTTCGCAGGTTGCGTCGCGGTATGCTTAACTTCTGTTCCTTCTGTCTTCGTTCGGGGTAATAACCTGCGCCCATTCGTTGCGACAGGACTCGGGTGCAGCTTGTTTCACAGGGTCCATGGATCTCGATGAACGTACCGCAGGATATTGGATGCAATGAGTGGGCGGGTTGTCATTTGGTTGGAACATTCTTTTGACTATGGGATCTAATTAATCTAATTGTCCTATATCTCGAGCTGATACAAGAAGCTCCATTTGCCCCGGGGATATGTAGTCCGGTATATCTTCGGCAATTCTCATGCGAGTTGTTGATTCGGGGTGATTACATCGAAGGTCTTATCATGCCCTAAATTTACCAGATTGTTTATTGTGAAGCCTACGCTGTGAAAAGGAAATGGCGTGTAAGATGTTGACTGGCTTTCTTAGACGCAGGGGTCGTAGGGGTCCGCCGAACTCGGATATGATGGGAATATATTTGATGCGGCTTCTCTTGTATCGCGTACGACCGCGTGGTGTTCACGCGGCGCGACGACGAAGGGCGAAGGTTTTGGTTACAAATGCACGAGTTGACTGACCCGTATCTACATCCACGGCCTAAGAGAAGCTCATGGCTCATAGTTTTGTGCATAGAATGCGCACGAACCAGGGCGAGCTCCATTCCAAGAGACCAATCAGCGATGAAAAGGCGGTCGACGATCAGCTGTACGGCAAATTCGACGGGTGGTCTTCAAGGGTATCTCGAGTCCTTGGATCTACTGTAATCCCGTCATCGTTGCTTAAGGTTTTTACGCTAGCGCAGATTGAAATAAAGAACTTTAGCCGACGAAGTTTCTGTTCTGCCACCCGTACTGTATTGTATTGTGACCGAGGGATATCCATGGAGATCATCAGTTGTTGACACACGTAGCCGCAGCCGCCCAGATCGAGATCACAATCAATCGGGATCAGAGGACACGTACTGTACTATTTGGGAGCTGAGCCGAAGGTTGCGCGACGAACGACTTTCCTTAAGGATTTGGAAGTCTCTAAATCCCCCACCCCACCCCATTCTCTATCGCGTAGCGGTAACTGAGAAATCCGAAATACATGACCAAAAAAAAAAAGTATATTTCAAGCCGTAAAGCCAGAGTGCATGGAGTTGGTTTGGGGGTATGATCATAGCCCCGATCACTCTTACTGTCATTGTTACGGTACCGACCGAGAACTTCTGTAAATTTTTGGTACAGGGTTCGGTACTGTATGCGAACCATTACGTCCCCCGGCGTTGATGCCAGGAAATGCCCGGACGAGACCAGTGTCATAATTATACAGTAGTCTCTAGGGTGCTCGACAGAGAAGTGGACGGAATGTAAAGGGCTCGCATGGCAACCAAGAAGTTGTAGAGAATTAGTCGATGCGGTAGTTGTGTCGTGACCCATCAACCACGAATTCATGCTTTACTTATTTAGGTTAGGTCGACTTTTTAGTTACTCCCATAACTGCTCCACCTCGGCAGGGCACCCTTTCGTCATTCGGCGGCGCAAAAACGGATTCGACTCGCCAACATGTCATGGCCGTGCGAAGACAGAACCATTGATCCCGGGCCAACGTAAACTAGTTGAACGTGCCAGTGATAGGGTGTCCTTGTCAGTTCTAGAACCCGCTCGCAGGTCACGGCCGCTCCAAGCTCATCCATCACCGGACTGGGGCTAATCATGTTTGAGCACCCATCGGTACCCATCATTCAACGGCGATTTCAGTTTGTCATGGTGAAGGCTGCATATGATGTCCGTCTGATCTGTTACTGTATTGTCTCATCATCCGCCATGCGAGCTAATGTCATGAACTGCATTTTTCCCTGACGCCGTCGGTGCGCGCGCCCTTCAAGTTCCGACGTTCCATGGCCTGTGCCGCTAGGCGGAGACATCTACGTATATAGTATACCCTTTGGGTCTAGGCAGCCGCAAGTTATTCGATATCGGGCGCAGGTGGTCGGCTCCCTCGGGGTCACCGTCTCACGGCACTTAGTTGGTTCGTAGTCCAATCCAAACTGGTCTCCTGCCGGTAGTACTTGACACAGTCCTACATGTAGTCCTCGGTTTGCTGGTGGTCGAAAGTGGCTGAGGGCGCGCGGCGAGTTGGATGAGATGAAGTCGCCAGTGCGGTATCGTGTGGGAAGGCGGCGATCGCGGCGAGGGCGGGTGTGCTGAGCAAAGTCTTCATCATTGTTGGTGTTCGCCTCAAGGGAGAGGACGAGGGTGTCTGTGTGGTGTGCGTCAGAGGGGAAAGTGTCGAGCCAGCTCACCACCCAAAGGCTGAGTGAGAGTGTGTTGTCAACCCAATCTTCGGGGTTGTCATCTTCTTCGCCTGGGGCGGGCTCACATCTTGAGAGGCCATTGGGTCCTTTGTGTTTGTCAGCAGGTACATGAGCTAACTTGAAGTCAAAAAGGAGTATGGCGGCGATCCAACAGTTGATGGCGGTGTTCGGCTGGAATGGAATTCTCCGGGGAGTCACGTCGGGTGACATCAAGCGCTGAAGGTGAAGATTGGCACATCGTATGGAGGCAATGCCTTAGGATGGTTGCGCGCGAGGGCATCGGCGGTGACAGAACAACTTAACAGTGAATGTTTTGCTCCTCAGGCCTCAGGGGCCCCAGGCTATTTCAAATTACAAAAGATGGCCATGCGTGCGGAATCGCGGATTTCGACCAGACGGTCCAGACCAAATCATAGAGCATTGTTCAGATACGACAGTACAGTACTATAAGTACAAGGTAAGGAACATTCGGGTCTTCATCGATTCTTCTGCTAATCCGTCCAGTACAGTAATCTTCGATAAGGCATCGGCGGTAACATTGTAGTCGGAATGGCTTCCCTAGCTTTTTTTTGGAATCCGGTAACGCCCGCCATGGGGTATAGAACCCCCATGTAGGACTAACGGTGATATGTGTAAGTACATACGCGGTGGATTTATGCATAATGGAGAAAGTAGTCTCATAACGAAGTTAGCTGGCCTATGAGAGGAACCTACAAACCTACGGCGACTTCTCATTGGGACAACCCTGCCATTGAACCACTTTACTCCCTAGCCTTCCGGGCTTTGAGTTGGCTGGGTTTGCTGGCCTTGGAAGATGACGCCTCGTTGATGGGGATCATGGGGGGGACATCTTCGGCCTTGCGCTTCCCAGATCCAGATGCTCGCTTGGTTTGAGAGCGTGTCTGGTAGGCGCCAGGGGGGTCGGGGTCAGCAGGGTGGTTTGGTACATTGGGATTGGAAGTGCCGTCGCTGCCTTGGGCTTGCCCTGCCTGAAAAAGATCGATCTCCGCTGTGAACAGCCTTGC
>Ga0307510_10011768_pt1 | contig 10379 bp, 6 predicted proteins | sample 12_EM_MG_FD_207224 | JGI IMG/M metagenome (GOLD analysis project Ga0307510, IMG submission 207224) | Populus trichocarpa ectomycorrhiza microbial communities from riparian zone in the Pacific Northwest, United States - 12_EM | ecosystem: Host-associated > Plants > Roots > Unclassified | place...
TCAAAAGTAAAAGAAAGAGGTCAGAAAAGAAAACCCTTTCAAATCCATTGAGAGCAATTTAGAATATTTTTGTTGGTAAATTTTTGAGGGATTTTATTGGTAGAAATATTTTCTACATATATTATTGAGGAAATTAGCAATGATATTTTTTGAGGGATATACCGATGGAATGAAGCAGTTAATTTTTTTAACGTGTCTGTTCCGTCAGTAAATCTGTCTGTAATAATATTTTTTTATTACCAACGGATTTACCGACAGACAAAAAATTACCGATGAAAGATTCACCGGCGGAGCATTTCTGTCAGTAATTTCGTTGGTACATTAATTACCGACGGAATACGTGTCTTACGCCGACAGAAAAATTCCGTCGATAAAACTGTTAAATGTTGTAGTGGTATAACTCAACTAGTCAGGTTTTAAATTTATTATTTAGAGGTTATCGTTCAAGTTTCATAAATCTCAGGGTCACTGGAAGTTTACATGGTCGTTAATTCCAGGGCTTGTGGAATTAGTCGAGGTGCACGCAAGCTGACCCGAATATCAATGCTAATAATAATAATAAAAAATTATACACACTACTGTTCATAAATGTTTGAGAGGCTACAATGGAGAATCAGGCAGCCCGGTTCTATCTTCCTTTATTCTGAACGGTGTCGATGAGATGGTGGGAATCTAATGGTTCATTTAGGGGGCACATTTGCAGCGGCATTCAGAGGCACCACTGCACTGCATTGAACGAGAGCGGCGGTGCACTGTAGCAGAGGTGTAGTTGTGGTCATTAAAATAAGACTAATGAGTCAACTGGAATTGTATAAGACATCCATGGGATCATTATTACAACGAGCGGAAATAGAAGGAAGCACGCCACCTCCACAGACTGCCTAGAGAAAGAAAAAAAAAAGAATATATATATATATATATAAGGGTATTTAAGCAAGTAGCCATCAAGTGGCTCCCAGTAACCCTCTGGGCGTGCGTCACTAATGACGCTCTCATGGCAATATTGAAGATTAAAGTCAACCGTGATCCTGCAACCCTGTAGTTTTATTTTAATAAATAGTAATACACCTGTCCACATGTAATAAACAAGCTTACATCATTTGCCTACTTGATCAGAACTCCTGTGCAGTTGTCAATAAGGAGACCCGTTGAGCTCTTCTCGAAAAAAAGTGGTTACTTTAAATTTATTTGGGTCAGGTCCCACAGGTAAAAGGGTTTAAATGACTGTTTGGGATTCCGGGCTGAGCAGGAATTAATCAAAAGTTTTTGTTTTTTGTTTTTATGTTTTCAGTTCATGATATAATGATATTTTTTAAAAACAAATATATATTATTTCATGTATTTCATAATCACCTCTATATAATAGATACGCCGGGAGCTAGCATCTCCATATTTGTTTCTTGTCAGTAACGAAGGGCGTCGCAACCTCCTAAGAGAAAACAAATACTAGCAATTCACGGTCACATAGATATAGTGCTGTGAACTCTCTCTCTCTCTCTCTCTCTCTCGCCCCCCCTCTCTCATCACTCTCATATCTATTTGCTTGTGCATGCTTGATCAAGATCATGGGGACCGAGGAAAATAGCAAGAAAAGCAGAGATCATGTTGGGTCCATACGCTCGATTTTCATGCATGCAGACCGTGTAGATTGGTTGTTGATGGTTCTTGGGTTCATTGGGTCCATTGGTGATGGGTTCTCAACGCCTCTTGTGCTGTTCGTGACTAGCAAATTGATGAATAATCTTGGTGGAGCATCTTCTTCTGCTGAAGCCTTCACTCATAGCATTAACAAGGTACTTTTCTTTCATTTCTCCTTCTCTTAGTTCTTCTTTTCGTTGTTTGTTATTCAAACGTATCCAAGGCTGACGACTTTTAATTACTAAACATGTGGATATATATTGACAGAACGCGCTGGCGCTTTGTTACCTGGCCTGTGGACAATGGGTTGTTTCTTTCCTCGGTGAGTAAATTATTTACTATAAGAGGTTATCACCTCAATATATAGTTAATAAATTAAGAGAAGGCGAGTAATAATATATAAACATGTAACTTTGGTGTTGATTATCAGAGGGATATTGTTGGACAAGAACTGGTGAGAGACAAGCCACGAGAATGAGAGCAAGATACTTGAAAGCCGTGCTAAGACAAGATGTTGGTTACTTTGATTTGCATGTAACAAGTACAGCCGAAGTCATCACAAGTGTCTCCAACGATAGCCTTGTAATTCAGGATGTTCTTAGTGAAAAGGTGCATGTCCGTTTTATTTCTTAATTATGTCAAAAGAAGCGTTTTTCTCCCTAGCTAATTAATTTCTTTTACAATGCGTAGGCATAATTAAGCACTTACAAGAATATTTGGAAGCAAAAATATAAGATTTGTTTGTAATTTGTACTCAAGTGTAAATTAGTAGTTAACTCTGACGATTTTTCAATGGGAATCAGGTGCCAAACTTTTTGATGAACGTTGCAATGTTTTTTGGGTGCTACATAATCGGATTCGTTTTGCTATGGAGACTAGCAATCGTGGGACTTCCTTTTGTTGTGATTTTAGTAATTCCTGGTCTAGTGTATGGACGGACTTTGATGGGAATAGCTAGAAAGACAAGAGAAGAGTATAACAAGTCGGGCACAATAGCAGAGCAGGCAATATCTTCAATTAGGACTGTCTTTGCCTTTGTTAGTGAGGCCAAAACCATAACTGCATACTCTGCAGCTTTAGAATTTTCAGTTAAATTGGGGTTAAGACAGGGGCTGGCCAAGGGCTTGGCTATCGGCAGCAATGGTGTTGTTTTCGGTATTTGGTCTTTTATGTCTTATTATGGCAGCAGAATGGTCATGTACCATGGCTCTGCGGGAGGAACTGTTTTTGCTGTCGGTGCCGCCATAGCTGTGGGTGGCTTGTAAGTACAATCACTTCTTGTCTCATTTAAATGTTAATTAATTGTTACCGTCTCTGAGCTATTTATTTGTTTTCGATTATTTAACTAGGGCTCTTGGTGCTGGTTTATCAAATGTAAAGTACTTCTCGGAAGCATCTTCAGCTGGAGAACGTATCGTGGAGATGATAAATAGAGTCCCAAAAATAGATCTAGAGAACATGGAAGGTGAGACTTTGGAAAATGTTACAGGCGAAGTAGAATTCAGGCATGTGGAATTTGCATATCCATCAAGGCCAGAAAGCATGATCTTCAAGGACTTTTGCCTAAGAATCCCAGCAGGGAAGACGGTGGCCTTGGTGGGAGGTAGTGGGTCGGGGAAATCAACAGTGATTGCACTGCTGCAGAGATTTTACGACCCACTAGGCGGTGAGATACTCGTTGATGGCATCGCTGTTGACAAGTTGCAACTCAAGTGGTTAAGGTCACAAATGGGTTTGGTGAGCCAGGAGCCTGCTCTCTTCGCCACAACTATCAAGGAGAACATCCTTTTTGGGAAGGAAGACGCCACCATAAATGAGGTTGTTGAGGCGGCAAAAGCCTCTAACGCCCATAACTTCATAAGTCATTTGCCACAGGAGTATGATACCCAGGTTTGTCTCGTACCTACCTACACAACCACTTGACCTCGGAAATTGCAATACCGAACATTTAACATAAACATTGCCCGTCTTATTTTGATTTCTGTCCCAGAGTAGCGTCTACATCAAGTCAACCACATGTCGATTGTCATCTTAATACTTTTTCCCTTTTTTTAGAGCATCTTCAAGAGAAAGATGCTACTTTAAATAGCTAAATCAATAAAATAATATTTTAAATAATATAAATATAACTTTTTTTTATACTAATATATATTTTAATAGAAAAAACCAATTTAAAAAGATAATTGTATTGAAGAAAAAAAAAATAAATGCTTTATTTTTTTCTTGATAAGTTTGATGTTTTTTTTTTCACGTGATCTAATTTATTTGGTTTATATTTTTGTTAGCTATATTTTATTGATTTTTTTTAAGAGATATATAAAAATAATATTTTTAGGAGAGAAAATGCATTTTAATGTTAAATTAATAAAATAGTATTTTAGATAGTATAAGTATGTATTTTTTATTGGTAGTATGGAACTAATACGACTGCTTAGGATTACTATATAGTCTATATTATTTATCTACTCGAAGCATTGGGAGTTGGCCCCAACGTAATTAAATTTGCCCCATATCCTTCTGCAAGTTACAATTGCAGAGTGTACCAAAATCCATGCAGAGAGTGCGTGGCCGTCACAGCCACTCAAGATGGAGCTGACTCGAGCACCTTTCCCCCACTCTAAAGATCTCCTTGGTTTTCCTTTCCTCGATTCGAGTTCTTCTTGAAAAGGAAATTTATTTTTTTAATAAAGAACAGGGCACCACTTATTATTACAATAATTGCCCATCTCGTGTCAGTGTCTGTTTGTGTTGACAACCACAAACAATGCTTTCACTTGCTGGCTTTAAATGATTTGTCTGGCCACTTACAATGGAGCTCTCTTTTTCCCTGATCAAATCATATATAATATATAAATCCGAGGAATGTGTTTTTTTTTTTTTAAGAAAAAGAAAAAAGCTACGTACTAATAATGTACTTCTAAGTTCTATCTACTTCTTAAATTAAGACTAGAAAGCAGTAATTAATATTAAAGATCCCCAAGCACAATCTAAATTTTCAAGTACTTATGACGAAATTAACTATACGTGATTGACAGGTTGGTGAGAGAGGGGTTCAAATGTCAGGAGGACAGAAGCAAAGAATTGCGATTGCACGAGCAATAATCAAAGCACCAAGAATCCTCCTCCTGGATGAGGCAACAAGTGCTTTGGACTCTGAATCGGAACGTGTTGTCCAAGAAGCTCTAGATAAGGCTGCCGTGGGTCGAACCACAATCATCATCGCTCACCGTCTCTCCACTATCCGCAATGCCGATGTGATTGCCGTGGTCCAAGATGGTCAGATCTTGGAAAGCGGTTCTCATGGCGAACTGATCGAAAATGAAAACGGTCTCTACACATCTCTAGTCCTTCTTCAGCAAACAGAAAAGGAAAAAACTAATGAAGATGCCAGTGCTGATATTTCATCCCCATCTCTTGTTTCAAACATGGACGTGAATAATGCTAGCAGTCGTAGACTGTCAATTGTTAGCAGGTCAAGCTCTCAAAACTCAGTAACACCAAGTCGAGCCTCACTTACTGCGGGAGAGAATGCCCTAGTTGAGGAACAACAACTTCCAGTACCGTCATTCAGAAGGTTGCTAGCTTTGAATCTACCAGAATGGAAACAAGCTAGCATTGGGTGTTTAGGTGCCATTATATTTGGTGGTGTTCAACCCTTATATGCATTTACAATGGGGTCAATGATATCCATATATTTTCTGGCAGATCATAATGAGATCAAGGAGAAGATAAGGATTTATTCGCTGTGTTTTCTGGGCTTGGCGTTTTTGTCGCTGATAGTTAATGTACTTCAGCATTATAATTTTGCATATATGGGCGAGCATTTAACGAAGAGGATTAGAGAGAGGATGCTTTCAAAGATACTCACCTTTGAAGTTGGATGGTTTGATCAAGACAAGAATTCAAGTGGGGCAATTTGCTCGAGACTTGCCACAGATGCTAATGTGGTATGCATTTTTTAAACCTCCCATTTCAATGCAATCCGTTGATTTCTTTGTTAATTACTCTGATTTTAGGTTTATTTAGAACTGATTGCTAATTATTAAGTAATACCCCCACTTGGATATATAAACTAGTTTTATAAATTGTCTTATTATTAGTGTGTATGAAAAGAAAAAAAATGATTTGCTCTTCCTTTCCCCATGTTTCCTGACTGTAGAATCTTAATGGTAAAACTAACATGTAAATAATATTAGTTAATATCAAGGGTTCTTGAAAGTAGAATGTGCTTCATATAAGACAATTTTATTTTCAATTTTTCTTTTATGGGCTTGAGAGGGAAATGTTAAGCTTATTGATGCTTGTTAGTTGAAGATGGCAGGGAGATTTTTGTTTCTTTGCTCTAGGTTTATTGAATCGCCTTCATATGTGTATTATTATTTCTTAATGATGCACAAAGAGAAGGCATTATGATGAACTTCTTGCCAGTAGCTGGTTCCCTGATCATAGACCTTTGTGGACTATGGTGTTGGGCAGGTGAGATCTCTAGTGGGAGACCGGATGGCTCTTATTGTACAGACAATCTCTGCCGTGACCATAGCCTGCACCATGGGCCTTATCATTGCCTGGAGGCTAGCGGTTGTGATGATTGCAGTCCAACCCATTATTATAGTCTGCTTTTATGTCCGGCGAGTTCTACTGACAAGCATGTCTCAGAAGGCCATCAAAGCACAAGATGAAAGTACCAAGCTTGCTGCAGACGCAGTTTCCAACCTTCGAACCATCACCGCCTTCTCCTCTCAAGATCGGATCCTGAAGATGCTCGGAAAAGCCCAAGAAGGTCCACGAAAAGAGAACATTAGACAGTCGTGGTATGCTGGTATTGGGCTCGGCACTTCTCAAAGCCTGATGTCGTGCACTTGGGCGCTAGATTTTTGGTATGGTGGCAGACTCATCTCTCAAGGTTACATCACAGCGAAAGCCCTGTTCGAGACCTTCATGATCCTGGTAAGCACTGGTCGAGTAATAGCCGATGCAGGAAGCATGACGACGGATCTGGCCAAGGGGTCAGATTCCATCCGGTCAGTCTTCGCCGTGCTGGATCGTTACACGAGAATCGAACCAGAGGACCCTGAAGGTTACCAGCCCGGAGAAATAAAAGGGCATGTAGAGCTTTGTGACGTTGATTTCGCATACCCAGCCAGGCCCGATGTCAGGATTTTCAAAGGCTTCTCAATCAGCATTGAGGCAGGGAAATCAACCGCATTGGTTGGACAAAGTGGGTCGGGAAAATCAACTATCATTGGATTAATTGAACGTTTTTATGATCCACTAAGGGGCACAGTAAAAATAGACGGCCGGGACATTCGGTCATATCACCTGAGGTCACTGAGGAAGTACATTGCTCTTGTTAGTCAAGAACCCACGTTATTTGCCGGCACGGTCAAGGAAAACATCATATACGGCGCAGCCAATGAAGTGAGTGAATCAGAGGTAATGGAGGCAGCTAAAGCAGCAAATGCTCACGATTTCATCGCTGGATTAAAAGATGGATATGACACCTGGTGTGGAGACAAGGGAGTGCAGCTGTCTGGGGGCCAAAAACAACGTATTGCAATTGCCCGTGCCATACTGAAAAATCCAGTGGTTTTGCTGTTAGATGAGGCAACCAGCGCGCTTGACAGCCAGTCGGAGAAGGTTGTTCAAGATGCCCTGGAGCGTGTGATGGTGGGGAGGACAAGCGTAGTTGTGGCGCATAGGTTAAGTACCATTCAGAATTGTGATCTCATCGCAGTCCTGGATAAAGGGAAGGTGGTGGAGAAAGGGACTCACTCATCTCTGTTCTCGAAGAGACCCACCGGGATTTACTACTCGTTTGTACGTCTCCAGGCCCAGAGGACAACACAAAACAGTGCCACCGCCACGACCGCCGCATTCAGTTAATTATTGAACATGGTTATCAGGGTGAAAATTGAGCCTGGGGTTATTCCTTTCTCTTTTTCTTTTAATCTGATTGTCATCGAAATTAATGTGCTGAAAGGACTCTTTAACATTTTGAATGCCAAATTAATCTTCTTCTTTTCTCTGTTATTAGAGGCAGTTTCTTTCTTTTGATTTTGATTTCTTCTTTTTTGAAGGCAATTCATGTTTGAGTTTAGTATTTTGCTTCAAGTAGTGCTATTAATAAACAATTATGGCTTCAAATTTATCCAAGTAAACTATACATATCCAAGAAAGGGGAGAAAGAATTAAATGTTTGCTTTGAGCAACAAGATTCTCTTAATTAGAGTTTCAATCCCTCATCATTTCAAATCCATTTTTGTCGGTAATAATTGCAAATATATATGAACTTTAATTAATTATTTTCTATTTTCTATAAAGTTTATGATATATCTTAATATCATCTTAAAAATAGAAAACATTCACAATTTAAAACAAAAAAAAAAACAATTAAAACACGTGTGATAGAATTTGAATAGGTTAAAGGTTGTTCAGAAAGAGTAATGCTCCTTGTTTTTAGAATTTTCTAGAAAAGATTGAGATTAATTTTTATTATAAATATCATATAAAGATTTTCATTTTTATAGTTAAAAAATAAGATCTTCATGATAATTTTTAATTTTAAAGAAATATATTAATATTTTATAATTTGATTATCACAAATATAACTATTATGTAATATTACTAAGCTGGTGAATGTCAGGCCTATCAACATGTATTAATTAATTACGTTAACTAAATAAATTTGTAAAAATATTTATTTAGTTCAAACTTATTCAATCTATTTTAATAGTTATCTTAGTTAATTATCAATTATCTATATAAATTCAAATTTATATACATTTATTAAAAATTACAACTCAGCAATAAAATTGATAAAAATATAAAACGAACTCGTTAAATAAATCATTATTTATTTTATCACAAAACACCGAATTCAAAAATTTAACATAAGTTTCATCAATTTACAAACAAATATAATTTTACAAAATCTAAAACAAAACTCTAACATGTACAAATCACAAATCCATATAATAAATTTAATTTGTATGTGAAAAAAACTATAAAACAAGTAAACACCCAAACAAAATACATATACAAAAAAAATATGCAAAAAAAAAAAATTAACATTTTAAAATTGTTTTTAAATTAAAAAAAAAAGATAGAATTGCTTACTTAAAGTGGAGAATTCTCAATAAAATTTTAATCAGAATATTGATACTGACAAACCGAGTGTTGTGGTGACTAGTTTGTTATGGGAGGTTGAATTGTGTTGAGATTGAGGAGGTGATTGTTTGTTGCATAAAAAAATACACAATGAAGAAGGAGAAATGGGAGAGGGGATAGAAGGGTTGATCGTTTGGTCATAAATTAAATATTAACGATAAAATGACCAACAAAATTATTCCTTCAGTAACCTTGTCGGTTACTGATGAAAAAATTCCATCTGTTTTTATCGATAGATATAGAGATGAAAAATTCTGTCAATAAAGTTCACTGCAGTATACTGATAAAAAAATTCAATAGATGTTTGTGTTTTATTTTCTAATTTTTTAGTAGTGAACATAGTTTACGTACCATTTTAATTTTTATTTCACAATTGAATCAATTTAATTTGGTTTTCAGTGTTAAAATCGATTTCAAACTTTTTGTTTAAAGTTTTTTTTTTATATATATAATATACATTATTATTGTGGTCTGGACTCGTGTGTAGATGTTCTCATTGTTAAATCCTTTTATTTTGTCATATGCATGTGCTTTGTTGTTTTTAATATTTTAACTAAATGTTTTTGTGCGAATATAAAGTGTTACAAGCCTCTTCCACCACGTGCGGCTTTTGCTTTTGTGTGTGTGTGTGTGTGTGTGTGTGTGTGTGTGTGTATCTGAAAGGGATTGTGGCTGATAACGACAAATTTGAATGTTTGTTTGTCTTTCATGATGATAGTTTTTTTTATATTATTATTATTATTATTATTATTATTATTATGATTGAGTCACTCTTGAGAATACTGACAAATTTTCTACATCATTTTAGAAAAAAAAATTATTTAAATGATAGTTATTTTTTTATGTTTTAGGTGTTTTTATAAATAATATAATTTTTTTTAATTGTACATAAAATAAGATGTATAATATTATATTTATAGAAAAATATAAAAACCCTATAAATAAATAAAAATATCAATTTGCTTCTTAAATAATATTATATATATTATTTTAGAATAATTTTATAAATTTATTTAGTCTGTAATTAAATTTTTTATAAGTCAAGAAATATAATTCCCTATATTAATTACATTGTATTTTTTAATTTATAAAACTTGATTAATCATCAATAATTTATTAATCAAATATTAAATTGATTAATCAAATATAAATAAATATTAAAAAAAACTTTATTAATAATAAATATATTTTACATTAATAAAATCAATATTACATTACATGTAAAAAAACTAATTAACTAGAAAACATCTTCACTATCAACATCTCTCAATATCATGACAAATGTCAATAACAACATCGATCTCTCAAGATCTTACGTTGTTCTTCATGATTCTTGCTACATTATCTTGTCTTCTTAATCAGTTCACTTTTAGAGTGCTCTAGATAAAGTCCAAAGGATTGTACTTCATCGACTTGCATTTCTTCTTGTTCCTCGTAAATGTCTTGAAGACTGTTCTCTTTTCTTTTTCACTGAATTGCCACCATCAATTAGGAACAACAGCAGCACTATATCATTAATCTTTATAAAGTTCAAGCGCTACATGAATTTTTGAGTCACGAGATACGATTCATCT
>Ga0307510_10011769_pt1 | contig 10379 bp, 8 predicted proteins | sample 12_EM_MG_FD_207224 | JGI IMG/M metagenome (GOLD analysis project Ga0307510, IMG submission 207224) | Populus trichocarpa ectomycorrhiza microbial communities from riparian zone in the Pacific Northwest, United States - 12_EM | ecosystem: Host-associated > Plants > Roots > Unclassified | place...
GCATGGCTATCTTCACTTGAGCCGCGGATACGACACAAACAGGTCCAGTCGTGCCGGGTTCCCAATGTGGGCGACTGGCTCCTAAGTACGGAGGTATTTCGGAGCTGGTCTGATGTTTCCCACCAAGATACATCCGATGATGCGACCCTATTTTGTTACGGCGATCCGGGGGCCGGAAAGACCTGCATCACGTAAGAGAAGCGACCTTCAGCAGGAAAAGCGAGTAAGAACAGTATGGCTAACAAGCCATGATATTAGCTCCCTGGTGGTAGATGCCTTGGGCGATCGAGTCAGCGATCAGAACGCCATCGTCGCCTGCTTCTACTTCGACTTCGCTGCCCGGAAGGAGCAGTCTCCCACGGACATGCTGGGTTCCCTGCTGAAGCAGATAGTTAACGGATTAGCAGGGACTCCGCGGGCGGTAGTCGAGGCATATTCCAAGAATAAAAGGGTCCTAGGTGGCCGGAGGCCATGGCTTTCTGAAATCCAAACGATGCTCCAAACCGTCTCCACCTCACAGCGCACATTCATATGTGTCGACGCTCTAGACGAATGTCTAGCGGAACATCGACAGGTGGTTCTCATATCGCTCCGAGAAATTCTCAAGAAGTCACCAGGCGTCCGGTTATTCTTGACTGGAAGATCGTATATTCAGGACGAGGTTCAGAGCCTTCTTGAAACCGCGACATTCGCAGACATAAAACCCAACAAACGCGACATTATCACATATATCCTGGCTAAACTGGAGGAGGACACCAATAAAGACGCAATGAATGCTGGTCTAATGAGAGATATCCTAGCTAAGGTTCCCGCAATGGTTTCGGGAATGTACGTAAGAGCAAATATTAGGGAATCCACCTCAGCCGTCCGCTAACAGAAATATGTCTAGATTTCTACCAGTGTCTCTGATAATGGAGGCAATTTTAAGAGAACAGAAGATCTCCACCAGGCGAGAGAGGCTTAAAGAAATGGGGAGTGACTTGGGGAGTGCCTATGATAGAATGTTAAGCCGGGTAAAGGCACAAGGCAAGATTAAAGAGGAAATTGGAATGGCCGCTCTCATGTGGGTTTTGCATTCGGAACGGCCACTAAGTGCGAGTGAGCTCTGTTATGCCCTTGCGGTCGAAATAGGATCAGCGGATCTCGATCCCGATAATGTTCCCCTAATAGAGCTATTGTTAAACTGCTGTCAAGGGCTTCTTGTGGCGGATAAGGAAGCCTCTACTGTCCGCTTGATTCATTCAACCCTCCGAGAGTACCTCTCAACTCGCCCCGACCTTTTCCATAGAGCTCACTCGATAATCGCCGAAACTTGCTTGACCTATCTAAATTTTCAGCAGTTCAAGGGCCTCCCGGCCAGCGGCCACTCCGACCCCATGCAGGCGCCCTTTCTCGGATACTCTTCGATATACTGGGGAACCCACGCGAAAAGAGAACTCTCCGACTATGCTAAATCGCTTGCCCTAAAGCTATTTGACAATTATGATGACCACATATCCATTAAGTTGCTCCTGAAGAACGTATTGAGTCCTGATCGTTTCAGTGATATCAAGGGCTTCTCGTTTACTGGGCTACACTGCGCATCCTTCTTTGGAATTGCTGAGGTTGTGGTTGTGTTGATGGAGAAGAGTGGTTATGATATCGACAAGAGAGATTGTTTGGGTAACACACCGCTCATGTGGGCTACCCAGAATGGGCATGACGGGATAGTAGAGCTTCTACAAAAAAGGGGAGGTGTCGCCGCCAGGCACAAGCGCAAAAAAGAAGGGGTTCCTACCACCAGAACCCAAGGCCCGAAAACGCCGGAGGGAGGCCTAGGGTCGAAGAGACGTAAGCTCTCTTGTAGTCTTTGAACATGATTGTCTACCGCTGCCCCATCTCTATGGATATCCTCATTACCCCGGCCGCCACCTCCCCGATCCTACACCAATGCCTTTCTCGAATACTCTTCAGTACACTAGGAACCCCACACGAAAACGGAAATCTCGGCCCGCGCTAAATTGCTCTTGAAGCACGCATCGAATCTCGACCGCTTCGGTGATAACGGAAAATTTCCCTCGCTTACTGGGCTACACGCGCATCCTCCTCCGGAATCGTTGACTGCGACCGCGTTGGTCGAGATGAAAGGCAGTGATGTCAACAAAAAAGATTGCGTGGGTAATACGCCACTCATATAGGCTGCTGAGGGTATGGGGGAGCGGTAAAACTTTTATTAAGACGGAGTGATGTCCACCCTGGCCGAGCAGATTTCGATGACCGAACACCACTCTCGATGACTACTCGAAACGACAATGAGGAAGTACTGAAGCTGCTACTGCGCCCAGACGATGTCAGCCCCGGCAAGCTAGACACAGAGGGTCAGACACCACTTTCGTGGGCTGCTCGGAATGGCCACGAGGAGTAGTTGAGCTACTACCATACCGGGAAGATGTCAACCCTAGCAAACCGAACACGGAAGGCCAGACTTCATTTTCGGGCGCTAGTAAGACGGGTCATAGAGTAGTTAATCTACCACATAAACGGAGAGATGCCACCCTCAACACCCCTAACAGATCCAGTCGTATGCCACCAGCTCCCTACGCCACGAGCTGCAAGCACGCAAGCCCGGCAGTACAATAATACTCGCCCCAGGCGAGTATTACCCGGAAATAAGGATAAGAGAAATATATGGTAAAACCCCTGCGATTGTCTGAGCGCCCATACAAACTCAAAATTCGTATTTTCGAATACTTCTTCCCTAGGACGAGTAGATGGCCTCCCAGGCCACCCAGACAGAGACTGGTAGCTTTAGAGGCTGTCTATTGCGCCAAGCGCATAAGGATGGGTCCTCCTGTGGAACGGGAATTTCGTGGCGACCGATGGGGGTTTCGCTAATAGTTGCTAAGACACCATGAGTAAAGTGAAATGTTACACCTCAGGCAACAAGCGGCGTAGTGGACGAAGAAGGGTTCCTTAGAATTATCTACTTTATATACTATCAAAATATTTTTAAGCAAGAAAAAAGTCTTGTGCTACCAATTTTTTATCCCTTTATCATCATGACATTGTCTTGTTCATGTACGCTCTACAATATTTTTCTGCATCACACTGGGTAGGCTGTGTCACTAATTTCACTATGGTTCAAGACGCCTGTGGGGTGCACAAGGCATTTTGAAGTGGGGGACGCCTTGGCATTCAACAAGCAGTACTTATGTTCGATTCTGAGTTGATACACAGTTATTTTAAAACTCTCAGTGGCACTTGTTAGGACACTATAGATGAAGTCTGTTTCCTACAAAACATTTTTCCCCTGAAGATAGCTTTTCATAAAGTCAGATTACACAACTTTAATAAATAGCCAAACTGTAGCCTGATAAAATGATTTTGAAAGGTAGAGTTTGGAGAGAGATTGAACAGAAGCATACGGTATGTTTTTACGCCGAGGTGTCCCCTGAGTTGATTTTTGCATGAGTTTGAGCTACTATACTAGTACTGTCTATCTGTACTCTACCGAGCATCTTAAGGTACAGTACTAGCTTGGGGTTTTTGGCCGTACATCAGTTTTGACACTGAATTTGAAGAAAAAACGGGTATTTTTAAAGTGGGAACCTCTAACTCTACCCTATTGAAAACAATTGGAGCTTGAAATCAACCAGGAACCCATTTTATGCTCAACACCTCAAATACAGGTAAAATGAAGCATAATTTAGCTTACTATTCGCAATCTTATCAATTGGGGTGAAAGTGACTTAAAATGTGTATGAGGCCTCATAAAAAAGGAGGATGGCATCCATATGCCCCCTTCCTAGCCAAAACTCCCCATAGTATTATAGTTCTCAAGAGCTTATGAGGTTTTATGTTCTCTATGGGTTTTAGTAATATGCCGTGAAACTTAGGCAGACTCGGATAGGGGTTAGTAGTCTCAGAGTGGGGAGTGAACATGGATGATTCTTGTGCGAACAGATCATCGGACCAGACACTTCGATCCAGCACTTTAAACTATGCAAAACCCTCCAGCAGAAACCCGAAAGGAGTATACACGGATACCTCTCTCGGCAAAGATGTCCTGAGGCAATGTGCACAATGGAGGGGAATCTCGCTAATGGCACACCCGCCTACATAAGTATGATACTTGGTAGGTCCAGTGTTTTTCCAACTTCAGAATGTGAACCCAGTAGGGTACCAGCCAATGGTCTTGCGCATTTCGCAATATTTTGCTGTAATGTCTTGACTGGCTTTGGGCATAGGAGATGGGTGTCTCGTACAGTTTAATTCCCCTCAGGTCTCTGGAGACTTTAAATATGATACTAGGAAATAATATCATTGTGATGGTTTTCCCATGCTGCCTTGTTCCCAAAGAGGAAGTTTTCCGGGTTGCCAGAAGGGGAGTTGAATCTGCAGGAGGGCATGTGGCTGGTGGCTCATCTGAAGGATTGGCTGGTTAGACTCGGCCTCTATGGAGCTGATTTTAATTTAAGTCCGGAATTGCTTTTTCGGCATCCGTACAGCAAGGTTGCTGTGGGCTTTGGTCACAAGTTCGAGGCTGAAGGACTGCCCCGCTTTCTCCCCGTACTAGCGATCTATCGGCTTGCTCTGCCGGCACTCCAGAGTCTATATTCTGCGGCATCCCTCGGCGGAAAACAGGAGATGTCTTTCTCTAACAATGAAGGGTCCTTTAATCAATTCAATGTCCACCTACAAGACGAGAGGTCCGAAATCCTAGCATGGCTATCTCCACTCGAGCAGTGGATACGAGACAGGGAGGTTCAATCGTGCCTAGTCCCCGGAGTGGGAGATTGGCTCCTACATACGGAGGTATTTCGAAGTTGGTCCGATGTTTCCCCCCATGAACCCAATAATGCGACCTTGTTTTGCTACGGCGACTCGGGGGTCGGAAAGACCTGCATCACGTAAGAGAAGCGATCTCTGGGCAATTAAGAACAGTGTTGCTGACAAGCCGTGATATTAGCTCTTTGGCCATAGATACCTTGAGCCATCAGTTCAGCCACCAAAACGCTATTGTCGCCTGCTTCTACTTCGACTTCGCTGCAAGGGAGGAGCAGTCTCCCACGGACATGCTAGGTTCCCTGGTTAGACAGATAGTTAGCGGACTAGAAAATATCCCAAAGGAGGTGGTCAGGGAATATGACAGGAATAAAAGGGTCGCGGGTGGCCGGAGGCCACGGCTTTCTGAAATCCAAACGATGCTTCAAACCGTCTCCACCTCACAGCGCACATTCATCGTTGTTGATGCTCTTGATGAGTGTCTGGCAGAACATCGGCAGGCGGTTCTCAAATCGTTACAAGGAATTCTCGAGAGGTCACCAGGCATCCGGTTATTCTTGACTGGAAGATCGTATATCCGGGATGAGGTTCGGGGCATTCTTGCTAATGCAGCGACGTTCATAGAAATAAAACCCAACGAAGATGATATCACCACATATATCCTAGCTAAACTAGAAGAGGACACCAATAAAGACGCAATGAATCTAAGTCTAAGGAGAGATATCCTAAATAAGGTTCCCACAATGGTTTCGGGAATGTACGTAAGAGCAAATATTAGGGAATCCACCTCAACCGTCCGCTAACAGAGATATGTCTAGATTTCTACTAGTGTTTCTGATAATGGAGGCAGTTTTAAGAGAACAGAGGATCTCCACCAGGCGAGAGAGGCTTGAAGAAATGGGTAGCGCCTTGTGTAGTGCCTTGGGTAGTGCTTTGGGGAGCGCCTGCGATAGAATGTTAAGCCGGGTAAAGGCACAAGGCAAGATTAAAGAGGAAATTGGAATGGCCGCTCTCATGTGGGTTTTGCATTCGGAGCGGCCACTAAGAGTGGATGAACTCTGTCATGCCCTTGCAGTCGAAACAGGATCAGCGAAGCTCGATCCCGAAAATGCTCCCACAATGAGGACAGTATTAAACTGCTGTCAAGGGCTTCTCGTGGTGGATAAAGAGGCTTCTACTGTCGGCTTGATCCATTCAACCCTCCAAGAATACCTTTCAACTCTCCCCCACTTATTCGATAGAGCTCACTCGACAATCGCCGAAACTTGCTTGACCTACCTGAATTTTCAGCGGTTCAAGGGCCTCCCGGCCAGTGACCTCCCCGATCCCGCACAAGAGCCCTTTCTCGGATACTCTTCGATATACTGGGGAACCCACGCGAAAAGAGAACTCTCCGACTACGCTAAATCGCTTGCCCTAAAGCTATTTGACAATTATGATGACCACATATCCATTAAGTTGCTCCTGAAGAACGTATTGAGTCCTGATCGTTTCAGTGATATCAAGGGCTTCTCGTTTACTGGGCTACACTGCGCATCCTTCTTTGGAATTGTTGAGGTTGTGGTTGCGTTGATGGAGACGAACGGCTGTGACATCGACAAGAGGGATTGTGTGGATCATACACCGCTCATGTGGGCTGCCAAGAATAGGCACGAGGGGATAATAGAGCTTCTAGGGAAGCCGGGAGGTACCTCCATCGGGCACAAGCGCAAAAAAGTGAAGAGGCCTCCACCAGAACCCGGGGCCCGAAAACGCCGGCGGGCGACCTAGAGTTGAGACACAAACCCCCCTGCAGCCTTTGAACATGAGCATCTGCCGTTGTCCTATCCCTATATATATCTTCACTGCTCCGGTCGCCACCCGTCCTGCCCTCCTTTAAATCTTCTTCGACTTCCGGTAATAACACTTTCCTACGGGCATTGGCGTCCCTCCCTCTAGCCCATTCTGCAAGCCTTCCTCGGAAACTCTCCTTTGCGATGGCTGGTCGAGGAAACCCTGTATTAGTATTTGAACCACAAGAGGAGAGAAAACAAGTAAGAGAGCAATACTAGGTGCGCAAGCAAGCTTATGTTAGCTTCAACTAGCTAACAGGACAGCAGATAGGATTATATCCAGATGAGAAGCACCTCCAAACACCTCCTCAATATCCCACCGGCCCCCATTCTCACCCCGAAACATCCCACAACAAAAGGAAAACATGAACAATCCGATCACGTTCTCGATCCCTCTACACCTCTCCCATAAGCCCGGACGAGACCCCCCTCTCCTGTACAAACACTCCTGACACATTCCAAGCTCCTAATAATTACCATCATCCGTCTGCTTTTCTCCGAAATTTTCCAACATCCCACAGATTGTAGAGGGTGCTTGTTTCAAGTTCTCCGAGTATTTGCGAGTGCTGCCGAGCCAGTATTTATGAGCATTTATTCCTAGACTTTGCGGGGAAGTAGAGTCTATTGTACGACGAAGATCCTTTCTATAAATTATACTTCCATCCATTGTTTAACATCGTAGCTTGTCTCCAGTTCTTGCTTCCCCTTCTCGTCCACTCTTTATGTCCCTTATCCCTTCCATTCTCATCCTTTCTCCCATAAATGATCGATGTACAGTAGACTCGCGCTTAAAAAAGAGAAAGTATAGACACCATAAGCGAGTAACCGCGCAAGAGTTAACTCTAATCAGATTCTCGAGTTTTCTATCCCTATTCCCACTCACCGCGGTGACGGGTCGACATTTCGAGATTTCAATGCACGCCCTTTCCCCTGTTCCTCAGGCGCTATAGAAACCCAGACAATTCGACCAAGCGTTATGTCACCAGAGCTACTTCCTCTAGTAAGCTTTGATCATTTTCCGGTTTTTCATGTCTCCCAGAGGGGCCAAGCAGCTCGCCTTTTACTATATATTTCCTCGCACCCTCTCCCAGAGCAGGGAATCTTCGACCAGATAGTACTGTACATGGTCCGGTTTACCAAAGTTTCTATCGTGTGGGATGGGAAAGGGGACACGGGAGTGGTAAACCCACGGCAACGCACCACACCGCGAAAGCGAACCTTCAAAAAAAACCCCCCCAGACCAATAAAACCAGAAATAAAAACCAAAATTAGTCTTTCAAACGGATATCATTCAGTCAAGCGATTTGGAAGCATTTCGACACTAGCCAAACGATTCGTCACACCAACCACCGTTCCAAACACCGCTAACATCAAAGCAACACATAGTTTCCAACAAAACAAAATCAAACCCTGCCGAGTGATGTGACATGACCGCCATGCCTCTTGCTCATACTCACCCCTCCTGAAAATAATACCCACGAGATAAAATAAGCAGCCAAACATACCGATCGACTACCGCAACCAAAACAGAAGACACAACAAGTGAGGAAAAACCTACCTTCCGCGCCTCCAAAATCCGTTCCCGCCGACGTTCACGACCAAGGATTCACCCTCCTTCGGCCTCTATTTCAGGCCCCGCTCGGCACGTACCAATGCAAACATACCGCAATAAACCCGCGAATAGAGCCTTCGCCGGAAACAAATCTCCGTGACATTTAAGAAGCAGGTGTTAGGTAAGGCTTGTCACACAAAAAAACTCTCCGAGAACAAGGCGTTTTCCAGCCACCTGCATCCCACACATAGGGTTAGAAAGGCAGAATCTACGTTATTAATTTTTACTAGAAAATTAAAATATAAAATAATTTAGGCCCCGTTTAGCATAGGAGAAAAATTGCATTTTTCTGACGTTTATGGATTTTCCGTTGCAGGTGAAATACAGCAAAACTCACCCTTTTGGTCATGCGCATGACACTTCACATAATATTATAATAATAATATTATGATACATGCGAAAAAAGCAGAGGATTAGTTAGCTGATTGAGGGTTGAGATAAAGATGACAGGCTGTGTTTAGGACAGGTGAAGGGCACCGAAAAAGATTTATGGTGTTGCCGCACGCCATTTTCTCCAGAAAAAAGGCCATTTATTTTCCCCGGAATAGCCCCGCATCACAGTCCACCCGAACAGCCCCCCCACCCCAACGGATGCTGTTTGATGGGTTTTGTATAAGGAAGCGAGCGATGGTCAGCGCAGTAGCCACAGTTAATCCAAGTAAACCACTTGAAAGCTTCTTACTTGGGTTTAGTTGTTCAGGTGAGGGGGGCGTTCGTGATGTTCTCCATACTCCACTTTCAACCTTTATTGCAATTTCCCCAGGCTGTGCCTACTGAATAGGAACTTGATCGAACTTTTACAATATTGTTGGCGAGCCGAACACTAGCCCAAACACATTTTTTTGTGGAGATAATTTATGCTGAAAATCTGGCAGGCCGAATTAGGCTTAATTTGTTTATTTATTTATTTAAAACAAGGCGGAATTTAGGCTACCGAAGCTCAGGGGAGGCAAGTCAAGAAATGGGACCTGGTTATTACGGCTCGTATCGTAGGGCGAGCGGGGCATAAATTCTTGATTTGGAGACGGGGGATAATTGATTTGTGATGAGTGAGTCGATAAGCTACAGGGGTATCTGTACACTTGGGTCGTGGGTTTTGGGGGTTGGGTGAGCGGGGAAAGGGGGAGGGAAGGTTGTTGGGTTTTTTTTTCGTCGTTCCCCCTCCCGAAAAAAACAATTTCTCAAGGGGTCCAAGCGAGCGAGTGAGGGGTTGTGAAGGAAGGAAAGAATGTTTAGGATCTTTTTGTCTGAATTTCTACTACCCGACAGGGCGTATCTACCCAACTGACTAAAGAACTGACTATCTGGCTGATAAATAAAGAGTCCAGAGAAGGACCTACATAAACACATCTTTACTAGGATCGACATCATCGCAATCGGTAGTGCTAACCACCTCCCTCCACCCTTCAAGCATGTCTTCCCCCCTCTTCAAAGCCGCCTCAACGAAAGCAACAGCATCCCTACCAACAACCCACCTCCCCGGCAGAACCCTCCCAGCACCCCTCCCCTTCCCACTAAGCATCTCAACAACCAACTCAGCCCCCTTCTTTGGATCGCCAGGCTGCTTCCAGCTAGACCCCTTCAAGCCCCCGCGAGCAACGCGCATCAAGTCCTCGTATTCGGGAATGACCTTTTTAGCCTCGAACGCCCTCCCGTCCTCCAAAATCCCAGTGCGAAAGTAGCCCAACTCGACGCAAGTGACGGCGATGCCGAAGCTCGCGACCTCCTGCTGAAGGCTGAGGCTGAAGGCGGCAAGCGCGTGCTTGCCGGCGCAGTAGGCGCCGAGACTCGGGCCGCCGCCCCAGCCCGCGATCGAGCCGATGTTGGCTATGACACCGCTGCGTCGGGAGCGCATGTGTGGGAGGATAGCCTGCGCGATGGCGATGTGGCTGAAGACGTTTATCGTGAAGTGTTCTTGGAGTTCGGCTAGGGTGTAGGATTCCACGGTTCCGATGGTGACGACTCCGGCGTTGTTCACGAGGTAGTCGATTGGGCCGTGGTCGGTGATCGCGCTGGTTATCGTGGCCTGGATGATGGTCGGGGGGGAGGCCAGGTCGAGGACTAGGGGGATTGCGCCAAGATTGGTGAGGTGCGAGAGGGCTTGGGGGTTACGGGCGGTGCAAATGACTTTGTCGCCGGATGTGAGGACAGCGAGGGCAAGGGCGGAACCG
>Ga0307510_10011770_pt1 | contig 10379 bp, 5 predicted proteins | sample 12_EM_MG_FD_207224 | JGI IMG/M metagenome (GOLD analysis project Ga0307510, IMG submission 207224) | Populus trichocarpa ectomycorrhiza microbial communities from riparian zone in the Pacific Northwest, United States - 12_EM | ecosystem: Host-associated > Plants > Roots > Unclassified | place...
GAAAGGGAAGGGATCATGTCCTTGCGGAAGGAAGGAAGGAAGGGGGTGGATGGACGAGGTTACGTTACATTACTATCACTATTATATTACTCTTTATTTTAAATGTCCGAGATCTCCGTTACCCGCGAAAGTAGATAACTGCAAGTAACGGGGTTTTGGGCCAGACGTGATCATAATTATGTACCGTACCTGGGGAGGGAGGGAGGGAGGGAGGGAAGGAAGTTTCTATTTCTTTTCTAGATTTTTTTTGCCCGGAGATTGCATGATAACTACTGTGCAGTACAAGTACCGGTACGGGTATAGTACTCGTACAGTACGCGCCAGTGCAACAGGAACAAGCCACAGATGGGCCACTACTAATTACCACACATCAAGTCCCAGTAACCTCCGGCAATTCCCCGGCAAAAAGGGGAAAAAAAAAGATTAGTAAACTAAAACATCCCCCTCCGTATTTGGAAAGTGTCCGAGGTTGAGTTGGTTGGTGGTGAGTCAGTTGGATCTGGATCACTAAAAAAGTGTTACTTGCACCGCCGCCGCCGTATACGGTTACAGTACGACACCGGTACTCCGGGGTAACTGTAGTGTGCGGTACTGCGGGGATAGTGCCGCTGTCGCACTCGTTCGTGTGTTGAGGGGGGGTAGTAGGGCAAATGTGAATTGGTAGTGTTCGTGTGATTTACGCTGCAGTGGTGGTGTCATGCGTTGTGGACTCGGGCGCCTGATTCAATTGTGTTTCACCTGGTAGGTAGGCTGAAGCCCAGGGTCAATGATTGCCCGTGCGGAATATTACCTTTGCAATGGGTGGGTTTTGTTGTGGATATAGGAAGGGGGAAGGGATGCGAGTGATTGCCTGTGCAAATTTTCCACGAAAAAAAAGAAGGCATAAGATCAAGTTTGAAAGATGCTGTATTAACGTATTGAAGCTTTAAGGGAAATTAGAACTATGTACTATGTATCTATCAGTGCCTTCATCCATCTATACATTTCCCACCATTCCCACCAACCCGAGAAAAACAGCCCAAACGGATAAACAAAAACCGACCTCGCAATGAACAGAATGAAACAGTAAACCAAAATAAACAAAAACCGACCGTGTAGTGAGTAGAACGAAACAGTAGACTAGAGAAAAAGAAAAAGATTAAAAAAAGATAAATGAGAGAATTACAAAACTTTTAAAATTTACCCCCCTACCCAGAGGTTGGTTTACTTCTCAAAGGCGATCCCAAAAAAGTTCAAGTACTCCAAAAGATACTCGGTAAGCCCCAATCTGGCCAACTCGTCTGCAATCCCCCAAGAAACTCTCCTCCCCGCCTCAAAGTCCTCTTGAAAGGCCTTCGCAACTTCCTCTAAATCTGGCCTCGTCGTCTTTCCCACTGCCATAACACTCCCAGCGTGCATCTCCTTCAGGGTATCCTCGAACACAGCCCAAGCATCGGCCTCCGGCCTCCACTCGCGCATGCGCACGCACTCTGCCAAATGCTGCTTGTCAACTTTTCCTACGCTCCCGCACTGCGGACATATGCTAGGCGCGTTAGCAAATATCGAGTTTGATAGGTACATTTCGAGCACAAGATAGAACTTGGAAATGCCCACTTGCGCGATAGCAGCGGAGACGGTGGCTTCAGGAACCATTTGGTTGTTGGTGGTGGTTAGGTATTCTTGTTGATTCCGGAGGAAGGTTTGGAGCTCTTCATGTGGAACGGAAGAAGAAGCGAGGCGACGGGTCATAGCAGTGGTGTTCTCGGTGAGTACGCGCAGACGGTAGGCACTCCATTGTGGGTATAGTACTGACAGATCAGTGTAGGGTCGTACGTTTGTTAGGAAAGAGATGTCCCAGAGACCCACGGCTTTCGCGCGGTAGGAGGTTACAAGGGTTATTCGGTCCGGAGAATCTTTTGCCATCAGCGCGAGGTGCTTGAGTGAGCCACCTTGGAGGACGGCGGCAGAACCAGTGCCGGGTTGGGAGATCTGTGGGAAGGTTAGTGAGGTGGGCGGATTAATGAAGGGGAATTGCCCGTAGAAGACTTACACCAAAGAGGCTCCCGTCTCCCCGCTGGATCACGGTTTCTCCGCCGGCCATGTCTGTGGTGTCTGAAAGCATTACGACGCAGACGAATGGGTAACTGTCGTAGCTGATAATTGTCCCGTTAGTGAAAATGTTCGGCCCGTTCAATGTCTTTCACAAACTCACTGCCAAGGCACAATCAAACCACCCTCCCCGCTCACTTCCTCTACAATCTCTTCTTCGCTTCTCTTCTCGACCTCAACTCTCGCGGCGCTCCCAACTTTACCAAACTTCCCACTGGTAAGCTCCCGTGCAACCCTACTCAACATCTCGCCCCTCTCCAACCCTTTATACTTCTGCATATTGACCTGGACATTTGCATGGCCAACCTCTATAGTCTCCATCACAATCTCCAGCTCGACGCCCGCGGCGAGACTTACGGCCCTCATCACATCAGGATGAGTCCAAATGTCCTTAAAGAACTGGGAGTGTGCTGCCGTGTTGCGCACGATGAGATTGTGGTTGCTGAAGGGCGTGGCGGTCTTGTCGAGGTAGTCTGGGTTTAGCAGGGCTTTACGTAGTAGTGGAATTGCTGCAGGTGAAAAGAGTGCGAAGGGAGCGGAGCCAGCGACAGGCGAGGCTGCACCGGCGGGGCGAGGCAGTGAGAGGTCTTTGAAGGTGAACTGTTCTGGTGGGGTGGCCGAGATTTTTAGGTGCTTCTATTGGAATAGGATGGATTGTTAGTATTTTGTTTGTTTGTTTGTTTGGGGAATGGGGGAATGGGGCGGGACTGGGGGTGTTTGCGCGGGAAGTGCAAACCGAGGTGTTTAGAGTGGGAGGAAGCATTGCGCCTAGAGGGTATAGGAAAGGTTTGAGAAAAGTCAATTTATACAGACTGGAAGACCAGCTATCTGGAGGGTGTGGAGGATGGAGGAAAGGAAGGAAGATGGAGAGGGGGAAGAAGGGGAGGGGGAGCTGGTTGTAGTGAAGGAAATTTATAGAGATGGGGCGTGGACGGAATGAATTGGAATTAAGGGCAAGCAAGAGCTCGGAACACGAGGGGTAAAAGAACATCGTAGGTCCTAAACCAAGAACCCCCACCCTCATTCTCCGCAAGTTCTTGAGATTTCGGGAGTAAAAAAGTAAAAAAGACAAGACAAATTAGTCTTTACCTTTGCATCAAACTTGGTTTCTCGGACCTCACGCCCCCCATAGATTCTGGGGGAGCTATGATTGCTGAATATACAGGGCCCTTTCATGACTGATTGTATAGTAGGTACGTTTCCCAAAGAGTGTGAGGTGGTGATTATGCCGGTAGGAAGAGTGGTGGTTTGTTGAAAGGTAGAGACAATGTTTGTTTACTTGCTTTATAGATAGATAGGTAGTGCTGTTGATATGTATGATCTTTCAATTGTTTGTGCCAAACATTGGTTGGGTCGACGAGGAAGCATATACATATGTGTATATATAGTGTATACCCTACATCCCTCCCTCCCTCTCCTCCCTCCACCGGCCTATCAAATCTCAAACGGGGCTATCCGGAAGTGATTTCAGTCATACACAGCATACCATACCACACCGTCTTCTCCGGTGTCCCCGAAACAATCGTGGCCCTGAAATAGGCCTGGTACGACTATACAAACGGACCATTGGCAACTCGTAATAGCATCCAGATACAGACACAAACCCCAATGGGGCGGTGTCCCTGCACCAAGGAGGTAGTCGTTATTGCCCATCTGAACGAATGTTCGAATGACTGTACCTCCAGAAGGAGCCCGCACTGTACTATACGTATGCACCGCACTACTCAATGTTCACACTAGAATTATTATTATTGTTACCACCACCACTGCTGCTGCCGCCGCTATGCCATCTATGCCATGGCAGGATGGATGGAGGCTCAACGCCTAAAGGCGGGTAGGCGGAATCAACAGTTAGACCATGCCGATGATGATATTATTGGACCTGTTGTTTTTTATTTTTATTCTTTTCCCGCAGGGTGGCTGGTTAAATGGCGCGGTATTGTAAGTACTGCTGTGTTATGGTGATTCGTCCTTTCAGCTTTACCCCAGGAGTGAAGCTGACCAGATTCCCATTCACCCATTCTTCCTTCCGGTGCCGTCCGCCTTGTGTATTGGTCGGCGACTCACCTGCTTCACTCCCCCGGGTTGTTTCCAAGTAAGTCTAGCGTTGGGCTGGCCTGGAAATTCGTGGTGGTGAAAGGGTTAGATAGCTAGCCAGGATATCAGCTTGAGCGTGGGTGCACCATTACACAACTTGGTAATACCGATACCTGGTGCTTCCATTTTCCATCTGCACTGTACTGTAGGCTGCTGCTCATCGTGCGTTCGTTCATGCGTGAGCTACCGCCTCATGTCATCGTGCGTCGGCTGTGCAGATATTGCACTCGAGTAGAAAACTCCATCGTGTGTGTGTGTGTGTGAGACACTATCTCCCCGCTCGCACGCCAGGATTATGTCTCGGTAGGAGATGCAGGCGTGAATGGTACTTGCATTTTCTCCTATTTTCCATTTCGCCTCTTCAGATGGAAGCAGAAGAAGCTAGGTAGGTAAGGTGTGACAAGGGAGTCGCCGGATGTTCCGAATGTCCCTGTCTCCGCATTGGCGAATCATAGTAGTTAGACGAGGTTCCGGTTAATAGGGTCAATTGGCCTTCTCTGGTTCTAGAAAGTTTTTGTTTATGTCTCGAAGACTTCTTCTGCCCCCCTTCTTCTGTCCCCCTTCTTCTGCCCCTGAAGGATATGCTCTTTCATGAGGGCATTGGAATGGGGGTTGCTCAACATTCCGGGTTAAAGTTAGGCCGAGTTCAAAACAGCTGCGTTGGGCGCAACGGGGTTTAGCGCACATTGACTTAGACGCCGCTTCGTTGCAGAGCCCGCTCTCGGATATGATAGTGCATAAATTGTCTCGACGGGTTTCTAGAAGCTATGATATTCATTTGAGACTCAAACGGCGAAGGCGCTGTGCCTCGTACACTGGTCTTCTCGAAAACCGTTGATCAAGCGCTGGTGCTACTACCGTATGGGGGGTTGACTTGGGTGTCAAGTTGTGGCTTTGTGGCTTTTGCCCGATCGCCTAAAGGACGAGCTCTCCCATATCTCACCAGGCATCTTTCCTTAGGATAGCCGCATTTCTCCCCTACTAGTGGGAGGGATACTGTATTGTACCGGTACCTTGAAATTCCCGACTTTAGTTGGAAGCGCTCACTCCACTGCCGGCATGGAATCCAGGTCTCACCCACAAGGACGAGGTGAGGAAAAATTCACATTCTTCGGAAGTAAAAATAAAATGAGTGTGAAGTGACCCTTCTACCATAAGCCGCAATTCATGAGTGTTCAGACACATTGGCGCCAAGGCAGGTACCATCAACGTAGGATGCCCTAATACTCTATAAATTACCAAGTAGAACACTGTATCATACTCGAGTATGATGCCTTTAAAATTTGCGCCACTACGCTGTACGAGTACAACCCTCTACCTGCTACGGTAGACCACCCGAGCTAACCTGCGATCCCCGATCTTAGTAGCTTCCGGAAAAGGTGCCCAAGGCGTGGCCGCCAATTGGCATAAAATATGTATGATATTCTATTAGCGCTATTCGGAACACAAACCCACAGAGGCGTGGGTAGACGACCAGAGTTTGTTCATTGAGGGTAGGCGAACTCAGGGAGGCTCATGCACTCGTACTCGAACGCCCTATGCTTGTAAGCCGCTGCTACCGTTGGGGAAGAACGCTGCCAGCCGCGAGGCGTAAATCTCCCCTGTTCCCCTGTGGTGCTTAGTCGCTCGTCGTTGTTGAATGGAATGATCTTGGTGCACTGGGCAACCTATCAAAAAGCGAGATCTGATCGCCCGATGGGCCATCTAATCTGATCAAATCATCTCCGAAGGTTGGGTTGGGATTTTGCAAACAAGGTTAAGATGCAAAACTACCGAAGACTATCAAAATTTAACATAATACCGAGGCCATAATAATATTATCGGCTAAGCACACATTATGATTGGAACCTGTTCCTGGCCACTCTTATGTATAATATATTCCGGCAGGGTTAGCATTCAGGCACCACTTATCAGCTCCACAACTCCTTGTATGCGATGCATCCTTAAGCTATGAGAGCGTGAATCAGATTCTTGGTTACTGGGATTGGAGCGTGCCATGACAATTGAACCCTCCGATGTGCCTCTTTTAGCGGGTCATCCTTCAGCAGCGTAATTACGCGATGACAACGGCCCCTCCGACTGCTCGTTGGGGTGGTGCGCACCCTGGGCCGAACGAAAGCCCATGGAGGAACTATCTCTCATCCATCGGAGCCAGACCTTGCAAAGAATCGTGTCCTTGGAATCTCCCATTCGTACCCAATTCCACGCAATTTGGGGCCCAGTTGAGCACTTTGCCAGCTTTGAGAAGTTTTTTTTAGTTTCGACAATGCCTTAAGTGTGTTGCATAACACCCGATCACCCAACATCCGCTTATACGCTACAGAGCCCCTAAATCAAGCGGCGATTCTTCCCGCAGTGATGACTGGCTAGCTCCTCCTGAAAAACAAGTCAACGGTACCTCGTCTCATTATCGGAAGTGGCCGACTGCCGAAGCCTAGGCTCTGGGGAACGGTCTTCAGGTACAGAATAACTGAGTCCCATCTGACTGAATTTTTCAGCTTACTCTGCAACGAAAAGCAAGGAACCCAGTCCCAGGCCATCGGGTCGCCTTCACCCACCCGCCCTCCCACAGACACCCGACTCCGGAATCCTAATTGACAGGTTAACTTCTGCTTTTCAGCCCTCAATAATGGGTTTGCCAATGATTTTTAGGGAGGAGAGAGGCTCACTTTTCATCGCTTTTGTTTTGTCATTCTTTTTGTTAAACACCTCAATTGTTCGAGGTATAGCCACCGCCTTTGTGTGACCGATCTAAATATAATTCGACGGTAAGGGTTAGGGTTACTCTTGCTCGTCCGAACTTTTCCTCGACCTCTAGACATCCCACGGGAAAAGGAAAACTTCACCAATCGTGGAATGAGACTCAGTGGTTTTCCTGGAGCTGTTGAAGCTGTGGGGTTGATGCCTGTAGATTTGTTCAAGGCTTTACCGGGGGGAGGATTCTGTACTGAGTTTGTGCTTTCGGGCTTCTCGGAGAGAATGGTGAGCGATGCAACGTGGGGCTTGCAGACTGGCGATGGCTGTGCTAGTGCTTGGTTGCGATGACCAGTTTTGATGACTAGTTTTATAAGTGTTCGAGAGGAGGTGAGGTTTTTGTAGATAAGGGAAGTGCGAGATATGTCGTGTGTGGACACAAGACCAAGAGACGACCGCCCGGGGACAGCAGACTCTGTGCTTCCGTAGCACAGTAATGCCCCCCTACTATGTCTACCTGGTTGTGTGATACTCAATCATAGAATGAAGCTTCGGTTTGCATTCTTCACAGTCTTTACAGTGCCCGCGAGGGAACTGGGCGGCGAACAGGGATATTTGGTTGGCAAAAAAGTAAATCGTCAAGGTTAGGGTTACAAAAAATTACTTGTAATTGATCCCTGTTCGTTCCCCGCCTAGTATACGGCGAAGACCGTAGGTTTGTCTCTTTCAACTTACCGCTCCCGTTGGGCGGGAGGCTGGGAAGCCCACCCCAGACCCCGATGGAAGGAGTTAAACCTGATTACTGGCCGTGTGGTTCTATTCTGAAATATCTTACTCCATCTCGAAAGGCACTAACAATAAGCTTGAGATCTACCAATACGGCCACCGCACCCAGCACCATCAGAGGAACGGAACGGCACCTTTGGCAGCCATGCAAGCCCTTAGCCATGTGTAATAGATAATCACAGCCACAGGCGAAGTGCGGAATCTAAGACTAAGTCTAAGACAGGATATCGATGGTCAGAGCTTTATGAAAGCCATTTGCCAAGTTAATTTAAACTTAGTCTCACCCTCTGCGGGCGGTACTCGTACTGTGCTCGTGAGCTTTGAAAATCCGGGGTATTATTGCTCCACACGGCATCTAAGCTAGCTCTGCGCACAATAGTACCGGCCGAGAGAGTTGTAAATTTACGTAAGGACCGGCGAGATATTGGATACTGAACAGCATTTCCTACCGTATCCCGGCGATATGCACTTTGTACAGTACAATCCACCTATCACACTGTGCCTTCGGCCTCTAGATCTTTGTGCTGTAAGTGAGCATGCCTTCAGGATGTTTGCACTTTCACGATTTATATCACAATTTTTCCTCAGCTGAGCGTGATTATTAAACATACAAGCCTAAAGATTCGACCGGGCTCTGTTCCTACCCCCTCCCTGCGCCCGTTAAGCATATCTGAGAAAGCATGTGGGGAAATATCGTTAAGAACACGGTATGGCAAATTATAGTGCTAATAATACCGACGCCTGTGTTCCCACAAATATACACAAGAGTGACCTGGCGAGACATGATAACACCTCAACCGAAGGTGAAAGGTGAGATTAAAAAGAAAAACCCCCCACACACACCAAATACACCATGGAAGCGATGGCACTTGGCACGCTTCGAGTTTGGGGGGCGGGGGGTTCCTAAATCAAATCACTCCCCCACTAGGGGGAGAAAACGTGTGGGCAAGTATCATACTTGTCCCGTATAATCTAGCAAAAGTCGGATTATTGGAGCTAAAGCGAAACTGAGGCGACCGAGCTAACAGGCGGGCACGAAGAAGGCAAATTTGACACAGCTTAAGCATATGCAGCAGTGGTTGGCCAGGTTCAAGAAAATCCTCCCTAGCGTCAATCCGGCTTTCGCCAGATTATGGTACATTACCGTATCTAGAGAAAACCTCCAAAACTGACTGTGGCCTAGTCTGTGCCACCATTGACCCCCACCCCAACTTCTACCACCCAGCCACAGCTACCCTTACGTATACCTTCCCCTAAGACCCTCCCTGATTCATCATCCTCCAGCAGAGGAAAAAGCACTCCCTTCCCCAAATTTGGTGGCAGCGCGGCCCCATCATAACTCTCACTTCTATCATACCACGACTAGGGGGGCTCTGCGGCCAGCTTTGACAGGCGGGGTTTCGTTCGAGGGTGATGAATTCGGCTGACTTCCCTTATCGGAGCTGCGCTGGGAATCGAAGGTTCAGGCGGCCTCCGCTCCCCTGCGACCTCCTGACTCTCCTCCCTTCCCAGGCGCACCTTCACCTTCACCAGGGTTGTTCGAGCTTGTATTGGACACTATACGTGTGGCTCCCCAGCAGTCGGTTTCTTTTTTCTTTCCCCTCTCTATTTTACGGCCGTTTATGGTATATCATGCTCGCCACCGTCACTCAAATGGGGTTAATTTTTAGTTGACTTTTTCGCTGTAAAAGTTCGTGGATCGTGGAAATCTTCTACATTGTGGGCAGTGGTAGCAGAGGTACTGTGGCGTTGCGTTGCTTGTCGTTTAGTATGAACACCGAGGAGTAGCGTAGCAATAGCTATTTTAGGGAAGACAGTCGAAGGCTGGAGTTAGCTCTCCACAGACTGGCCTTGGGGACTGAAGGCACGCCTGATACCTACCTACGATCAGGGGGTGGAGCTGAATATCGAGGGTAGAGGCGCGAGACCCATTGAAACAGGGAGTATTGATATACTCATCATAGTCACAGTTCCAAACCTGAATATGTCGCAGGCTTTCTTGAATAGATAGATGCTAGGAGCGAGCTCTTTCTGAAACTCATGTGATGCATGCACTCTGCTGTTTGCCGAGATAATGGGCCTGTTGGACCTCAGGGGCGATTAACACTGGTATACTAAATTGCCGCTAGGCTCCTCGAAGGCTGGCTGTAAGAATGTGTCGTGGTTCTGGGGTTTAGCATGCAATTAAGAGCGATCTACAGCAAGTTTCTAAACAAGAAATATGAAACGCTAAATAGGATCTGGAACTGCCCGAATTTCCCCGTTCTCATAAGTTCAGCCGGCATCTCAGCCCGTAGGCAATGACTTCTTACTCACAATATATCACTCGTAAATGGTTCACGGTTAACTAGCTTTACTCAAGTAGGTTACACAAATTACCCCACATTATGCCATGTGTGCTGTGCCCCGCACACCATAACCCAATGTCAACAACAAAACCCAGCGGGATTAATCCCCTTCAAACCAAAGACTGATATCTCTCATGATGGCCTATAGGCTACCCCCTTATTCTTGGGATTCCCACATCCACGTAATAGACCCGGAGAACTTTCCCCTGAGTCCTGACAGAAGTATTGACCCCTTCTCTCCCATCTTTTCCCCGCTTCTCTCGCCCCCCCCCCCCCCCCCCCCCCCCCCCCCCCCCCCCCCCCCCCCCCAACCCCCCCCCCCCAACCACAACAAAAACCCAAACCAACAAACACAAACACAAAAAA
>Ga0307510_10011771_pt1 | contig 10378 bp, 10 predicted proteins | sample 12_EM_MG_FD_207224 | JGI IMG/M metagenome (GOLD analysis project Ga0307510, IMG submission 207224) | Populus trichocarpa ectomycorrhiza microbial communities from riparian zone in the Pacific Northwest, United States - 12_EM | ecosystem: Host-associated > Plants > Roots > Unclassified | place...
ACTTGCAAGTGATATTTAATGATTAAGATGGACAGAATCTAACAGAAGGGGAAGTGCCAATCAAAAGACCCTATAATTTGTGGGTTGAAATCAGAAAATAATAATTCAAGAGGTGTCAATCAAATCGGCCTATAGTTGCATTATCGCTAATTTGTAAGTATCAACAGAGTGGGCAGCACGGAGGTCTCAGCAATCTAGTTCATAATATGAGCCAGAGGGAAAAGAGGAACCTGAAGACAGAAGCTCCCATTGTACCCAAAGCATCCCTTACTCGCTGGTCTCTATCACCACAACTCACCTGTTTAAGAACATGAAGCCAAAGAAAAGGTGTGACAGTGCATCAAGAAAACCTTAGAGCCGAAAGCATGAAGTTTCCACATTCGGGAGGGAAACAAATTCCCTTGTTGCGTTATTAATTAACTACTAGTGAATTAAATATTCTGATGCGATATGTAATGGGTTCTAAATCACATGTTAACTACCAAGCCAAAATAACCAGATGCAGATTCCATCTATTTTTCTTTTAACTGAATGAAATGAAAGAATGAATTTGAAGTTCCATTGAAGGAAAGTAGACAATATACAAATAAAATGGAGAATGATGTGATGCTAACCGAGAAAGCATGTGTTATATGCACACAAAACTCAACACCAATGCCCACTGACATGACAAGGTTGACAACAGAGACTGCATTCAGTTGAATATTCAGAATTGCCATCACACCCTGTGGAGTTTCATCTTGTAAGCAGAGAGATTATACTTGGGCAGAACAAGTTAATTATTGCAAATAAAATGAAAAATACATAGATAATGATAAAGGAAGCAGAGTTACCATCAGATCCACGACTATCATTGCCAACACCAGCAAAATGATCGCAGAATTCCATAAACTACATTTTAAAGAAAGTTAGGAAACAAAATAATCACGAAGTCATTCTCCAATACAGCAGTTCATTTGGAAAGAAGAACCGAACACTGAAGCCAGTATGTTTTTGTCAATGAAAAGGTGAATATGGGTAAATAGAACACTGACCTGCAAGTGATGACCAAGCAAACAACAAATACAGCTCCTGGTACATCACCAAATAAATTGAGGCTTTATAGAAGAGAAAATGACTAACAGTTATACTAAACCAAATAATTCATTTGGATTTGTTAAAAACCAAATAACAATAAAGGTTTAAGGTACAAATATGCATCAGTAAATGTTTTACTCAGACAGCCCACACACTGCTTTTTTGTTTCAGATCTCCGGGTCATTATCATCAAACCACTGTGTGATACATTTAATGATTAAAGATATAGGCACAGGTAGTACAAAATCAACAAAACAATCTTTTAAAGGCTTGAAATTTTGTTGAATACAAGTATAGAAGAATAATAAACAAATGCCTAGCTCCTCAGCAAAAAAAAAAAAAGTAATTTGTGAAATAAAGAGAAGACAGGTTATCTTCAAGAATGCAAGAAAGTGAGGTAAAAACCCCAAGCATGCAATCCATGAACTCCTCACAAAAAAGAACATGCCAGTTTAAGGATTTCTAAAGATTACTAACCAATAGCTATGGCAAGGTTGATCAATGCGGTCCTCCATATATCAAGGTATTGTTCAAAAAACATATAAAATACAGAGTATGGGAAGATCTCCATCTGCACCAGAAAACAAATATCATTTAAGAGACAGCCTTACTAGCATACAGCCAACTATGAGACAAGTCTTCTGCAAAAAATAAATTCATAAAAAACCAGTCCTTCAATGAGCACAGAGCTAGTATCATACAAAAGAAGCAACAAAAGTTGACCCTCCTATCATAGGGGAAAAACAAGATTAAAAAATCCGACAAGGATAATTTATTTTAAAAAATATAGCATCGGTCAGACCATGTGGTATTCACTTTCTCTGATTTTTTACCTTCAAAGAATCAGAAACCCTCGAACTGAACTCTCGAGCAGCCCTCATTGAATTGACGTAGTCAATCTAGAATGAGATGCAGAAAATGTTAAGGTCTTTACACAGGAACAAGAAACATATCACATTGAGCAAAATTTACCATTAGAAATCACTTCCTACCTGCTTGTTAAGAGGTGTGTGATATGTGCGGAAGGATGATGCTTGAATAACACCATTCTCGTAGCCTGAAAAGGAGAGAGGGGGGTGAGGAATTTATACCCATTCAAATAAGAAGCAACCATATGGCATGCAGACGAACTATTTTAATGCATGCATTTGTGTTTGCAACTTTCCCTAAATTTACTGAACTGGATTGAAAGAACAAATTTCCAACTCAGCAAACCTTGCAGATCTATACTGCTAGTGTAAGCACCATGGCCACCTTTGGCACAATCAGCAGAGGGCAAAGCATTGAGGAACAATGGGAGTTTCTCCTTGAATTGTGATGTAGATGGACGATCATTATTCAGATCGGAGTGACGGAAGCACTGAAAAATTCCAAGAGTTATTAGTAGTTGATCCTGCTATAAATGAGAAATGATAGATGCTACTGCCTTGATAATTGACAGTCAAGCACAAATCATTTCAAAGGTAAATGGGCAGAAAATTGTTTAATAAAATTTCAAGAAGAACAGAATGTGGATTACCGTAGTACAATCTTTGCACACCCCACCAAGACCACATGAGCCTGTATCAGATGAACAACAAGGAAACTGGGCGACACAGGAAAAAAGAATCAGCTTCAGCATTATTCAGTGGTATGTAATGAGAATAAATAATGACACCAATGAGAAGCAATAAGAAGAAGAGCAGAAAATGAAAAGGTACATTTTCATCGCAAAATTCCCATAATTACCATGGTCACACCACACAATCATCTGCAATAATCAGCAACATGGGCTTGCAATTGGCCTTATATTGAACACTGGTGGTGCCATTACCATTTGATTTTAAGCCATTACATATAAAAAATATTACACAGTGAAAGTAGATATCTGAGATTAAATTCATATCTTATGTCTTTCCACAACAAAATCCATAATAGAATTTAATGACCATATGAACTGCATAGGAAGTGGCAGCCATGTGACCATCATAATAGGCAAAAATATGCTCAAATTTTCATGCCAGAATTAAAGCCAGCTTCTGTGAAAGATTATAAAACAACCTGATCATCAGGGGGGCAATAACTCCCATTTGTGAACTTCCTACAGCATCCAAAAGCTTCTGGAGATATCCATACAAGAAAATCATCAAGCCATGAAGCAGCTGGCATAGCTATATAGGTAGATTCTGGTGTTAATGATGCTCTTGCAATCTACAGCAGCATGAAGACAAAAGATTCTTGTCAGAGGAAATACAACCATTCCAACAATTAATGCCCGTAAGGCGTAAATATCAGAGTGATGTTCATTAGATAAGAAAAGGAATAAAGATTCACCTCATTTAAAAGAGATTTTGAACCGCATTGGCTGATGGAGCACAACTGATTTGTATGACTTGATTCTGAGCTGTGGGTGCAGTATCATCACTTCAAAGATCAAAGCAAGGAAAGGGAAATTATGCAAAAAAGCAATGGAATTACCTATAATTGTAGTTCTTAACTACAAAATATAGCGGTGGGCCAATTCTGAGATACTCTGAAACATTATTAAAATAACCCTGCATGAATCAAAATATCACATGTTTAACTCGCCAGACAACAATAGAACACCATATCAGATGTATGTAGCAAGTTATAAAGCAGTATCAAGAAACTGAACCTGAAGATATGAGTCCTGAGGAAGAACAATTTGTTGTTCCAAACCAGGTTCAACTCGAGTGGTTAATGCCTACTTGGTCCATAAATATGACAAGTTAAAGTAAGACACCTAAGAGGCACCTAAAGAAATAGGAATATGAGAGAGTAATCTTGAGCATCTCACTATGCAGGCCAATGTGAAAGCAGCAAAGATGGAAATGACTGCTATCTTAACTCCCCAAAGACTGAGTATGGGTGCATGGATCTCCTACAAGACAAGAATGTCAATTTGATTAGTGAATAATGCTCAGCAGCAACACCCATTCTTCAATAAGAAAATTGAGCACCTAATCTTAAACTAGCATTTGAAAAGATGTAACTTCTATGAACATTTCATAAAATCAAGTTGGTACCCTCATATAACGTGCCAGCAATCCAGGTCTTCTCCCACCAATTCCTAATCATTCACATTGCATTTTCAATCAGAAACCATTTTGAGTTTACTATAAGGAATAAAACAACGCAGTTAATGAAACCATGTAGAAAATGAGGTAATGCATCAAATAAATATGACTTGTAAATAACCTCTTAACAAATACCTTTAGGAGTGTCTGCATATGATGATGAAATTTTCATACACGGAATGCAATCGACTCTCTTATCCTCCGCTCGCAAAAAATCAAAAACTATCAAAGCTACAAAAGCTGTAACTTGCAGAAGGAAGTCCAAAAGAACAGCGAGTGCTGCAAAAGAGGCATGACATAAAATGGTGTAATTATTTTGAAAAGAAAAGTGGAATAAAAATAATAAATGTCTTAAAGAAAAAGGATTAAAATATCCGACCAGCAAACATAGAGAACACACGGCATGCCGGCATAGGAATGAAACTTCCAGCTGCAAATGCTAAAACTTCAGATAGACTAGCAAGTGTGATGGATGGTCCAACTTCGACAAGAGCATTGCTTATTCGTCCTTCTAGTGGCAACTCCAATGGTTGCCGCTTAACAGCATGCACCAATATGCACATGTTATCCACCCCAACCTGATATGACAGAGAAGTTCAGTTAATTATAAGCTACAACACAGCTTTATCCAAAAAAGAAGAAGACAAAATCAGCTTTGAAATTAAAAAAAAAAGAGAGTAAGAATCCTAGATTAAAGAGAAGGTTATTCAATATAATATCTACCATTCAGAATAGAGATTATTTTGAAATAAAAGATTATAATATTTAGATTTCAGCTACTACGAGTCTCCAGATGAGTGTAATGGTCAGTCATTATGCAAGAAAGGTTATATGCGTGAATGTTTGGAAATTCTCCAAAGAGTTATGCTAAACCTCACAACAAACTTTAAGCAAAAGAGACAAATTGATTTATACAATGAGTGACAAATCATGCCATTGCATGTATGTGTGTCACTTTAGTGTAATCCTCTTCGTGTCATTTATCTTTACTCTTCTAATAACCCTAAACGTTTTGTGCAAACTGCACCTCTTGTTGGCTCAAGTCAAATGCAGCAGTTGAGAAAGCAGGTGGGATGGCAACTAGTTCATGCTCTTTTATCTTTGAACCTTTTACTTAGCTAATAAAAAGAGATAGGTAATCAAGATGCACTATAGCTAGTTAGAATTGAAGTAACCCATTAAAATCTCAGGCTCAATGATCAATGCGGCAAAATGATAACACCACATGAAGTCTAAATGTAGAAGAAAGAAACTTACAGCTAATACAAGAAAAGGAATAACTTCCATGATGATTAATGTAGACTTTACTCCAATGGCACTAAAAAATCCTACGGATCCAAGAACAGAGAGCATGACAAGCATAACTCCAGATAGACCAAGCAGCACCTGGAAGTCAACCAATCATATAAACTGAATGAAGGAAAGGGAAAAGTTCAAGAAAATATGAATATTTAATACAGAAAACCTCACATTCACAGAAATACAATAAAATACTATGTGATAGAATATGGGTTCTACACAGGGAGAGGGTAAAGTTCAAGCCATGTAAAAAAGAACATACCTTAGATGAAATGTAAAATGAAGATAAATGAGGTGCGTCACCCAGAGTAAGAGATATGTAGGCAAACATCACAAGATAGCTAATCTGAAATGGAAAAGGCATCAAAAGTTAGCTGCATAAGTAGCATACAACAAATAACTTGTTGTTTGCAAGCCCTGGGCATTTATCATTGCACTAAACAGTACCTTATTTAAAACCTAGAAATGGAAATGTTTTTTCTCTACCAAGAAGAGAGCTCACCAAAATAGTAATGACATCTGCGGTACTTTCCCTTTTTAATTCCTCCTCGATGGAGCTTTCCGATGAAAAAGAAAGGGTGAGATTCTTCGACTGCACCATTGGCAATAATTCGTTCTGTCACATAAAACACATGAGATGATTGAGATAAAATGAAGCAATGAAATGATGATACAGATATATGATATTAAATGGTCTAACTATTCAGGACGATACTTGCCCTTTGCAGCAGATCCAATATTAACAGAATGACACTTACAGTTTGGATCAGATGTCTAATATCATCTCACTTATTTCTGCTATCTGGAGCCCTTTTGTTTTGTTTTTACTGAATTATATCATCTTTCACTCATTTCTGTTTGTGTTTTGGTTCATTACCTTAATGAAATGAAAAGGATCAGATTTGTACTCTTAACAAAAGGATTCTGGCTACTAAGGAGGGTGGTCTATTGCTCAAACAGATCAGATCCTTTAGTGTTATCTTATTTCTCTCTCTTCTTATGTTTGTGTCAACAAATATTAATAACCATGAGACACAATTCGGTAAACATGTTTATAAAAAATGGAGATACATGTATGTTTCCAGGCACCATATACACAATCACTGGACTGAAACAAAGAACAAACCTTCACTAACTGAATAAAAGCCTTCTCCCAAGCAACAGCCTTATCAGTTTCATTCCCTTCTTTATCAATCACATTGTTTACTGGATAAGTTACAATAAATGCGGATGCCTGTCCCAGAGAAGTAGTCAGAGGATTATTATAGACTTCTGATCCAATTGTGTTTTCTATTTACAAGGAAAGGAAACAAATACCTCCGAATAATTATTCCCTGAGAAACCTCCCAAGGAAGTGCTTGGATCAAGGGGAGCTTTGAAGGCACTCCTACAAGTGTCTGCAGAGGTATAATGCTGAAATAACATGGTATCATCATAATAATCAGGCAGAGAATTATTGGAGCTGGGGGAAGGGGTGGAGAGGAAGACATGATTTTTGAGATAATTGTCTTCAAGCTTCCAAGAACATGGAACCTGAGACTAAAAAGATATACCTGGAGACAGTAATTCACATGCTCAACTCCTCCATAATTTTCAAGGTTTTGAGGATCCATTTGGAAGTACTGGGAGGGGAGGAGGGGAATATTAGTGAAGAATCAAAATCAAAATAAGTACACCTCTAGGTTCATCTTTCGTTATTGGAAACACATGCAACTGTAACAGTGGCAAGCCTTTAAGGAACCACTATAGTCCTATTAATATTGTTACCACTAACTAAGAATGGAACAAATTCGTTTTCACATATTTTTAAGCATTTCATTGCATACCAAAAAAACAAATAATCAAACAGAAACAAAAAAAAGAAAAAAAGCAACCTGTAGTACACTTTGAGTGGCACAATCTTTGTCCAGTGGCTTCATGCAAATATCAGTCAGAGATACCATTGATCCAGAGTAATTTGCACGGATTCCATCAACCTGTCAAAGCTGAACACTATTAACCTAAGAAATTTCAGATCATCCTTCTCCAATAGGAACATGGAAAAATAATCTAATAGAACAGCAAATGTAAACTCAATTGATGTTCCTGGCGATGCATGCAACAATCTGTTACCCTAAATTTCAAGAAAGTGAGTGATACCAGACAAAACGAATACCTTTTTTTGTATTTCAAAAAGTAATTTGATGTTGTCTTCTGTCACAATACTTGGCAATTTCTGTGCCCCGGCATCTGGAACAGTCGCTAGAATTAGCTGGAAAACATGTCACCAGTAGTTCTTTCCAGAATTAGAAGAGGAATAAAAATCTTGCAACTAACTAATCCAAATCAAGCAAACAAAATGGCATGCGGGTAAATTTTTATCATAAAAAATCAAATATCACAAAGCAATCAGAATACTGCATAGTGGTCTCTGTGCTCGAGCATTAAGAAATAAAAAAGGCAACTATCACATCCTGCGGGTATGACAATACACATGCATGCACATTATCATGATAAATACAGCATTTACTGGTGATAATGACAGATTTAGTCAACCTATTGCAGCCATTTTCATGGCAAAATTTTGTTACGATAAGGAAAGGCATAGCAAGAAACTGATGTTAACTGGTTTGCTGTATACAGGAAAGAAAGGGAGAGGAATTGTTCCACAAGTGATGACAACAAACAGGATCCAAGCCTTTGTGAGGCCTTGAAACTTATTTTCAGTCTCTAGAACCAGCATCTAGAAGAGTATATGTGCGAACATCAAAATAAAAGCACAGAAGGAAACTAGACTGGAAGCAAAAAATAAATAAGAAAAAAAATAAAATTGTAGAATACTGCAAAACCTGCTCAATTCTGTAGAAAGGGGCTAGGTGAGTGTCAAAAAAACGTTTCTCTTCAGCAACTTTACTCCCGGGCCCTACCCATAGCTGAAATAGTGCAAGTATTAGCAGTTAACTGGCATATGGAGAAAAGTAGCGCTAATAAGAGTATAATAATGAATACTAGATTAGACGGATTGCCCAGAACTTAAAGCACGGTCAAATGAGCAACAATATATACTTTTATGACTTCTCCAGCCGCACTCCTGAAGTAGAATATTGCCCCCAAATTTGTCACTTCCAAATGCATATTAGTATATCGTATGCATTTCAATAGATTCATTGAAATACACTAATTCTTTCCACAAATACTCGTCAATCTAGTTAATTCTAGCATTTGTTGGACCCAAAAATGTCAGCAGTAAAGACTGTAGAATGGTTAAATAATTAAAACACTCCCTTTCTTTAGGATTTAAACATAAAAGATGAAAGAAGCAATTTGTATGTTAAATTCTACCTTCTCAGGCCGTGTCTCCACCTTGAAACGGATGAGGCCTACACAAAGTAGAAGAATTACAGCCAATGACAAGCTCAACACAAGGATTGGATTTCTAGCAACCCATGTTCCATATCTCCTGAAATAGAAACAAACTAAAAGGGTAAAAAATAATTCAGCTACACTGATTGCGTTAATGGCATAGACAGTGGACCTGTAGAACTTTGACATATATCCTTGCACGATTGAAAGCTGTACCCTGCTTCCAGTTTGTGGAGAATCTTCAACCATCTGGAAATTAGTAGTTAAAAGAATTTAGTGGCAAGGAATTGGCCTATGAATTAAGGAATCGACCTACCGATCAGATTAAGGCAAAAAAAAACCTACAAAATCCACTCAATAAGAATAGCTAGGAAAATGGAGGCACCTGAGCAGGAAGGTTCTCATCCTTCTTCCTGATAACTTCACCACTGTCCTTGATATCCGACAGTGGATTCATTCTAGAAGTCTGGTTCCTTTCTCTTTTTCGATGAAACAAACCCCATCCCAAAAACATGGAAATCAATATAATATAAAGGATTGTTAGAGCAAAGTCGACACATTTGGCCTGCATGAGTTGAGCAATGAACAGTGAAACTGAATTAGAGGAACATATAAATACTTAAAAGTAACAAAATCAAGGCATGTCCAACGGTATTTTTCAGCAAATTACTCTGCGTCCAAACCAAAAAAATTAAATCAATGGAAAAGGATAAATTCAAAAGCTATATACTGGATGATAACTCGCCTTGAGAGATCCAATTCTCACTGCACAAGAACCCCCTTCGTGATGGGGAGGAGGAGCAGTATTGGCACAAACAGGAGATTGAGGGCAATCACCGCAAGAACAGCCCAACGAAATATCACCACATGAATATGTAGAAACATTCATGGGTTTTATTCCAGATGACTCAGGAGCAGTAGGCTTGAATGTCATAGCATATGGTGAGCCTGGCACATCAAGTGGGGCTCGTCTACCAATAAATGCATACCACTCTGCCAAAAAAAATCATGGCATAAGCACTATAACTTAAACAAAATCACAGAAAAATCATGCGGAAGCAATAAGTCAAGGAAACCTAAGAAACTACGACTCAAACTTCCTAGGAACACATAATCTTCCAGAATTTCAGTGCTGTCTGTCAATTGTGGTATGGTGAAAATGGAGGACACTCATCCATCAGGAGTTCTTCCTCTTGACAGAAATTCATTCTGAGGTAGCCCCCACTTCTCTGCTTCAACCCCACCTTCCAACAAAGTCTTCAAACCCAAAATCATCATCAACCACAGCCCATGCATATTAAGATCATGGGTACAAATATAAATGTCGTGTTAACTGCTTCAACAACACCCTCGTCATGTGTGAGAGATGGAGAGGCAGGGAGAGAAGAGACCAGATAGATGGGAGCAAGGAACCTAAAGCTGCAGCTTTAAAGTAAAAAATCACCTGTAAAATTTTGAGCACCAGCACCAATAAAATTTAGAGCTCGAGTGTTCATGGTCCCAAACTTTACGTCCTTGCAAGATTCATACAACCCTTCACCAAAAGCATCAGATGCATAAAAATCAATGCCACTCACGGTCAA
>Ga0307510_10011772_pt1 | contig 10378 bp, 2 predicted proteins | sample 12_EM_MG_FD_207224 | JGI IMG/M metagenome (GOLD analysis project Ga0307510, IMG submission 207224) | Populus trichocarpa ectomycorrhiza microbial communities from riparian zone in the Pacific Northwest, United States - 12_EM | ecosystem: Host-associated > Plants > Roots > Unclassified | place...
CTATCATAATAACCATAAGAAAAAAACAGAAATCGAGATCGAAGAAGAAGAAGAAGAAGAAGAAGAGATTAATGATGATGATGAACTTTAAGCTTTTGACAGAATTTGAGAAGAAGAGAATGATGATGATGATTGTAAATTTTTCTTTTGACCAAGATAAAGGACATGCATGCAAGCAAGCCAAGGAGAAGTTGTTTTAGTTAACGATATTGAGAGTATATATATATATACACTACCGCATGAGAGTTGGTGATGGAACGAAGAAGTTGCAGCTTCTTTTGCTTGGCTGCCCTTTTTTGCTCCCTAGAAACCATGACTTCTCTTTCTCACTCCCACTTTCTCCCAAAGTTTGTGTGGCTGACTGGTAGCTTAAATAGGAAAGAAAACGAAGTTTTGTTGTTATAAATAATTGTGCGATTCCAAATTGTAATCTTGAAGTTTTTTTTTACTAACTTGCTTAATTTGTTCTAACACTACAATAATTTTAGGTATCATAGGCTGAAATAATACCCAACTCGGGTCTTGATTAATTAAAAAAACCTTATTATACTATTAAAATAATATCATTTTTGTATTTTTTTTAATATAAAACTTAGCCCAAATCAATTTAAGAATTAATAGGTCATATATACATAACTTAAGTTCAGAAACAATACGTCATCAAATTAATTGTCCCATCCCACCCTATTAAATTTTACAATTATGGTGATCTATATATATAGAGCAAGAAATCACCGGAAGAGATGTTTTGCATGGAGTGATTTGATGGCATACATAGATAAACTATATACTATAGAGAAAGATTTTGAGTGGTGATGGTGGGGTTAACGTGAGAGGTAGGAATCTATTCGTGATCGAACACCATCGAAAGTAGCAAAAGCATGTTCCAGTTGTGTTTTCTGAATGCCTCCAAGTTTTCCTCACGGGAAGGATAATTCTCTCTGATCTGTCTCCACTCCTGGCTACCTTCCTATCATTCCAAATTTCTTTGAAACTTTTAGCTTGAATTGAAATCAAGGCTTGGAAATCCACACATGCCTTTATTTCTCCAAATGGTAACATCAAAAGATTTTTTATTTTATTAACAAAAACATCAAAAGATTAATTTGAGGTGCAGACATTGTTCATGTTAGAGAATAATATAAATTATATCCTAGAACCTTACCTAATAGCTTAAGTTATTGGGTTGAGATGGTTCTTTGACATGGTATCAGAGCCTTGATGACCAAGCGGTCATGAGTTCGAATCTCATCATCCCTATTTATTTGATAAAAATTAAGCACAAGGTAAAGTAGACTTGTGCAAATTTCAAGCCCAAATGGCTTTCACTTGAGGGGTGTGTTAGAGAATAATATAAATCATATCCTGAAACCTCACTTAACAACTTAAACTATTAGGTTGAGATGATTCTTTAACAGTTCATATCAATAGTTAACTACCTCAAAATTAGTGATGTTTTTTTTTTCATTTAATAATTATATTTTGGTTTTGCAAATCTAACGCTATCTCAATCATGAAATGATGTTTAGATTATGAATAGTATACCACCTCAAACTTTTTTTGCATTCGCATTCTTTTTTTTAGTTGATTCCTTTTCCTTTCTATTTAAATTATAGTTCGATTTCACAAAATTGTCACTCAGTAAATTATGAAATAATGTTTGTGATCATGAACATACAAGACAATGTGAGATGAAAGAATATTATGGAAAGAGATTAGATTAGATTCGTTATATATATAAATATCTTATATAGGAATAATTATCATGTGTAGTATATTTCACTCTAGTATTGTACACAACCCTAAAGGTATAAATACAAAGGATGGTTGCAGCTATTAGCAACTATTGAAATTCACATACAAATCAATCTCTTAACTGAACTAAGAAATATTAAAAAAAATGATCAAAACGCAACATAGAAGAAAGACAGTTCAATATGGATTGCAATAGTTACCAACATTGTTTTCTTTTTCTTTTTTTCTCTTTAATTTTTCTTAATTGTCACTTACCTTTTTTTTATTTTCAATTTAATACTTTCACATTAAGTTGACTTAGGATTGAGTTTGATATTTTGTTTCAGTTGGCTTTATACGAGGCTCTGGCGATGTAAAAAATAAGTTTCGACATTGACTTAATGCTCAATTTAAAAAAAATAAAATTTAATTTTATTGATTCAAACCAATCAAAACTTTAAGGACCCAAATATAATTCTCAATTTATTTTATTGAATGCATGTATAAACTTTGGAATAAAAAAATTGTTATCATTTATTGACACATATAATTCTCAATTTATTTTATTGAATGCATGTATAAACTTTTTTCTTGATGGTAAAAAAAAATTGATAACAACACCTACACATTTTTTTGTGTTAAGAAAATGATTCATCCCACAACATAGCCTGGAGAATTAAACAAGTTCTTCTTTGTACTAAAAATGTGCAATGCATTTGTTATATTGTTCATACGAACAATAAAAGTAGGTGTGCTTTTCTTCTTCTTCTTCTTTTCCCTTTTCATCTCTCATTTCTCTTTTCTTTTTAATCTTGTTATTTGTTTTCTCAATTCTGTCCTCATATGTTTTTTAATAGTTGTCTGACTTACTTTTAGACCTGTCAAGTCAGTTAGGTCATGTCGGGCTAGCTCCTGTATAGTTTAATTTTAAACTTGAGTTAAGTAAGGAGTCAGGCTAGAAGATTTTTTTTGTTTTGTTAATCTCATTCTTTTCCCTTTTAATTTCATCCTTAAATTTTTTTTTTACTGGTCAGTCAGGTTACTTTTGGATTGGCCAAGTCGATTGGATCATGTCGAAGATACTAATCTCACATTATTTAATTTCATCCTTTCTCGCATACTCTCACATGCTTTTGGATTGGTCAACTCATTAAACAATAAACGAAGACAAACATCTATATTCCAACCCATAGATAAAAACATGAACTTCGACCTCATATACATCACTGGTGACAAGTTGTTAACCATGAGAGTATCACTGCCCAACAAGAATAAGGAGCAGAAAATAACACAAATAGATTGAATCTGTCTATATATAACCCAAGATGCACGTTCCTTGATTCCACTAAAAACTAAGGATGCACCCTATTAAAATATTTCCAAACTTCACTATCAGAAGGATGTACCATCACTCCATCCACCAAATCATGCGAACGATGTCATGTGCATAGTAGTCTTTAATGACATGAATAACATTTGCAATCTAGGTGTGATTGAAAAGTATCTAATTTTTTTATGTGCAACAAGAGACTTTTCCCTGTCAGTTATGGGTTTATAATGAGTATGTCCACATGTTCTGTACTCGGTCAACTCTGCATTTTCAAGGTAGTACAATACGTAAAAGTTTAGATACATGTTAATTTTCTTGTATCTTAAGCCAAGGGGTTTCATCATGGATTTAGCATCATAAAAGTTCTATTTCAGCGTCGTAATTGCTGGTCAAAGGGAGCAGGCGCCTCTCATACACTAGAGCATGCTAAGCATGCCCCATTCTTTGTTTTTTTTTTCTATATTTATAAAAATACCAAAATATCCCTCGGCTGGCTTGATAATAACAAAAATAAATGTGAAAATACAAAAAGGCCCCTTGAGGTAAACATATTTTGATTGTTTTAATTAAAAATATTCACTTTTAATTTAATTTTTTTTGCTTCTAATGATATTTTGATTGTTTTACTGTGTTTTTTGTATTTTTTATTATATTTAGTCAAATATCAAATTTCCCCTCAACAACAAAAAAACCATTGTGAAAACACTAAAATTTCCTTTGACGCCAATTTTGTAATTTTTACTTTTAGGGATATTTTGATCATTTCATTGTGCTTTTAAAATGAAAAAAAAAATATTATTTCTTCTTAATCAATTTGCTAATAACTAATGCATTATACGAAAAGATCTCAATATCCCTAATAGTCAATTTAATATGTTTTGATTTGAAAGACAAAGACATCATTATAATACTGTTCAAGTGAACAGTGCAAATATATATGTGTTTACAGTGTTTTTCAATACCCAATTAGCTTATATTAATATTATTATATGATTTTTTTTTTGTTTAAATGATTAGGGGATTTTTTAACCAACTTAATTTACTCTAGTATATGACTAGCTACAGGGGAAATTAATGTCTTCACTAATGTTAAAAAATAAAGGAGAAAAGAGAGCATATTGTACCTCTGTGGGTCAAAACATAGTCTGTAGATGAGGAATGATGCATTGATTGAATCCCAAGACCAAAATGAAGATTCACATCATTGATGTACTTGATCTTTCGCCAATATTGTCTCTACAATGTTTCTCAATGTTCTAATAATTAAGGAGCCTGACCTCCTGAATTATTCACAAAACTTAATCCTTATTTACGGTACCATTTTCTCCCAGATCTGTGTAAGTTTCATCAAATTAATATTGAAGGAACTTAATCACTTATTTTACTTTAAGAGAAAGCATTTATTGGATGATCAAGAAGGGCTACGACATGATGCATGCATACGCAGTTAAGATCAGGTGCATCCACAAAAAAAAAAAAAAAAAAAAAAAAAAAAAGAAGAAGAAGAAGAAGAAAGAAGTGTGCCCTAGCTTGTTGCCTTGCTTCAATATTCATAAATTCACGCAATGATTATTGAATACTTATAGTATATAACCGAGATATACACAAAGGGAAAATAAAATTATATTTGATCCCACCAAAAAATAATAAGAAATCTTTTTTTATTAAAAAAAATTTAAAATTTTTCTCTTCTCTTTGTATTTATCTCTCATATGTATTGTAAATATTCAGAACTGTAATTAAGCACTACAAAATTACTAGAAATGGAGAGGAAAACGGGACTTCATAGGTTAAGGGGGATTTTGAGAATTTCATAACTCACTTTCTTCCAAATATTTTGGAGGATATGGTGCGAGTCCCATAGCTATATACATGCCATGCATACATAACCATTTTTATATAGTTAATCTCACACACACACACATCTGATATCATCATCTTCAAATTAATTAGCTTGTAATTTCACATCATTAGTCTGGACTGTGGGAGAGAGATTTCTCATGCATGTATGTGTTCGGATTTATAGTCGAACCCTAGCTCTTAATTAGTTTCTGGACACTTGCATGTTCATCCTGAGTAACACAACTTCTTTATGTGATATCAATTATTTCATTATCCTTCCCTTGCATCCATCTTTTCAACAGTTAAAGAAACTGAATAATTGATACAATCTGAAGCATCAATTTTAGCATAGTTTTTTTTTGTATGATTTTGTTTGGGACATCCATTGGTAGGTCATGTGTCAACTGGCAGCTGGGTTTGCTTTAGAGCTTTGTCAGCATTCAAGCATGGACAAATCAGGACTTCATCAATTCACATGAGTGCCCATTAATCATCACAACCAAACAATATAATCCAGACGCGTTTAGCCCTGCTCCCAATTTGTCCCTTGCACACTTAACCCTATACTTTTTTTTAGGGTTTTATATATCGTCTTGCTCATCCAATTTTGGAGTTTTATATATATCTCAATTAACCTCCAGGGTTAATCTTGATTTGCCCCATATATATACACATAATATATATTAATTATGTCTAGCTAATAGTTAAATCTTTAGATTTGTTTTCTTTTCTTTAATCAAATCATTTCTCAACAGGATAGAATATGTTAGTAAAATTTAATTTAATGAATGCTAGATTGTCCATTGAAGGGCAAGCCACTGCTGATTTTCAGAATTTCCTTGCTGGATGACATTTTATTACAAGGATAAAGATAAAATTATTTCACATCTTACTAAACAATTTAAGTTTTTTTTATTGAAATTGTTCTTTTAACACAGTATAATTATTCTTATTGACTTTAAATTCCATTATCTTCTATCTCCATATATATATATATATGTCTTTATAAATTTTAAGCTAAAGAAAATTTATAAAAGAATTAATTTAAAATTATAAATTTTTAAATTAAAATGATTGTTTGATACTCTAATTATGAATAACACACCATTTATTTTTTTAAATAACTAAATTTTAATTTTATAAAAAATAAAATATATAATAATTCCCAGATGGATTAAATTGAAATTACATCCCAACATTAATTTCCCACTATCAATCATTCATATTCGTATCAAATAATATCAACAACTAAAAATTCCATTGATGGGATACATAAGCTGCCGCCCGTTTCGTTTCTCTTATATAATATAAAAGAGAGAAAATTGCATCCTGTCATTTCGTTTTTCACCAAAAATAACCTATACAGCTTTTTGAATTATATGCACATTGAGGTGATGTGATCCTTATCACACTGAAATAATTATACCAATGTGAAGAAGTACAATAATAGCAGAGGAGGAGCTATAAATCAGACTGTGCCTGGAAACATCTAGGGATATACAGTTTTAACTGTGCCAAGAGAAGCAGATAGTGTTGTTCAGCTGGCATTTTTTGGAATTATTGCTCCCTTACCTAGAAGATTGCTTCATTCATATATAATTTTCAAATAATAATCAAGGATTGAGAGGCACATATTACTGTTTTATATATAAATTAAACAACTATACTGTCAGCAATCAATGCACATATCTAAAGGAATTAGCTTAATATTTTCTTATTCTGGTAAAAAAAAAAAAGAGATTATTTTTTTTTATTCTTATTATTCTTATGAATATGATAATATATATATATAGTAAAACAAACATGTGTCGACATAATCTCTACATTATCAGATGCTTTTCTAGAAAATATAATGTTGTTTAGTGCCAACATTTGTTTAAGGATGCCATTTGATTAGCTAGGTTCTTCCGGTTTCAAATATGTATATGTTGCTCTCGTGACATTCCATAATATTATTTTATGGCATTCATTCTTATATTAAATAATTAATTAGACGGACAACTTGCTCTCTGAATTCCAAAGAAGATTTGGAGTTATTATTCCCATTACATTTTCAAAACACACATGTTATGTAAGCCACTCTTTTGGAAGTTAGTCATTCATACTTCCAATTTTCATTGCTTTTCCAACTTTTTTTTTTTATTAATTCTTTGTTTACACATAAAGAACTGCTTACCCTACAGAAATTTAAAGAATGCGAACAGAATATTTCATTGATATTAAGAGAAAGTTCTTTTGTATTATAAATTATAAAACTCAAGCATTGGTGATTTTATTCCATCAATAATTTTTAATATTAACAGAATCATGACGAAATATTTTATTGTTAAAGTATACTTTTACAGCCAATTTTCCATAGAAATACATAGGATTATTATTATTATTATTATTATTATTATTATTATTATTAGAAGTAGCTAACAAGGTCACGTGAGTTGTATCAGGTAAAAAATATTCACATGCAAATGTATGTGAAAGACAACAAGAACTAAGTTAATAGAATAGAAACCATAAATTCCTTATATATATATATATATATATATGAAGTTTTCTTTAATGGGTTCGAAACGGTCGTGCAAACATGTGAATTGAGAGAGACAAAATTCAAGACAAAAATGCACTCACGTTCTTCACCCATACGTACAGGGAAAGGATGTATGTCTTGTGAACTTCGTACCTGTAGGACTGCCTTACATCGAAGGGCAGAGGAAGTGGGCTTGAAATGCGTGGTAGATGCATTTTCTGAGGTTAACTTTCTATACTCTTTAGTGGCGAGTAGATAATTCATTTCGTGTTTGTAAAATATTTTTTAAAAGTGTTATTTAATTGAAAATACATTTATATTAGAATTATTAAAAAAATATTAAGAGAAAATCAAATTGATATTTTTTAAATAAAAGATATTTAAAAAAAAAAAACTTGAAAAAAAAGAAGAAGCACTACTCCAATAATAAACGAACGAAAAGTATAGCCTATTCATCACTTAAAGGTTAGCATGGTTGCCATGGACACAGGTGGGTTTGTAGGTCTGAAGGTTTTGTTTCAGCTAGATGGGCTTCTTTGTAGTGGATATTTTTAGTTTAATTTGCGAACGGGCTGCTAGAATATTTGCAAGTATACCTTGAGTCCCCCAAGTTTAGTGGGGCGACTTGCATCACTCTAGATTTTCGTCTGATTAAGCCTGACGCAACAAGTCAATCCATGAATTTACCGACCAAAATCTTGAATCAAGCCGAGGTTTTTTTTCATTCTTACAAGTCTCATACAAGTGTATTAGCTACAGCTTGGCTTAAATTATGAATCTTGAGAGGCTAAAAGGAGACGTTACCCTCTTAACTATTGAGCTAGCTCTCTTGACGTATTGATATTCAATCCAAGAGAGCAAAAGGCATCTCTGCAATCAAGTAGCTAGTGGTGTGAGGGGGACACTTAAAAGTGAAAAGATAAGCACAAGTGAATCACACATGTACTTGCAAAATTTGCCGAGGATTATGCAGCGACAAGATAGAAATGAATGTGAAGGAAATAAACTAAAAGAGATATGCCCAAATCTTTAAGATTCATCATGAAATTAATGACGAAGCTACAAGTTTCAATAGCTTAATCATTTCTGTAAACATGCATGTATAGGGACCCAAAAAAGCCACGGAAAAATCAAATACATATCGGAATTGAATCCAAGGTTGTAGTTTTTTCTTTTTTCATATTAATATCCATGAGAAAGGTGTGTTTAACTTCGATTATTTTAATGGTATAGTATACATTTTACTTAATTTATAAATTTATAAATATTTAGTTAATCAATACACATCACAATCAGGATTGGAATATATAAATTTACTAGTTTTTGGGCCAAAAGTTAAAATTAATTAGAAAAGAGATAAAAAAATAAAAAACTCAAGGGCAAACCCTATCTTCATTACCGATCATAATTTTATATGCATTTCACTAAAAATTCTCTTTTAAATTTTTTATTAAAACAAAACTATAATTTGTAGGTTTTTTCGACATATTTTTTAAGATCATAATGCAAAAATTACTATAATATCAACCACACAATAAATAAGATTTTACTATATAAAAGATGACTTAAAGATAATCTATTAATACATATGCTTGATGGTTAAAAAAAGATTTAATTTCTTCTAAGTTTACCTTCATAGCTAGCGCATGGACAATTTATTTTGCAAAATGCACCGATTAAATTCACATAAAGAATGCACTTTAAAAATCGTTGAAGAAAAAAACTAGTTTCGGTTAATCTGTAAACCTAGAAACCGGTTCAAATATATACTGATATTAGCTATGAAAAGAAAAACTAACCTATATATATATATATATATAAAAACTCTTGAAAGAAAAAGACATTACGTAGTTGTGATGATAGAATGATATCAAGGTCGCCAGCAACCCAGGAAAGTTGTGGAGGCTCCAAATGACACCCATCAAGCTAGCAGTACGCTGGACCCATGAAGGAAAAGATGCCTATACAGGTTCGAGGATTTAATAAGATTGGAGCCTACTTGGGTGGCTGGTGGGGCTGTATGATTAATGTCTATATTTCACGGCTGTGAATTAATCACCCCTTCAGATTTTCTGGAGCTGACATTTAATGGTTAAGAAGTCCAATTAATTCTCCTTCGATTATCAAAGTTTCATGGACAAATCTCAAATTAGTCTCTTCACTATCAAGCAATTCTCAATTTGCTCTCCGAAAAGAGTACAGGTGCATTCCTAAAGTTTCACATATTGCTCAATCAAGTCCCTGCATTAATGTATGTTGATAACATTAGAGAGCCTGTGAATCCTTATAGATTAGTCTTCCATGCAAACTTTTATTAATAGTGTTATTGGAAGTTTGGTAATAATTTTTTTTAAAAAAAAATTTTATTTGGAAATATATTAAAATAATATTTTTTTTATTTGTTAAAATTTATTTTTGATATAAGTACATCAAAAAGATATAAAAATATTAAAAAATATTAATTTAAATTAAAAATAAAATTTATTTAAAAAAATACTTTTAAAATACAAAAACAAATTAACAAATCAATTAAAATCTTGAAATTGGGCCATAAGATTCATTTTAATGTTTTGTTTTTTTGCTCTTTCTCTTAAATATTTTCAGGCACTTGTCCTTATGACGTGTAAATTCCATACACTCAATTACTCCCAAACCCCAAGGACGTATGAACATACCTCTTTAGTACAATCTTGTCAGAACATTATCTCACCGAAATTTGTCTTTCAAAGATGTCATCGTTTGTCATGCATACGCAAACATTTTATGATAAATACTTTGCATAAATAAATAAATACAAATAGGATAAAGAAATATTAAACGAATATATTCTTATCATAGTCATATCCTGTTTTTTTGGCTGGCTACTGCGTACCAAAATGAGATCTTTTCTCTATTAAATTTCAAATATACAATGCATGGCTAAACTGATACATTTAAGAGATTTTTTT
>Ga0307510_10011773_pt1 | contig 10377 bp, 10 predicted proteins | sample 12_EM_MG_FD_207224 | JGI IMG/M metagenome (GOLD analysis project Ga0307510, IMG submission 207224) | Populus trichocarpa ectomycorrhiza microbial communities from riparian zone in the Pacific Northwest, United States - 12_EM | ecosystem: Host-associated > Plants > Roots > Unclassified | place...
CCTAATTCTGCACCAGTGCTGAATTCCCTAACATGGTCCCGTTTCCTATAATCAGGTGAGTTTTTGTAAGTGGAAGGGGAACCATTTCGCCCACCACGTCCATGCTCGTCTGGGCTATCCAGCCCATTAGCCATTCCCCTCCGATCATCTCTGTTCCTAGGTGTAGATGGTCCGACTCTGTTACTTTGATTGACAGCATTTGGGTCATAGGTTTGGGAAGCTAAATATGTGAGAGCAGTCACAACATCGCCTATTAGAGGCCTTGTAGCAGCCTGCTCTTGCAAACACATAGCTGCAACCGCAAGAGCTTGATACAGTCCTCGCATTGGATAACGGCCTTGAAGCAGTGGATCAGCCATTTTAGGGAATTTCCTACGATCCTTGAAAAGTGGTCTTGCCTAAAAGCCCCAGGTCCCAAGAAAAAAACAGAGGGAACATAAATTTCTTTTCATGTTAATTCAGTGTACAAAATAAAAAGGACGTAAATTTCCATGATGCAGTGATATGAAGCATTAAAAAGTTTGCTGATGAATGAAAGGAAGAAACACTTACCCATGCAACTAGATTATGCTCTCCAGGATCCCGGGTGTTATCAATTGCCTTGCGCCCTGTGATAAGTTCAAGAAAGACAACCCCAAAACTATAGACATCAGACTTTAAAGTAAGTTGGCCAGTCATGGCATACTCTGGAGCACAATAACCATATGTCCCCATCACACGTGTTGAGACATGTGTCTTGTCACCAACAGGACCTAGCTTTGCAAGTCCGAAATCTGACAACTTGGGATGATAACCCTCATCAAGAAGGATGTTGGATGATTTTAAGTCCCGGTATATGACAGGAGGGTTTGCTTTATCATGCAAGTATTCCAATCCCTTAGCCGCACCAGCTGCAATCTTCATCCTTGTGTTCCAGTCCAGAGGCTCTTTGCCCGGGGGAAGATCTGAAAACAACATTAAATACGCTAACAAGAGTGGGTTGCAGAAACCATATTATTCTTATCCAAACTTGAAACATGCATACAGGCAGATAAAGGGGATCAAAATCAATCACTGAAATGCATCATTTTAGAGTAATTCTAAATCAAGAATCTTTGATGTTAAAGTCATGAAGAAATGTCAGCAACCACCAAAAGTTATATAACAAGAACAGTACTTTGTTTTACAAGTTACAACTCCAAGCATCAACAGATATAGTCAATCAAGGGCCTCGATATTGCTACAAAAGGCTGGTTTTGAGTTAAAAAAACAAGTTTAGAAACTCCAACAGATATTTGGTAAAGTTTCTAAAATCACAGTTTCAGAATTTCAAGACACTTAAAACTAAGTTCTGGTTCAAACCTTGGTTCAAAAACTCAATTGCAAATGCAAGCTAGATATTATGCCACATAGCCCTAGAGCTAAACAGATTGCCACCCAAACCTATCAACAGCCTTAATCTCACACTCTTGAGCTGCAAGAACCTGCCTTTTCCATTCAGCTCACCCGCAGCTATTTTCTTATACCTTCAGCAGTTATCTCTTCTCTAATTATCCCTTACCAGATTATGATAGGCTTTTCTTGTGGTCCTGCCTCAATTTAAATCGAATCCAATCACACTGCACTCTATACTCTTCCTGCACAGGGTAGGACCATCTCAGTTCAATTTCCTCAACGTCAGTTGGTGCTACCCTTGACGACAATAGCATTAATTTGTGATGCTGGTTTTACTACCGTAATTCATCCACGATCATCTCAACAGGGGTTTCTTTGATAGCCATGACAGCTTTAACAAATAATATTAGTGGTTCCTTTGCCCTAGTTTCAAGGATCTTATTCATCTCCCTGTAGACTTAGTTATTGCCAGACTCCTAGAGATTACTCTCATTTCATACTGAAAGGGATGAACAAAAACACATGAAACAACAACTCTCAGGCCAAGCACTTCTGTCTATGGGAAATTAGATATTTAAGATTAGTCCACGCACAAACAGAAGATCTTTTCTCTTCATATTGAAAGATAGTACTTATACAAAGCCATTCTCAGTTGAAGAATTGAATTCAGCAACTTAACACAAATTTGAGACAGGAACTCATAAGCAACCATTTAACAGATGGTTGATGCTAGTTAATCAAAAGATTAGACACAGGTTTGACAACTAATCGTTCTAAGTTCTGCATGGCAGTTATGTGAAGCAGACCCAACTTTAATCTCACACATACTGTAAGCAATATTGCCAAAAGCTTTGCAGTGAGTCTAGTTGTATATGCAATAATCTACTAATACTTTTGATTGATCATGTTTGCCATGAACTACCAAGATAAAACCTATACTTGAATTTATTTTTTTCACTTTGCATTCTTCTAAAAGACCGCCCTATCATTAAATTATGGATATGATATAGCAACTCCTATCAACAAAAGTGCAAGCATGCCTTCATTGTTGGAACGCAGCTCATGAAGAAACTAAAATAATATATTGCTACTTGATCAGATAACTACACCACAAATAAAAAACAACACAACACATGAAATTGTCATCAATATTTCGCAGGGGTATTCATATGAATTGAGGAAAAATACCAGGTATCAATTGCAAAATTCAAGCAATTTAAAAATACCACTAGCATGCCAGATTCAACTACAACTGATACTAGCAATATCAAACATACAAACAGTACCACTTCAAATGCTAATGACACTGGTGGTGGCATTTTATAAATACTATCCCAGATTTGACTATTTTTATCAGGCATCATTCTGCTAGTGTTTACGTGTTAGAAGTGCAAGTTTGGCATTGGAAACAAGCAAAGATCAGCAGGCCAGAAGTGAAGTTTGGGCAGAATGCAGCAATGGAAGTTGCAACTGTAACTGCAACTAATTCTGCAGCAAAGATCAAGAGGATTACGTGGAAAATTAATTAGTTAGCTAGCTAGCTAGACTGGTAGTCATCAGTTACATGTTAGTTGTTAGTTAGAAAGGATTGAATTACTTGTATAAAAGCATAATTGTACAGAAACTTGTGAGGCAAGCAATAAAAGTTTCCAGTTTCAATTTGCATTCTTCCATCTTTCTATTCTAGTTTCTCCCTTCTGCATTTCTTCTAAAAAATACATTGTTTTGTTAAGAAAGATCTCAACAAATTGGTATTAGAGCAAAGATCTTTGGCCACTAATAGAATACTGAAATCTTGAGGTATTTTGGAAGTGAACTATGGTGGAAAATAACAAGATTAAGGCGTTGGAAGAGCATAGAAAAAGACTTGATGAACAAATGCAAAGCCTTCATTAAGAACTTCAAGATTCCATAGCTGCAAACCAGAAGCAATGGCAGGAACAAACAAAAAGGGCTGAGCAGAACAACGTGCAAATGGAAGCTATGATGACCACATTAAAGTCATTCATGAATAACGAAGCAGAGAAAGAAGAGATAACTCAGCTTCAGATGGGATAATACCTAACCATAGAGCTTACAACCATGGGGAAACTATGGGAAACCATGATATCCATAGGGTTGGTACAATGTAGCATTACCTAAAGTGGAATCACCTACTTTTTGGAGAGAAAATCCAAGATGGATTAGAAAGTGCAAGAAATTCTTCAAGATGCACTTCACACCAGTGAATAAGTGGGTGGAAATAACTTCCTTATACCTTGAAGGAAAGACAGAGATATGGTATGAAGAATTCTTCCTAAGAGGAAATGATTTGGCTATTTGGGAAGAATTTGCAAGAGCCATCTGTATGAGGCTTGGTAGTGGAAAAGATGATAAGAATTTAACAAGTTAGTGCAGGACAAAGGTGTAAAGGAGTATGTGGAAAGATTTGAAGAACTTAAATCTTTAATGAATGCTTTAAATCCACCACCACTAGAATCAAATTACATCTCCAACTTTATAAGTGGAATCAAGGATGACATCAAACCAATGCTCAAGATCCTCAAGCCAACAATTCTGATGTGGGTTTTTGATCAAGTTGAATGGCAAGAGGAGTCTAATAATGCTTTGGCCAAGAAGAATAGATTCATTCCAAGAACTGCTCCTTCATACAATATGGGTGAAGAAAGCAAGATTGAGGAATATGGTCTATCTTTGAATGCATTGGTTGAAAGTTATGCACATAACACTAAAAGGATCAAAGGCAGTTGTCAAGGAAGAGACATTGTCATTTCGATTGATAGTGGCAGTACACCTTCACTGAAGCATATGTTATTAAAAAAAAAAGGCATCCATTAAGAATACTATTATGCTTGTTGTAACAGTAGCCAACAGAAATGTAATACTCACAGTCCAAAATTCATATGGTTTATGCAAGGATACAAGTTGCAAACAGATTTGAGAGTGCTTGGAGTAGACTGATTGAGAATCTACTCAACAATTCCGTTTGACTTCATCAAAATGAAATTGTCATTCAGAAAGGATGGTAGGATGACTGAATCGAAAGGAATTATAGAAGAAGCTGGATTACAAATGATCACAACTGCAAAGGACTATAAGAGCTTGAGAGAGGCAGTGTATGGCTTTATGGGATAATGTTTTTTTCCATGAAGGTATGTGAAGAACCTACTTGGGCTATGTAAAACTCAAAAGTGAAAACATTGCCAGAAGAATACGACTCAGTGTTTGCAAAACCTAAACACCTTCGACCTGCTAGGGGATTTGATCACATGATTCCTCTCATACCTGGGGCCAAACCAATCAATATCAGACCTTATAAGTGCTCATTTGTGCATAAGAAAGAGATAGAGGTTGGTTAAAGAGATGTTGCAAAATAAGATTATACAACACAATTGCGGTCCATTTTGCTTCTCCAGTGTTGCTGGTAAAAAAGAAAGATAACACATGAAGGTTTTTTGTTGACTGCAAGCAACTACATAATTTGACTATCAAAACTAAATTTTCCATTCCATTAATTGATTACTTAATGAATGAATTACATGGTTCTCAATTCTTCTCAAGTTGGATCTTAGGTCTGATTATCATCGGATAAGAATGCATGAAGAAGATGATGAGAAAACAACTTTTATAACTCATCATGGACACTATGAGTTCAAAGTTATGCTCTTTGGCTTGACTAATGCTCCAGTTACATTTCAAGCCTTGATGAACACTGTGTTGAAACCATTCTTAATAAAGTTTGTACAGGTATTTTTCGATGACATTATGGTATATAGTTCTACTCTAGAACTACATATCCACCACCTGAAGTTAGTACTAGAAACATTAAGGGAAAAACACTTGCTAGCAAAGAAATCAAAATGTTACATTGAGGGAAAAACAAATGCTAGCAAAGAAATCAAAATGTTTTGTGAGCAACAAGTTGAGTACTTGGGGCACATCATATCAACAGAAGGTGTGCCCACTAATCCAAGAAAAGACAAAAGCAGTGAAGAATTGGCCCATTCCTTATTCAGTTAAAGAGTTGAGCGGTTTCCATGGATTGACAGGATATTACTGGAGATTTATAAGGGGATTTGAAGCCATTAACTTAGCTTCATTGGAATAGAAAGGCACAAGATGCTTTTGACAAGTTAAAAGATGCCTTATGCAAGGCTCAAGTATTAGCCTTGACAAACTTCAACTGCACCATTGTGCTAGAGACTGATGCGTGTGAAAAAAGATTTTGGTGCGATCTTGAGCCAAGAAAGGCCACTAGCTCACTAATGGCATTAAGTCCAGTACATCTTAGACTATCAATCTATGTGGAGTATATGGCTATACTAATGGCAGTAGAAAATGGAGACACTACCTGCAGCATGATCAATTCATCATTAAAACTAATCATGAAAGTTTAAAGCACCTTTTGCAACAAAGGCTTCATACTCCTATAAAAAATAAAAGTTTACCCAAGTTGTTAGGGCTAAGATATTAAATTCAGATAGGAGAGGCAAGGAGAATGTTGTAGCATATACTCTATCTAGAAGAATTGGTGATGTGGATAGCCCAAATGAAACACCATTGATTCCAAGAGGATGGGAGCTATTACAATAGTGGTGCCGGCATGGTATAAAGAAGTGAGACTTACAAGGATGATTCTCAATAATTATTGCTGAGAAAATGATGGATGCAAGTAGTTGGCTAGATTACACTTTTGTTGAAGGGGTGCTGAGATATAAGAACAAAATAGTCATTGGAAAAAAGAGAAATTTAAGAGAAAGATTGGCAAGTGTTGCACATGATTGATGAGTAGAGGGCCATGCTGGATACAAAATCCTATAAAAGACTCAAGGCAATGTTCTACTGGCCTTTAATGAAGACTTTAGTTAAAAAGCTAAAAGTTTGTGGAAGAATATGATGTGTGCATGCGCAAGATAGAAAGGGTAAGCATACCATGGATTACCACAACCATTGACCTGGAGAAAATAACCATGGATTTTATAGAAGTACTGCTGCATTCAAGAGGAAAAGATGCAACATTCAGAAGGAACCTAGAGAAATATAACCATGAATTTTATAGAAGTACTGCCACATTCAGGAGAAAAAGATGCAACATTCAAATAGTTGACATGTTTACCAAGTATAAGCATTTCATAGCAGTAACACCTCCTTTTAGTGCTCAAGAGATAACTAAACTTTTCTAGGATCATTTCTACAAATTCTATGGGTTGCCAACAACTACTGTCACAGACAGGGATAAGGTATTCACTAGCCTCTTTTGGAAAGAGTTGTTTAAACTATTGGGGGTCAAGCTACTGATGAGTTCATCATACCATCCACAGACTGATGGCCAAACCGAAAGGGTTAAGAGAACTATTTGAGGTGTATGACAATGCACAACCCAAAGAAGTGGCATCACTAGTTGTCTTTGGCTCAATTGTGGTACAATACTAGCTTCCATTCTTCCATCAATATGAGTCTTTTTCAAGCTCTACATGGATATCCTCCACCAAGCAGAGAGATAGCTACACAAGAAACCACAATAGTAGTTGCAGTAAAAGAGGTAATTAAAAGAACGGCTAACATGGATCAACTGTTACAAACACAGTTGGAAAGAGCTGAGCATAGAATAAAACAAATATAGACAAGGGAAGGATAAAAAGAGAATTTAAGGTTGGGGATTTAGTGTATCTCAAGCTTCAACTTTATAGACATACAAGTGTGACATTAAGAAAAGGCATCAAGTTGAATCCCAGGTTTTTATGGTCCATATAAGATAATACAAAGGATTGGGTTAGTAGCATACAAGTTGCAGCTACAGAAGGATCTACCATTCATCCAGTTTTCCATGTATCTTTGCTTAAGAAAAAGGTGGGAAACAATGCAGTAGTCTCTTCTTCATTACCAAAAGTGGATGAGTTTAAAAGAGTTGAAGTTAATCCTGTGGCCATTCTAGATAGAAAGGTCATGAAGAAGGGTAATAGAGTTGTGGTTATGAGACTTATTCAATGGTCCAAACTATTCAAAGAAAATGCAACTCAGGAAGATTAAGAACTTTCAAGTCAATTTCTTGAATCCAGCCTTGATTCTTGAGGTCAAGAATCTCATAGGGAGGGAGTATTGTTACAAGTGCAAGTAAGTTTGGCATTAGAAACAAGCAAAGAAGCAGAAGCAAAGATCAACAGGCCAAAAGTGAAGTTTGGGCAGAATGTAGCAATGGAAGTTGCAACTGTAACTGCAACTAATTCTGCAACAAAGATCAAGAGGATTATGTGGCAAGTTAGTTGGTTTGTTAGTTAGACTGGTAGTAATCAGTTACAAGTTAGTTGTTAGTAAGAAAAGATTGAATCACTTGTATAAACGCACAATTGTACAGAAACTTGAGAGGCAAGCAATAAAAGTTTCCAGTTTCAATCAACTTTCATCTACCTTTCTCCTCTCATTTCTCCCTTCTGCATTTCTTCAAAAATAAATTGTTTTGTTAAGAAAGATCTTAACATTATCAAATCAAATTCAAACAGCAGCTGCCACTATAGCAGCATATATGTATCACCAACTCTCCAATCCCATTCTCTTTTTAAGACATTTTTAACAGCATCATCAAATCATTCTTAGATTATCCCAAATACCATAACTCTAATAATTCGTCTCAATATCCTCACACCAATGACAATGATGCTTTTGCTTATAACATCAATTGTGGTCGGTTCCAAATTCAATTCCACAAAACGCAGAGTGTTTTCCCCCCCCTTAAAACTTCCCCCTAAATACTGACAAAATGTTTCAAAGAAACAAGTTGGCCAGTCAATTCCCTCACTTCCTTTTGCTGATCTATACATAGATTTGATGACTCCTAAAACTTTCCTAAGCTTTTTATTCTGAGAATAATTCAGCAAAAGGATAAGACCAGGGCTAGATACCCGTGTTTTCTGTCCATTCTTAGTCAACTCTCTCACTCTCCTAGGAAGAAAAACTCATGCAGATCACCAAATACATAAAGAGGTATGATATCCACATATGTCCTGAAATACATATTTTTAACAGTATGTAGTGCATAAACCAGTGATTCATCCCTGATCTCATGAATGGGCGATAGAGCAGTCTGTCCAGAGAAAGAGTTAAAGTAAATGCACGTTGAAAAGACAAGTGGTCTGCCATAGGGGATCTCATTTTTCTACCAGGTGATGTGACAGAACAATTTAACCACAAGCAATGAGGTTGTATGAATGCAATGTATTAAAGCAAATAAGGCAAAGAATCTAACCATGTAAATGACCCTCCAATGATCCCAATGGCATAAACTCATAAACAAGGAGGCGTTGGTCCCCATCAGCACAGTAGCCAATCAAGTTGACAAGGTTTGGATGGTGTAAGAGGCTGAGCATGAGAACCTCCACCAGAAATTCTCTATTTCCTTGAAGGCCATTTCGGTCAAGCTGTTTCACAGCAACTACCTGCAAATGCAATTTCCAACCAACCAAATATCATCAAAGGAGATCAGCACAACATTCTTTGAAATTACATTTCAGAGCAAAAGGCTAAAAAGGTAAAAGATCACAGAATTTGAAGCTTAATATCAAAAGTCACGAAGTCTAACAGATAGTGCACATAATGTAAAACAAACACTACAGAATGTATACATGCATGATAATATGTTCATCCATTTCAACAAACCACAACTTACCTGGCCAGTGCTCTCAATGCGACCTTTGTAAACACGCCCAAAACCCCCTTCACCTAACAAGCACTCTGGTCTAAAGTTCTTTGTGGCAGCAGCTAATTCTCGGAATGTAAATATCTGTGCTGCAATGTTAGCTGTTGGTCCATCTTTGGGAATTGATTGTTCCTTCTTAGGATCAGAACCACTCCGAGATTTTGATTTGTCTGCATGAATATGTGAATCAGAAAACAGACAGATGAATTGCTACAGGCAGAACTTCAAGCAAGCTAAATTATGGAGCACGATTCAGCAGTCGAGAGGATAAAGATATATATAAATAAATAGATAAAATATGGAACAGCATATCTTTATGCTGCTCTATACTTTTTATGTGACTCTGAGCACTTTACAATTAGATGAACTTCCCAAAACAATACTACATATAAAGCTAGAACAGCAAACGAGATGTTGGGCTTTTCTTATGGGTGAGTATTCTGAAACTAGTCTTTGTCCAAACAGAAATGACAACAATCTCATCTCATATTTCGAAGACAACATTAATTTAAGCCTAACACATCACTAATTTTACATTCTTCATAGAAACACTGAGGACATAGAAACACAGATCACCTCAGAAGTTTTCGGTTTCTCATTCCCAATCTGCTAGGGAAATAGAAGATTTCAGTTTGAAAGGCAATTACTACCATCCTATTTCATCCTAATAATGATGATTTAAGACATAAAGCAAAACATAATTATAAGAAACAACACAAATCGAGTTACTAAAAACAAGAGTAGATCACCAAAATAAACGCTTGGCACTACACCGTTAGAACAAAAATTAATCAGCGCAAACAAGAAGCTAGCAATCCAATAAAAAAACTGCAAAACTAAAAGAGAAAAAACCCAATTTATCAAGCCACTCATTAATGAAACAGATCAAAGCATTACCCAATTCTACCAGCAAACCATCACCAAAAACCTCTAAATGAAACTAAAAAAAGCATGATTCAACACAACAAAACCATCAAATGATCTTTAAAAAAGAATACAAAAACAAAACTCATCCACCAAAATTAACAAAAAAATCAAATTTTGTTACCTGAACTAACTCTGCCAACATGGTGAGACTGACCAGCTGAACCTTCTTTAAGTGAATCCTTGTTGTTCAATTCTTTAACAAGACCAACACCACTACTACCCTCCTTGTTTGATGACCCAAAACAAGGAAAACACCCACCCATATCAAATACACACAAATCAAAGACGACCAACTAAACCTTTACCACTCAAAAGATTGAAATTTTTTAAAAGTTTGAATCTTTAATTCAAAATTCAACACGAAAATTCTGTGTCAAGTCACT
>Ga0307510_10011774_pt1 | contig 10377 bp, 7 predicted proteins | sample 12_EM_MG_FD_207224 | JGI IMG/M metagenome (GOLD analysis project Ga0307510, IMG submission 207224) | Populus trichocarpa ectomycorrhiza microbial communities from riparian zone in the Pacific Northwest, United States - 12_EM | ecosystem: Host-associated > Plants > Roots > Unclassified | place...
GGAAGGGTCCCAATACAAGTTTATACCTTGTTAACTTTTATTTCTCTGTATTGGATAAGTTCCCAAGCTTGAAAACTCCCTTAGGCATATCCTTACAAATAACAGTATCATCACTCAAGGGATCAGAATGAATCACAATTGTACCCATAGCATCAGATCTGGCATGAGGCCAGAACCATTCCCAATCTTTAACAATTATAGCAAGCTTAGCATCCAAATTGATTCCATGCTCATAAACAACCCTGAAGCCATTTTTGTTGATTAGCACACCTGTGGGGGTGCCAATAATCTCAGCAGATTTACCATTACCAGCGGTATGTTGGATTTGGTTCTAAGCAAAACCTCTGAGTTGAAGAAGTTTGTTCAATACAATCACCAGTGCTTTTCAAGCTCTAGAAACTTCTTCCTTTCATTTTGCACAAGTTTAATAATGGTTTTATTTAGTATTCCCTTTTTTCAAATGAATGAATGCTTCCTTTTTTGTGCAGGACAATGTACAGCCATGTGTAGATCATCATTTATACTAAGGCCGTATAGTGCATGTTGGCGACCTCAGGTTAGTCTGAGGCCTATAGTTTTAATTGGAGCAATCTTCTGGTTGCCATATTATTCTTATTTCTAGATGCCCACTGGTTCTTAATCTTGGAACAGGTTGAATTACACCCAGAAACTAAGGGTTTCCAAGGTACTATATTTCGAAAGCATTACCAGTTCTCTAGCACAGCTACCAGTAGTGATTCTGCAAATGGCAGTGACCCAGAGGAGATGTAAGCTCTTTTGCATTGAATTGCTTTTTACTGTTACAAGAATGTGGCATTTTTTATAAATGCTGAAAAGTTTATCTTTACTCTTAGGAAGCAAAGTTAACAATGACACCGCCTGAAACCAACACAACCTGTAATATCATTTAGAAACTCTTCAGTAGAGCCTGAGGGAAACTGGAAACCATGAAATTTACTCTTAGAAGATTGTTTGATTGATCTGGTAGATGCATACAGTGTTGTACTTATCGGAAATAAGAAAAAACGAGCTATATTTCTCTCATGTTCTATATGCTAACTCTCAGTTCGCTTAGCAATAGCTTGCCCCTAGCCCTCTCTTAAAGCATTTTTTTTTCATTACGACTCTCTCTTATAATTGTAATCCTAGGAAACTCTTCTATTGGAAATTAAGCGTGAAACATTTCGAGGATACATGGTTTTATGGTTGTTTATGATTCATGGTTAGACCATGTAACCATAACTTAATATCAGAAATTGACCATAAAAAACATTTATGACCTTGTCTCTGTATTAGAAATGCCCAGGTTTTGACATGCCATGCCTATCTCAAAGCATGGCACTCATGTTTGTATTTATAGTTGATAGCTGTAGTCTAATGAAAGGAATCAATTAAGTTCATATTTCGTTTGATTGATAATATAGTTGCAGCAGACCTGGAAGAATTAATTAAATAGATGATGGGGATTCCATACTCAATTAGATAGCGTCAAACTTCCAAAGGAAAAACCATTTGTAGAAGCTAAGTAGTCATCCTTGCTGGAGGGCTATGATATACATTATACTGTAAGTGCAACTTGGAATATCATCACATCAAGTTGCAAGGCAATCTGCAGAAATGTTGTTTCCTTGTGATCTTCGCACATTAAGCAGTTACAGTAGCTTCCCAATGTCTTGCTATTGCAATGGTGCATGGAGATCTCAGCTTCTGAGCTACCACCCTAGGATCTAATTAAGAAAAAATATTTAAATGCTTAGTCTTCTAGCAAGATGACCCGCCCTGGAAGGAGATTTGAGTTCCTGCGTGCTCTGGAAGTTGTTGAACATTCCTTAAATGTGTTCAAAGCTAACCATAGGCTCAAGTCCAACTGAGCTGGCCAGTTTATTGTTGATAAGGAAAGAATAAAGAGCTGATCATTCTGACAATAGCAATGGGTGATTGTAAGTAATTGCAAAAGTTATCTGCTGCTCTTTCTTCTTAATCTTGTGATGTATGTGCAGGATATCCATAACATTTGTAGGTAAGGACGGGGAGGAAAAGGATATCAAGGTCCCTGTTGGAATGTCCATGTTAGAAGCTGCTCATGAAAATGATATAGAACTTGAAGGCAAGGTTTATAATTCAATTTTTTAGTTTAGTGTTTTCCATTTATGTTGGATGATAATTGGTTTTCTGTTTCTATAATGGTTGCATTGTAGGTGTGGAAAATTCCACCTGTCCCATCTTTCTGTAATGAGATGTTTTATTTATTCATTTTTTTTGCTTTTTTTTTGTTGCTGTCTGTATTCTCCTTTAATTTATGCACTAGGAAACTATGAGTAGATCATTCTGATGATTTTTCTTTGTAGTTCTTTAATTCTGTGCTTTTATGTCACGCCAGGAGCATGTGAAGGCTCACTTGCTTGTTCGACGTGTCATGTGATTGTGATGGTATGATATTGGGCATAGTTTATGTGGTGTTACCGTGATTATTTCAAATTTATGAGGGGCTAAATGTTGAATCTGGTGGTAGGACATGGAATACTACAACAAATTAGAAGACCCAGCTGATGAGGAGAATGACATGTTGGATTTGGCATTTGGGCTTACAGAAACGTGAGTTCTTTCAGCATCAAAACACTAAAAGGATTTGTGGGCGTCAAATCAATATTGATTTCTATGTTTTGGATTTTGCAGTTCCCGTCTGGGTTGTCAAGTGATTGCAAAGCCTGAGCTCAATGGAATGCGCCTAGCTATTCCTGCTGCCACTCGTAATTTTGCCGTTGATGGGTATGTTCCAAAACCACACTAGACAACATGTTTCGGCACCAGAAGATGTTTATTGAGTGTAAAAATGTGATCGTCCCAGTTTTGTAGCTCCTTTGCTGTAGTGGATCAATGAGCATATACAACAGTCAAGCCATCCCTTTCCATTGAATATTTTGCTTATCTATCTCAATAATCACCTTCACTAATTCTAAGAGATACACAAACAATGTTACCATTTTAGTGGTCAGCAAAGTTGTAGCTAGACCATCCAATTTTTATTATTTGATTTATCCCCATATTTTACACAATATGTACATCAAGTACATAAAGTCATTCATAATATAGAACATTCTTTCTCAGGAACCTAGTTAAGTTCAGACATAAGAGATGTTGACTTGTTAGCGATTGTTACATTGGATTATGTTCTGTTCTGGTTTTAGTCTAAATGAAATACAAGTTGGATTCTTAGCTACTATGATATAAAATGAAGAATTGGCCAGTGGTCACCAGTCCCAGCTATACGCAGGCCTGGATTAAATTTCTTTTGATTTGGAACAACATCTCCATTCCTTTGAAATTAGGCTGCTCGTCGGTGGGAGACATGAATAACATCTATGCTACCAGATTCATTGAAAACTGGCTGCTAATAACCTACTGAGCCTTTGCCCTAGCACCTACATTATTAATACAGAGATTTAGTTTTGCTGAGTGGTACGGAAGTTTAGCTGAGTAGTACTTATGTGGAGTCAGAGAACTACCCTCTAGATTAGCGCTGCAGCTTTAAGCATACCAGTGATGAAGTCCTCTGCATGAAATGGCTTTGTGGTGTCGATGTTGAGCTTTGGGACGTTTCCAGCATCATAGTAATCAGGATCCTGATCGTTTTGATTGCTGCATTCAACGAAAACAAGACGAGCACCTGTGAAACTTGCAAGCTCAACCACCCTGTCAAAGTGGGCGCGGTGAGAGAGCTGAGCGTTGATGATAACACTGAGCTTCAAACAGAGCTGGGTTGAAGGGATTTGCGAGAGAATTTCCAAAAGACAAGTCATCGAAATGTTCAGTTTCAAGTGAATCCTGTAGGGCTGGTATGATATCTTCTTCATCGATGAGAGGGAAATTGAGGAACTGGGCCAGTTCTTGGGCTATTTTGCTCTTGTTACTGCTAGAATGGCCTTTCATTGCTATGAGCAACGGGGACTCCGGCTGTTCTTCAATATCAATCCCTGGTTCCGTTTCCTCTCTTCCCTCCATTTCTTGAATAATTGTTAACTGGCATTATTATGTCCCAGTCCCTGCATCTGTTGCTTATACACTGAAGTGATAGCTAGGGAAGAACAAGACAAGGCTCAAGGAGAAAAGAAAAGGATGGCATCTCTTCAACAAAAGGATTTAGTTACGTTATTAAAGAAATATCCTTTGTTTTTTTAATTAAACATGTTTATGTATTTTCTGTATGGATCTTCTATGACTTGAAACACGAACAAAACACAATAATACAGACATCATACTTCGATTTCTTGCAAATGTTTTCTCCTATAAACTATATAGTATAACGTATAATAATATGTATAATGTATAGTTGTCTAGAAGAAAAGTGTGAAAGCAAAAGATGGATGGTCATATCCAACTATATATCCAAATTAAATTGAAAACGTGTGCCGTGTCTCCCACGATATCAAAATTGCTTATGAACTTATCAATCTAGCTGAGCTCGTCAACTCCCTCCCTAGTCCCTACTAGTAGACTCTTCAAAATTGTCAAACCACAAAATCAATCATCTTTCTCCTTCCAACCCTGTTCCAATTCCGGCTCCATTTTAATTATACAAAAATAATTTATTAAATTAAAGTGGAGTTCTTAACCCAAATAAAAAACAAACTATCCTCGTGGAGGCGACAAATTAAATAGTTTGTGCAGGAGTTGAGAAATACTTGCATGCACCGCCTAGTTAATGTAGCTAGGTCTTCTCTCTTTTATTAGAGGCAGAAAAGAATACACGAGGACCTTATTGATCATGTTATGATCAACTGGAATCGAGGATATTAAAAGCGAAGTTGACGATCGAGCTGGAAGAGACCCAGAAGACGGCAATGAGAGAATTAAAGAATCGCCGTTCTTCCATGCGGTGCTGATCTCATTCGTGGCATCATAAGGGTAGCCATGGTCCCCATGGTCGTAGATGGGATCAACCATCAAGTTACATATAATTAAACAAGTCATCAATTTGATCATAGAAGACTTCTAGGTTGGTTAACTTGGATGGGCAGGTTCTTCAAGTTTAAATTTTTAGTATCGTAGATGTTTTATAAAAGTATTTTCAATCAAAAATTAATATATTAAAATACTATTTTTTTTATATTTGATATTAACATATTAAAATTATTTAAACATACTTCAATTCAATATCTTTTGAGCTAAATGTAATTTGATAAGCATGTTATAACAAAAAAAACAAACACTCTAAAACTTGACAAATATTTTGGAGTTTTGTTTTCCTTTTTTCTTAACCATTTATATAGCAAATAGAGAGGATGTTTGACATTAATCTGAATAGTACTATCATTTTATGTGGATGAATTAAATTCTAATTGGACAAGTAAACCATAATGCACGGTTTAACTGCTAATTATATTAATTACCATAATCATAAGCAATCAATCATACTTGATAGTGTTCACAATCGCACGCGCGCGTGCATCAAGCATGTTTGGAATAGGGTTGTTAAGCCTGGGATGAACTTCTTGTTCTATCTGATACTTCGATCTTGATTGGAGTTAGATTTTAAAAAGTAAATAAAAAAATAGATAGAAATTGTTCCAATTAAAATCATCAAGTTGGACTTTTTTAAATGTTTTATCAAAACAAAGATATTTTAACTTTTTTAAAAAATAAGATAATGTTTTGGATTGATTTAAGTTGACTCGTTCAATTTATAACCCGGATTTTAGATCGAGTCTGATAACTTTGATTTGGTATCGTGGTTTTAGCTAATTAATTTAAATATTTTAGTTAAAATTAATTAAAATATTAATTTGACAATTTTTTAGTCTTCAAGAACTGGCCACAAAACCAGAAATATCCATCTTTTATGAAGCCATAAAAAAGCTAGAAGTAGCATTTAGCAGCCACAAGGTTATAACAAGTATGCGCTGAGGGTCTTGGCTTGACGGTAGGAGGGGCTTGTCTTCTCCTGCTGCTTCTGGGTTCGAGTTCTCATGTGCACGCCTGTCACCCCCGTGGTGTCTTACATACCCACTGGGTTTGCAGGGTGTTCAGTGGGCCGTGAGATTAGTCGTGGTGCGCGCAAGCTGGCCCGGACACCCATGTAAATCAAAAAAAAAAAATATGCTCCTAATATCATGAGCAATCGAGGATTCAACACAACATTTTAGATGACTCTTCTAAGGTTTAAATTTGAAGACTTCTACATGCATGAGAGCGAAATATTGTTGTGACATAAGTTGGAAGTCTTCACGGATTATACTATAATAATATTATTCCTCTAAATTAATCTAGATTAACTGAATACAATCGTTACAGTGTTTTTTTTACAAAATTTGGAGATTATCTTATAATTAAAACAGGCTGCTGTTAATTACAGATTAATTAATTCTCACATGGAAATGGTTTTATTTGTGCTATGCATGTTTTTTATACTATAACTTTTGATACATGAACATTTAAATAGTATTTAATCGCTGTATTGAGACATAAAAAAAACATGTTTCTCATATATTTTTTTATTTTAAAAGTACATAAATTAATTATTTTAAAACTATTTTAGATATAGATTTATTTTATATCTCTGTCTTCTCAACTAAACACATTTTTATTTTTATTTTTATTATCATCGATCTCTTCTACCCCAATAAAATAATAAAAATTTATAACTAAGTTAGTAAATAAGCAAATTTGTTTTCATGGAAATATTATTACAAAGTAACTAGTTAGCACCCATTGAATTATCAAGTGGATATTAGGTACTAATTAAGTAGCAACCTCAATAACCTCAAAAAAATCACGATCAATGTCCCTATATATCCCATGGAATTCATACTTGTAATCAAATGCATGGCCACACAAGAAAATTCACAAATTGAATTGTATATCAATTCCTTTCTAGAAGTTCATGTAGGACAAATGGACCACAACCAGCCACTTTAACCCCACAAAAAAAGACATGGAGGATATTTCCCTTCAGTTTCCTAGGTTTATCTTCTACCCAGTTGTTTTTTCTTCTTTTTCCTTAATCGGCAACATTGGAATTCCTTAATCATTCAGACATCAAGAATTAAATTCTAAGATATTTATTTGGTGCAGGCAGTTAATTTAAATAACGCTTAATCGTTAATAATTTTTAATTTTGTTATGAAATAAAATTTAAATCATGTAATTTTTTAATTATTTATGCAATCAAGAAAGCAATTCTATGCTCGTTGTACCGTCATTTAATTTTCTAGCTATTATAAAATTGAAGATGGATAATGTGCAGGCAATGTACTCCGAGTTCTATAATTGAGGACATGACAATTAAAAATAATTGAGTCTCAAACTGCTTACTTAATTAATATATATATATATATATATATATATATATATAATTTTTAAACGGATTATTTATTCTCAACCCATTTTAGCTTATGAAAAAAGATTCACGATTATTACTTGAATTTGAACTCTCAAGATGAATTTTTAGTCAATAGATCAAGGGATAAATTAATTTATCCGATGAGATAATATTATAATTATTGTAATTAATTTTTTTTAAAATATTTTAAACCAAAACCGATAATACAATATTAATCTTTTTTTAACGAACATACATGCATGGGACCTTGGTGAGCTGCTTGAAGAAGAATTTTATGAACAAGTGGGATGATTGATTTATAGAAGGAACGTGTCAAACTTTGTGTTCAACTGGCAGTGTACATATTCTCCTACTTTTCAAGTTGTCTAGACCATGGCCTGTCGTCTCTTGACTAGGTGACTGGGACCAATATTGACACAAATTAATTATTAATACACAGTATCAAAACTCAATTTTAATCAACCTTCTAATCTCGTTTCATCCCCCCCTAACATGTTTATCCGTAGAATCTTAGAAGAAAAGGTCAATTTTTTAGTCTATATATTGAAAATTCTCTTTTCTCTAAAAGAAGAAGAAGAAGAAGAAACAATGTTGTTCTACATGAAAAAAATACGACTACAATTTCCTAGATTTGAATTTAGTGAATAGTGATAGCGTTTTTGGCCCAATGAACTCTAAGAAGTGATTAAGGTACCAATCAATTTGTTAATTTGGTAAATAGTGATGGAGTTTTCTTCGTTAAAGAAAAGTGAGAGAGAATAAGGCAAAACTAACAAAGTGATTGGTACCTTAATCACTTGTTAAAGCTCATTGAGCCCTATTTTTTCTTTTGTTTTCTTTCTCTTTATTATTCTTTTATCTAATTATTATTTTTATTAATATAGGTGTTCGGGTTAGCTTACGTACATTTTGATTAATCCAACAGGTCCTAAAATTAACGATCATGTAAGTCTTCAATAACCTTGTGATTTGTGAGACTTGAATTGCTGACCTCCAGAAAACAAACTTAGAATCTGACTAATTAAACTATATCTCTCAGAGTTTCTAACAAACTATTTTTTATACTATATAATGAGTAGTCGTGACACAAGGGAGCCATAATTGAAGTCATGTAAGCCATTTGAGCAAGTGGTTGTAGCAGGAGGAAGTAGTCTAAAACATGTGGTTTGGAAATACGACCGTGGATTACAAAAATTTGAATTTGGGCACCATTTTTTTCCAATACTACAATAATAATAATAATAAAAAACATTGGATTGATACGTTTTTTTGTGCTTTTCAATGTTGTAATTAAGTGGACATGGACATGCTGGAAGAAATGGCAAAACCGAAACGCATGCATGAATGAGAACATGGTGGAAAATTTCATTACAAGTTCGATGGACTGACCCACAAACCAATTCGTGTGTTGTGGTCGTGGTCTCATTCCATGGTTATGAGTCTTTTGGAGGGAGGAAGGGTTAGGTGACTGTTGACTTTCGTGAAAAGCTTTTGGCTTTTTGATGGATTGGGGGACGTGAATTTTGTACTGTGACGTGTCCCACTCACACCGTCCTGTCCAAATTCAAGCATGTTCTTCCTCTTCTTCTTCTTTTTTTAACAAGAATTCTTCCATGTTTATGTTGTTTCTTCTCCTTTTGATCTGGCTTTATTTGTATAATAATTGCACTGTTACTATATAACTATCTGCTTTTTATCGATCGAGTATATGAATCTCATCCTTTTTTTTAAATCTTGTGGGGGTATTTGAGAATATAACAGTAAGATGTTGGATCCAATAAAATAAATTTAAAGTTTATAATTAATACTTAGAATTTTGTGGTATATTTATTAGGAAATTCAAACCACACCTAATTTATTAAAAAAATGAGTTTTCATATATAAATACTCATTTTTTTTTAATAAATTGGGTTAGGTTTGAATTTCTCACACAAGGATCAAAGATATATATTTTTGTTAATTTAGATGAGAATATGCGAGCATAAAGATAGATTAAAAAATGACTCTATATTTAGGGATAAATTAGAAGTAATTATTAGACTTATAAAAACAAATTAGAGACTAAAACATAAAGTATAAAGATCGTTTATTTTTTTTTAAATTCGAGGAAACTCCACATCCCAGAAAGTGCATTTTATGGGTTCAGGTGAGTGAATAAAACCCCGGCTGTCTTAAGCTTTTACAAGAGATTGCACGCCCTGACTATAAAGATCGTTATAGTGTATAGTTTAGTTGCTAATATTCCTTGTAAAAACAAGGACTAATCCACGAGATTTGACAAGAGTCAATATATAATTCCAACCCTTAATTTAAGGCAAGATTGATTTAAGGGATACGGTGATATGATTATCATGTTGGAATACTTTACTACTAGCAAAATGTTAATCATATTGCTTTATTTATTAGGACCATAGTCTCAGTGCTTTTACAGGATAAATGGGCATAAAATAAACTATATTATATATCTTTAACTTAAGAACCATGTGATAGCCGTGCAAGCTCTGGGATATAAACTATATATTTCCTCCTTTGAGATTTAATGGAATTAATTTACAGTGTGCTCTTGGAATCTTGACTCCCTGTATTAATAACACAAAATTTCCTAAGAAAATCTAATTTAATAATTTTTTTGATGAACTTTGATGTATTTTTGTTACTTTTTAGATTTTAATATTATTGATTTTTGCGTGTGTGTTTTTGGAGTTTTTATAGGCAAGTTAAAGTGCTGACAGTATACTATATATGTTAAGAGTAATTTAATAATTTAGGAATTGATGTGGTTAATAAATAGAAAAAAAAAAGGATTAACCTATTTTAAGATTCAATTACAAAATTTTTAAGAACATGTTGGTTTTATTTCCTTTTTTATATATATAACCCGAGGTGTTCGGATCAGTTTATGCGCACCACGACTAATCTTTGGACTAACTGAACACCCTGCAAATCCAATAGACAGGTAAGGTACCACAAAATAACAAGTGTGCACACAAAGATTCAAATTTAAGTTGCAGAGGTAGAAAATTCCTTCTCAGAACTGC
>Ga0307510_10011775_pt1 | contig 10377 bp, 10 predicted proteins | sample 12_EM_MG_FD_207224 | JGI IMG/M metagenome (GOLD analysis project Ga0307510, IMG submission 207224) | Populus trichocarpa ectomycorrhiza microbial communities from riparian zone in the Pacific Northwest, United States - 12_EM | ecosystem: Host-associated > Plants > Roots > Unclassified | place...
ACAACCCGGCAACGGCCGCATTGATTATGCGGAATTTTCGCACGGTGGACACCAAATCCCAGCGAGCAAAAACGTCTTAAAGACCTCGTTCTCTAAAGGAGAACTCGGAACTCCATAAACTGCACATAAAAAAGTCATGAGTGTGGTAGACTTGAAAGCAAGTCGGTAGCAACTGTAACCTGATAGTGGCTATCAAGGCCCATCCTTACATGCATCGTGGCAATGCAAGAGAAGGTAGGGCCGGTAAAGTTTTGAAACGGCGGCAAGGAGTCAACAGTCTACAGTATTAAATTCGGCTAACTATACACTATGTAATGTAATACAGCTCAGGTACAGTAAGCAAACTACTCGTTGGCTCGTTAGGTATACGATAAGAATGAAGATAGAGATAGAGATAGAGATAGTCACAGAGCGTGCGACACGAATTATGTCATGTGCAACCCCGTCGCTCTCGCATAAACCACCACATGCTAGACAGCGGGGTACGATACGGGAAGTTTCGGTCCACACAAGCAAGTATGGCCAGCGCTAAATAAACCACGACAAAGAGTCCAACCGTGATTGAGACAAAGATGGCCACCGTCTTGTATACAGTGAAAAAAAATATCACTAAGCCCGCGAGAAACAGTAATACAGAGAAGTGAAGGAGCGTTACAGTCATCGCAATTTGGGCAAGTTGGTTGTGTTTCTGTGCCCACTGCTGGTTCAGTGTCGCAAACAGTGCGGATGCGATGCTGAGTATAAGGCTTATCAGCCACATGACGTTGACACACACGATCGAGGCAGCGGGAGGGGGTGGTGAGCAGGCCTGGAACGGGATCAATGTGCCACTTGTGGAACCTGCGAGTTCCTCAGTGACTTGGCAAGTAGGAAGCGATGTCTTGTCTCCAAAATCGGAGGACAACATCTTGTAGGCTTCCATGATGAATGAGGCGACGATTGGGGTAAAAAGGCCTGTCTTTGGAACAATCAATGCAATGATCACCACGGGGGTCAATTGAAGAGGACTTACAAACATGAGGACTGCTTTTGCATCCCCTTTACAACTGTTTCCGACTCTCATCTGCCTGGAGTGGTCTCTGACCTCCGTCCTATTTGTAGGCCGCTCGCACGTTTCATTTTGAAATTCTTCCTGGGCTGAAACGGACTCGGAAGCCATCACAGAACCGTAAGACTCAAGCGGCGCATCTGAAATGGCATCGCTGAACGATATGGGAGGGTATCGCATAACCGGAGAAACGTCTTGATCCCCAGCAGTGTCCGGAAGCAAAACTGGGATAAAAGGAAGCTCATTTAGGTCCATCAGCAACAACAACAGGGAAGTGGCCAACCTCGAGTTGCTGTGTGGGTCGCAGATGTTACTCCGTGCAATGGTTCTGAACAATGGCAGCTCCAGCTTGGACCGGTTGCAGAGTGAGATATACTGGGCCTTCGATCGACTGAAAGCGTCGCCGGACTATGACAGGGTAGGACAGGAGTGGCACCGTGTGATGGACCTCGCCGTTGTGTCTGATATTGCACCTCAGTCGCACTTGAGAAGGAATGATCAAAGGGGGGTAGGGATGGGTGCGATAGTGGGTCGGGCTTGGAATGATATTGACAGAACGAAACTTGACACTGCTTTCGGGAAGAGTGGCTGCTTCTGTGTGCGGGATGGAAGTCCGCATGACAATCCGAATCATTGAGAAGTTTACCGGTACTCGTTCTATGCGGTGGTAAAATCGTAGACGGAGAGTTCATGGTTGGGGCCGGAACTTGAAGGTTGGACAAGGCGTCGGAGGCGCTGACGGAGGGTAGAGACGGCTTTAAGAAAGACTATGTGGGCTGATGCTGTGGTGAATGTGCGAGTTGTGTAAATGAAGGGGTGTCGTGGCACGGAAAGGAGGATGAAACGTGTCGAGGAGTAAGGTGTTATTCTGGGAGTGAAACACCAAGAGGTGAGGCCGACTTGAAGAACAGAGGACAAGGAAGAAGCAGTCGGGACGTGGGTAGTACACGGGGATGACATTCAGATATAAAGGGGTTTCGTGAGGCTGCGTGGATGCCGCGCCAGTGATGGGCGTACTATGTAGGTGGTCCAAACTGTGTCACGACCTACTCCGGGAGCGCTACCCCACCGGTTGCCGATCATACTGTAATTTTCTCCCTTTACACCGTACCTTTCTCCCTTTGGGCCTTACATACCTTTTTTAGCGGGTCTTGATCTCGACCCCTTCCCCGTGCCTTGCGGCTGTGCGATTTCCCCCAGCTTGGGCTTGGCTTGGTGGCCCTATCTCTCACACTGTGACACTGCCCCCTTCTCCCCTTCCGCCTCCCTGCTGCACGTTGCGAGGTCACCCCAACCGCTGTTCAAGAAGTAAGCGCTAGCAAGCAACGGATTTACGGGCTGGCCCACTGAATAAGGCAGCTCCGCGTGGACCTCCTGGTGCTTAGCAGCCGGTTGAGACTTGTCGGCTTCCGTGCACAGTTGTGGAGGCTTACATGCAGAGTAGCAACGGTAGCAATAAAAGTTAAATGAAAAAAAAAAACACCTCCAGCTTAGATGAAAAAAAAACAGCCTGCCCACAGCCCGGCACAGGTGGCACATGCACTTGACTCGGATCAGCCAGCCGTCAATGCTGACTAAGGCATTAGTCAGGCAGGTATGATGACGCTCCTTCCTTACATACGGCTCTTTGCTGTGACGCCAGACTGCTTATTTCCACAGCGAATTAACTTCCCAGTCCCAGTCCAACACCGTGCCAACTAATGAGTAAGTCTCGCGCCGGTGCCAATCCAATGTCAAAGTTTACGTACTCCTGTCCTGTGTCCCGCCCGTAAAACCCGCTACTCCGTTGAGGCCGAGATCTCTCAATCAGCAGCCGTCACACAATAATGCCAATCATTGTTTCACCCTCAGAACATGTCGTCATGACTCCTCCGCCTACAAGCGGCGGCTGCGGAGTAGGTCGGAAATGGTGCCACGGAAACTTGAATTGATGAACTATGTACAGTGCGGACTGGGACTTCATGGTCTGCATCCATCCTCTCGTCGTGAAACATCGGTTTGCTCTACATTTCACACCTCGTATACATTCATTGTTATTTGTTCATATAGCATCGCTCAAGCAGCTCACACGGAGTCATTCCATCTTACGTCCGTACACACACTCACACCCACATCCACACTCTTTCTCTCGCTCCTTCGCGCCTTCGCTTTCCCTTCGGGATCACTAAGCCGCTTTAGACCTCAGACCTTCTCCCCGAACTCACAACAGCGTGGAGTTTCCACCTGTGTTACAACCTTCAGGTTGATCGGCGGGCGATGCGACTTGATGCGATAGCAAATATCTCAAGAAGTTTGCGTGAAACGAGTACAAATCAAATCATCAGAACCATCCTCATGGTCGGTCATACGAACGGCGCAATGTTTGTCGGGCAAAAATATTGTATTCGAATCTAACAACAGAGCCACGGTAATGTGTAACGGAGTGAGGGTTAACAAGCTTCCTGATCGATAAAGGAACTCGGAGAGGGAGAGCGAATGGAAATGGCCCAAGAGATAAAGACCAAAGTGTCATCTGCTCTTGAATACCAAGGGTACACGCAAAGGGCTGGAAAAATATTCGTTAAGTGGCTAAGGGAATCTAAAAATCACTTACATTGTAGTTATACCATGGTCGAACGCCGTTATACGAGCATAGCGCTCTTCGAACGTCTCCCCAGCAAATTCAGGCTCCTCCTTAATCTCGATCTTATATTTCGACACCAGCATAGTCATGACCGCTATCGCTTCCGTTTCGAAAAATCTAGAAATTGTTCATGAAGACCGATCTCGATAGAACTGTGATACGTCGTACCGTCTCCCCAGACAACCCCGGGCACCTACGAAATATTCTTGAGTCACGATCGAAATGTGATGGAATAAAGAGAGATCTACCTTGACTAAATGGAATGAAGGCATCCCTCGGCCAGTCACCAAGGAACCTCTCTGGCATGAACTTGTGAGGGTCCTTCCAGTACCGCGCTACGAGACTCCATGAGAGCCATTCCCAGAGATGAGATGTAACTTAACCTACGGTTGTGATGCAAGCCAGGAACATGAAAATCGATCTCTGTCCCGGCGGGGACAGGGAATGTTGTCTTTCCGCCCTCGGCATTGCTCACTGTCAGTGTCGTGTCTTCCGCGGCTATCTTCGGGATGTCCTGTACCTATTGAACATAGCGTACAGTTGGCTTCGAATTTCACACATTCGATCAACGCACAGGAGCACTGTAGACGCGTGAAAGTTAGATATATATATATAATAGCATAGAGTCGAATAAAGACTCACAACATCCTAAGGGTCTCGTAGAAGACACTATCTGTGGGATAAGAACTCTCGTCATGGTGGATAGTCAGATGAACTTACGCCAAAGAATATGTGAAGCTACCCATGTCTTCGTACTTCTACAAGGGAAGTGGGGAGGAGTCAGCTCTCTGTGTAAATGAGTTTCCATAGAACGCACGGGTGTCCCACTCAAGTTGGACATCACAACTTTGATGTGCTGATACAACCGCTCTTGTTCATCCGGAAAAAGTGCTAGTAGTCCAAATGAAAAGCATAGTGTATGTGTCGTGGTCTGCGGAAAGTGTTTTAGCCGGCATGCGACATGAGTAAGGGAATAAACCCACCTCGTGCCCAGCAAGCAGGAAGATGAACATGTTCCCTAGGATGCCAGGTAAGACACGATGGGAATCAATGCAGCATGTGAGTACTTACCAATAAGCTCTTCATCATTCAACGCCGCATCCTTGTCCAACTCAGCGTGTGACGCATCCAGAAGGCCACTAAACAGATCATATCGTTGCTCAGCTTCTCCTGAAGATCTGCGAACTTCCACCATCTCCAGCATGTATTGCTGTTCGAAGCTTGGAGTGTCAATGATATGTGTGTAATTACGAGTTGGGACAACCCACCTTCAACTCGATGAATGATTGATGAACCTTCCTATTATGCTTCGTAAAGTTCTTTGTCCAACCTGGAAGAATGACTTTCATGAATAGATTATTGGACAGTGTGCGAAGGGCATCCTTGAAAGTTATTTGATGGCCAGGAGGAACAACGAGGTCACTGCTCCACGTGACCTGACGCCCAAATCCTAGTATCCGCTCACATGAGTCGGCGATGATTGAAACGAAATATATGTTACCTGCGACACCTATAACGAAAAGAGCGATCTGTAGGGGGTATTGGAATACGGTTTAGGCATGGGAAATAGGTAACGTGCTGGGAGGGTGATATCCAGACAATGATCTACAACGATTTCAGGCTTGTCTCTCCAGACGTTGTCGAACAGGTCCATCATAATCCGGATAGTCTCGTCCCATACCAATTTGTTATTTCTCTACTGATCGCATTCAGATATAGGCGATGAACGGTGCCCAGTGCATACCTCTGAAAATGCTGGTGCGGCGATCTTTCGGTACTTTTTCCATTCCTCTCCTTCTGAAGCCACGATGTTTGATCCAAAAATAGACAATGCTGCATATCGATATACTGGCTTTGGAAATCCGGCGCGAGAGGCAGTAACCTCCTACAGACCGTGGTTGAAGGCATGTGACTGAAATCGAGGTAGAACAGACATACCTTGATAGCCGCAGCATCTGCAAGCAGTAGAGCGCACTTGGGCCGAGGAAATACGCCAATCTGCAAGGTTGCTGCATTGAGCGCGTATTCTGCCAAAAAGCAAAGAAAGGAAATACCACGGCCAAAGCATCCTGTCCAAATGCAGCAAAATCTATGCAGGAATGAAGATCGGACGGCATTTTCTTGGCTTTGGGCCCATACCTTCATACTTCCTACGGAACACGTGGTCCCCAAGCGTACATACGGTATCGGCCGGGTCAGGCGACCAAGAAGGTAACCTTGGCGAGAGATAGGGTGGATGAGGAAGAATGGACCAGAGAGGTTGCTAAAGGAGTGACTCAGAGGTTGATCAACTGGTCATTTCAAGTTGTCGAAGGCACACTGACCCGACATTGCGAGCAATCTTTCGGAGATGCAAGAGGAGCTGTACGAATAATACGCAGAAAAGGGAAAGAACGATATTTAGGAGCGAAGGCATGGTCAAATGTGGGGGTATGAGGAGAAGCGGGGGGGGGAGGAACTCGGAGGGAATGGGCGCAGTATGAGCGCTATTTGCCAGTGTGCGTGGCACAACGCCCATGCGTTCCTATCCTATTAATGTTATTTGGGGCCTAAGCAGGCTCACCACATTCACCTAAAGAGGAACGACGACGACAAAGTGCGGGCGGACATGATTTTGAAGGACTAATAGGCATCGGAGAGCTATCCATGATCATCACTGGCATGAGCTGAGGCGTTGACTTCTGGAAAGCTTTTCGGCGTTTTCGCTTGCGCTCGTACGGCTTACTCGGCGGGATGGCGGCCCGGCGTTATCCACCAATCAGCGTTTGCGTCCATGGTTCACACGTTCACATCTTATTTAGTGAACGAGGATCAGGCTAAGGAGAACCAGGAAAGACTGGAGCCCCAACAGGTTTGTACTAGACTGCGCACACAGAGGGTGAAACTGCATCAAGGACCGCCATGGCACTGTTTGCACATTTAGATCTTTATTTAGGCCCTAGTCCGAATTTGTATCAAACAAGCACCCAAAATCTGATCTGAAAATCGCAGAATCGGCATTTTTTCAACACATTCCTGCCTAGATTTCGACAGTTCGGCCGGGCACTCAAAACTCCGGCTCCCGGAGACGAGCACCTTGCACATTACGCTCTCCTGTGTACAGACATCCTACTCCCTTTCTGTAATGAGGAACCCGAATATGATGATATGATTATTATATGAAGCTCTTTTGACATCGTCTGAATGCCCTCTGCGTGCTGGTTCGCTCATCCTTATCCTCTCCTCACTTCCTCCGTTCCCCTTCCTTCCGAGTCCTCACAACCACCGTCGCGCTTACATTCCCCCCTCTTGGATGTTCTCTACTGTATCTGACCGCCCCTGGACCTTACTCTCGGGAACCAAATTCGTTTTTGTTCATGTACGGCCGCTAATGTTCCGTACGCACGGCACGTGAACTGGTCATGGTGCATGAGGGTGCGCGTATAGGTGATCCAGAAATGCGTGAAGCCTAAGGCCTGGGCTGTGAATTGCCTCCTTCAGGAACTGAAGCTCGTTGAGGTCTGGCCAACAAATTTTGACAGAGCGTGTTACATCCCCTTGGCGTATCGAAAGCACCTCCTCCATCTCTGCCTCTTCCATAGGGTGCGCGACGTTCAAATACCTATCCATTATACTTTGCCCAACATATGCGGTGTTACTATGGGACTATCGGATGAGGCGTTGCCATTTCCAGGAAATCGAGCCACCCCTCTGTGACTCCCTCGCCACCTTGTCGGGATCTGAAAAGGCTGATTGGTGGATCGTGTCAGGCCGCCATCGCACCCAGCTCATAGTTGTGGCTCTGCAGGTCGACGTCTGTCAACTCGTGGTGATTATGGTCAACTCTCCGGGAAGACTAGTGACGCTTGAAATTTACGTCTGCGCACACGGTCACCGTCATCCTGAGGCCTCCTTAGGTGAATTTGGTGAATATGGTGAACTATTCCCCAGGGCGAAGATCATGCTCAAATGCCATGAGGACACGTGGCGCTGCCACTCTAATCCGAGGCCGCGGCCAGGGCTCATGCTCTCGACATTTCCTTGCCAACCTCTCTTCTCCTCATCACCACATATCTAACCATACCTATGCTCCTATCTGTCGCGATTTCTCTCTTCTGTATATACTTCGTGCATCTATTCTTGGGTCTCCGAAGGGCTACTCGCAATCTCGGGTCAGTGTGTTTTCGAGAATTAAATTTCGACGACTCAAAATGACCAGTTGATTAACCTCCAGCCATTCCCGTAGCAACCTCTCTGGTCCATTCCTCCTCGTACACCCTATCTCTCGCCTAGGTTTCTTTCTCAGACGCATGACCCGACCGACTCCTTATATACACCTTGGATCCTCGTGGATGCTCCGTAGGAACTATGAAGGTACGAGCCCAAAGTCGGGAAAACGCTGTCCGACCTGCATGCCTGCATAGATTTTGCTGCATCTGGACAGGACGCCATCGCCATGGTATTTGCTTTCTTCGCTGTATGGCGGAATACACACTTAAAGAAATGGTGTTGAAGAGGACCCTATTTCCTCGGCCCAAGTGCCATCTACTGCTTGCGGACCCAGCAGCCATCAAAGTACGTCCACTCTACCTAGAGGCGAGTCAAACACCTTCAACCTGCCTCGTAGGAAGTCACAAACTCTCGTGCGAGATTTCCAAAGCCGGCATTTCGATACAAAGTATTGAATGTTTTTGGATCGAACATCGTGTCTTCGGAAGGAGAAGAATGGAAGAAGGTTAGAAAGATCGTCGCTCCAGCATTCTCAGAGGTAAGGATGAGATAAATTTCTTCGCCTCTATCTGAATGCGATTTCCAGAGAAACAACAAATTAGTATGGGACGAGACTATCCGGATTATGGAGGACCTGTTCGACGACGTCTGGGGGGACCGATCCGAAATTGTTGTAGACCATTGTGTGGATATCACTCTTCCGGTATGATAGTGACTACGCGCGCGACCTATCCTCCATACTTTAATCTTACCCCAATCCCCCCTGCAGACTGCTCTTTTTGTCATCGGCGCTGCAGGTAGTCTGTGTCCTGTTTCAATCGTCCCAGACTGACGTGAGCGGATACTAGGATTCGGGCGCAGAGTGACATGGACCAGCGACCTCGTTGTCCCTCCTGGCCATGAAATGACCTTCAAGGATGCCCTTCACATTCTGTCTACGAATTTAATTTTGAAAATCATTCTTCCGGGGTGGACAAAGAACCTAACAAAGCACAATAGGAAGGTTCAACAGTCATTCGTCGAGCTGAAGGTCCGTTATTATATCCGCTGGTAATTGTAGATTGTCATCCACGCATCACACTTTCAACAGCAATACATGTTGGAAATGGTGGAAGCTCGCAGGACTTCAGGTGAAGCAGAGCAACGATATGATCTGTTTAGTGGCCTTTTGGAGGCCTCACAAGAGGAGCTGGAAGATGGGGGTGTGTTGAATGACGAAGAGCTTATGGGTAAGCACCCAGATGTCGTGCCGCTTTGCATTCCTTGACTACGTCTTACCTCCCATCCTAGGAAACATGTTTATCTTCCTTGTTGCTGGACACGAGGTGGGACTATCCCTTGCTCTGGCGGCATGGTGGTTAAAGCATATCCCTTCCTACAGACCACGGCCCATACACTTTGCTTCTCATTTGGCTTGTTGGCGCTCTTTCCGGATGAACAAGAGCGGTTGTATCAACACATCAAAGGTGTGATGCCCAACCTGGATGGGATACCCGTACGTTCTAGAGACCCTCTTTCATACATAGAGCTGACCCTCCCCCCTTCCCTCGTAGAAGTACGAAGATATGAGTCGCTTTACGTACTCTTTAGCGTAAGTTCATTACACTGTTTACCATAACAAGGGTTCTCATCCACCGGTAGCGTCTTCTACGAGACTCTCAGGCTGTTGTAAGTCCCTACTACTTGATTGTTTGCTGTATCGGACTTACGGTCACCCACAGCGCCCCAGTACGTTGATCAAATCTGTGAATCCGAAGGCCAACCGTACCTTATGATCCTTAGGCGCAGGATATCCCGAAGATAGCCGCGGAAGATACAACATTGACTGTGAGCAATGCTGATGGCGGAAAGACAACATTCCCTGTTCCAGCCGGGACAGACATCGGATTTCACGTGCCCGGCCTTCATTATAATCGTATGTCGAGTTGATGTGTTCCCAGGGAATAGGATGGCTCTCACGGGGTCTTGTAGCGCGGTACTGGAAAGGCCCTCACAAATTCATGCCAGAGAGGTTCCTTGGCGACTGGCCGAGGGACGCGTTCATGCCGTTTAGTCAAGGTAAATTCTCTTCGTCGCAGTGCCTCTTTTTCACGAAATACTACTTTGCAGGTGCTCGGGCTTGTCTGGGGAGACGGTGCGAACCGTTGAGGTATAATTGAAATCGGCCCTCACGAACTATTTTCAGATTCTCCGAAACTGAAGGGGTAGCGATCCTGACCATGCTGGTGTCGAAATATAAGATCGAGATCAAGGAGGAGCCTGAATTTGCTGGTGAGACATTCGAAGGACGCTATGCTCGTATAATGGCATTCGACCAAGCTTTGACCACAGTGTAAGTGATATCCAGATTCCCAGAGTCATCTGATGAATACCTTCCAGTCCTGTCCGTGTGCCCTTGGTATTTAAGAGGAGATCATCTTCTTAGCCACCTCACCTCTTTCCTCTGTCTTGACCCGGAACCGTGTGACAGAACCATGATGTAGGAACTGCTGTTTAT
>Ga0307510_10011776_pt1 | contig 10376 bp, 15 predicted proteins | sample 12_EM_MG_FD_207224 | JGI IMG/M metagenome (GOLD analysis project Ga0307510, IMG submission 207224) | Populus trichocarpa ectomycorrhiza microbial communities from riparian zone in the Pacific Northwest, United States - 12_EM | ecosystem: Host-associated > Plants > Roots > Unclassified | place...
CATCAGGTTCATAGCGAGTGACTGGTTGTGGCTCTAAGGGCGGCGCGTCCTCCATGGGACTGTCTGGGTCTTCCAGTGGGTTCTCTACTGGGTTGGGCTCTTGGTACTCTTCCATTGAAGAGTATTCTTGACGGTGGATGTTCCAGGGAATAGGGACGAGGGGCTCGACTGGGGGCTGATCAAGGGGTGACGATGGTTTGGATGGTTCACTAGGCGGCAGTGGTGGCAGGTCTGGTAGGACTGGTGGGTTCAATGGTAATGGTCGCTTAGGCATGGGTAGGGTGATGAGGAGGGGGTCCGACGAGGATGAGAAAAATTGGGGTGGATCATAACAAGAATGCTAACATTTTAGGACGCATCCTTGCCCATATTGAAGACTTTGATGGCTATCCCAAAGCCTATGCCAACTTCTTCAAATCTGTCACCCCCTTCCATGGCCACATCACCTACTCCGGCACTAACACTGCCATCAACCACTACATGTCCAGAGCCATCACAGTTGGTCTGCCTGTGTTGGCATGCACTCCCGCATTCATGTTAAGGCTTCAACGGGCCTTGATAGTACGACTTGTACTAAGAGTGAACTGGTGGCGAGTACTTTGAAGGAGTAGAAGTCTCTGGTGTTGCTAGAGACGACTCTGAGTGGCTTATGTAAGAGATGAGGAAAGGGGAGGCACAAGGGGAGCGTTCAAGAACGTTGATATTGAGAATCAAGTCAAGCTTAGGGCTTGACTGTCGAAATACAGGGCGCTTATATACAGGCAGGCGAGTGCACGTGTTACTATCACTAAGGTAGGTAGTTCTGGTCAAGAGGGGCCTGTCTGTGACGTATGAAGGTCTGCGGATAAGTGCTGCGGCCTGTATGAGTCGAACAATAGAGAATGAGCAAGAGCGAATGATAAAGTGACAAGTTGCCTAATCCATCCTTAAGGGTCGAACAATGGTGGCGGGCCATTCCAAGAAGAGAAGCGTCGTCATGATGCGATGATGACCACAAGGTTTGAGGTTGATCTGAGGAGATCTGATCTCTGCATGCCCATTCTGGTTTAATGGGTGTCTAGCATAAGCAACTACCCTTTAAGGTAGTCTGTATTGATGGTGACCCAATTAAGGGCCATGTCGCTATCCATGTTGTCTGCAGAGCTCTGTGTGGATGAGGGATTGTCTGCAGATCCTCCAGGAGAGGTCGACTGGTAGCCCTGACTCTGGGGCAAGGTGCCAGCTATAGGCGATGAGGTAGAAGGGGTGATTGACTGGTAACTGCCTTCTCTACTGGTGTGTTGGCATATGGGTGCTGAAGAGAGACTTTTGGGTGACAGGGAGTGCTTGTGGGACACAGGACTGCTGGGCTGAGTGAGGTATGCTTCCCAGGGTTCGATAGGGGACTCTTCTGGGGACAAGGTGTGTGTCTGTCCTCCAGGGATGTCAGGTTTATAGTGAGTGACTGGTTGTGGCTCTAAGGGTGGTGTGTCCTCCATGGGACTGTCTGGATCTTCCAGTGGGTTCTCTACCAGGGGTGGCTCTTGGTACATCTCCATTGAGGAGTATTCCCAATGATGGATGTTCCAGGGGACAGGGACGAGGGGCTCGACTGGGGGCTGATCAAGAGGTGATGATGGTTTGGATGGTTCACTGGGCAGCAAGGGTGGCAGGTCTGGTAGGGGTGATGGGTTCAATGGTAATGGTCGCTTGACCATAGGTGGAGGTTTTGATAGGGTGACAAGGAGGGGGTCCGATGAGGATGAGAAAAATTGGGGTGGATCATAACAATTCACCCCCATATGTATGCCTGATATTCCCTCTATCACCAATGCTGATCAGATTCACATATTACATGATCACATCTGTGATATCCGCAAATATCAGATGAAGCCCACTCCGATTGGCCCACATTCCACCAAATCCAAGCGCTGCCACAAATGTTGTGAGTACAGTCACATCTGCTGTGAATGCACCTTAGGCAGGAAGAAATATGTCTTCACCCACCGTAAGTAAGACCTACCAATATTGCTATCTTTAGCATTTGGTCCCTCTTACCTTACAAGCATATTACATACTATACAGACTACCTTAGTGTAGCAGTATGGTATCTTCCTTTATGCCACAGTCCATTCCTGTTCACACTCAACTTGTGAACTTTCCTTTTATTTCCATTAGATTTCCACTTTCAAGTTTCCATCTTAATTGTACTATTATGATAAGGGTTCAGTTTTTGAGTAACCCTTCACTTCTCTTTTCTCTACTCCTATCATTGACGCATTTCATACTTAATTGGCTTTGCCACTTACTTTCCATTCTGTTTTACTTTATGTGTCTCAAAGTATTTGTCTCTTTCCATTTGATTACCTGTTCGTCTGGTCTCTATTCCGATTTCATAAACGCGTGTCATTCATCTCCCTTCAAATGACTTAGATAAACTATTGCATGTTACAAATCTAAAGCATTGATCACTTTTACTTAAACCAGATTTGTTACGATATCTCTGACTTAAGCTGATTTCATTTCACTTAGATAAATCTTCAGATCTTAGATGTTATGACACCTTAACCAATTTCAATCACTTATAGTATTTCAGACCTGATCGGGGAGTCATGTTACAGCTCCTTCAATTTATTGAGCATTTATGCAGTTAAGTACCACTTAACAATGCGCATTCGCTTATATCAGCCCTCCTTCCTTATTAGTATGATACCCAGTCCGCTTTACTGCTTTCCTGCACTCTCAGACTTACCCGTTATCTAGATACACAGCAGTTATCACTTAATGCATACTAATTATCTTACAGCCACAGTACCTTCCTATTTCAACCACTACTCCCACGCATTACATCAGCCATACTGTACAAGTCATTTCGACTCATTCAGAGTCATACCCTCCAGTATATCTCTAATGTGTGAAGCAGTTCTCTACTGTGGACTGTAATCTCTTTTGCATATGATAGTTTACCTTAGTAACTACTTACTCATCCATTACCAAGGCCTGCTACGCATTTCTTGACTCGCTAGATAGATGACTAGGTAGCTCATGTATATAAAGACCTCCTGAAGAGCCCCAACTCTCTAGACTTGGTCTCTTTGTAGAACCAATGCAGGACCATAAGCTCCTTAGAGCAACTCCCTTACTTCCCAGTCTCTAAGTAATCCCTTGCGCTCTAAGTCAAGCACCTAGAGTCTGCAACACTATCTAAGTTAGTCTTAACTTAGCTTTGCACTAACATAACTGTGCAACCTTTATCTTTAAAGGTAGACTCTAAATGCTTACCCATAAGTACTCAAGGTGAGTATTTACAATATGCAGAGTCTGTGCATAACATGAACCCCCATTCTCTCCAGGCAGATGCACTGTTCAAACACATTATAGTGTTGACTCTCCCACGCTCCTGGGATACCTTTACTTGACCATATGTTCAGGGAGCTATCAACCAAGCAGATAAAGATCCAAATAAACATGTTGATAGTCAGTCTCTCATAGGCATGATTAGCCAAGAATATGAAGTGATCAAGAATTGCAAAAAGAAAGATTCTTCAAATGTGAAGAACAACAAAGCCAATGCCAACACAAATGGCAATGCAAACAGCAAAGTAAATAACTTAAGACACCCTGCACAACAGAAAACATTGTGATGTTTGTGGGAAGGACGGTCACAAAACAGATGACTGTCACCACAAAGATACAGACCCATGTGACAAATGCAAAAAGTATGGTCATTTGACTAAGGAATGCTGGGGTAAGGATGGGAAGAAATGTCCATACAAGGGCAAGGAGAAGGAGAATAACAAGAGAAAGAAGGAAAGTCATAACACAGAAACTGAAGATGAAAAGGAAGCACAGACTAATAATGCACAAGTACAAGCTGGTAAATTCAAGAAAGGAGAGGATATTACTCTTCTAGCAGAGGAAAAGAATACTGTCAATGACAAGGACAGAAATATGGCTGCTATCAATAATTATGGTACCATTGCTAGCTCTTCCAAAATGACAGATAGTCTCTATTATTGGTTGGCTGATTTGGGAACCACATCTCATATTATACATTGGCAAGATGCTTTCAGCACATATGAGCCAATCAAGCACATACCAATATCAGGCATTGGTGGGATTAGAACATACGCTATTGGGAAGGGGACAATAGTCCTACATTCTGAAGTCAATGGATATGTTCACACTCTTCATTTGAATGATGTTCTTTATGATCATGTTCCAAATAATAAAAACAATTTATTTTCTATTGGATGTTGGGAAGAGCAACTGCAATGGCAGGAAGCTTGTTACAACAGAATGAATCTATATTCCGTGAATGGCACACAACCATTGTGAAGGGCAAAAAGCTAATGAACAAACTATATAAGATTCCCTTTAAACTAAGTTCCTCATCCACATCAAAGATCAAGGACCAAGAAATAGAACAAAGTGCTAACAAATCGATAATCCCCTGGGAAGTATGGCATAGACATTTCAGCCATATCAGACATGCAGGCTTATAGAACCTTATATGCTTGGATCTGGTTGATAGGCTTAACATGGATACACAATTGCCTAAGCCTGACTGTGTCGCATGTACAGAAGTGAAGCTTTCAAGGTCTCCATATGGACCAGCGTCAGGCAGAGAAACTGAACCTGGCAAAATAATGCACACCAATCTGTGGGGGAAATATGATGTCACTTCTATTCATGGCAATAGATACTATCTACTACTTGTAGATGACACCACTCAGTATGTAATTGTATACTTCCTGAAACAGAAAAGTCAGGCTGTGCAAAAAGTAATCAAGTATGTGGCTTATCTAAAGGCACAAGGTAAGAGTTCCTACAGAATACAAATGGATCATGGCACAGAGTTCATGAACACAAGCCTGCAGAACTTGTGCAAGGCACAAGGAATTGATCTACAGATGACTGTGCCATACTCACCATCCCAAAATGGAATCACAGAGCAAATGAATTGTATGCTTGAAGAACTGGCACACACAATGTTGACAGGTGTGAAACTTCCTGAATTCCTTTGGAAACTCACCATAGCACACACTGCATTGCCAACAGCAAACCCCATACCAAGCATGGCATGGACAGAAACCAAATATTTCACATTTGCACAAGTTTGGCATGCCAGTATGGATCCTATTACAGGGTCAAAACATACAACAGAAAATGCTGCCCAAGTCACAACATCAAGCATATGTAGGCATCAACAAAGGGGCAAAGGCAATTAGATATTACAATGCGGCAACAAGGAATATACTTACCTTGAGAAATTATCATTTCTTAGAGCCATTAGAGCCATCCCCTCCAGAAGACATTGTCGTAGATATGCATGATGACCAGGGGGAGCATGCTCCTCTGGATGAGGGGGAGAATGACAGAGACCAGAGCACACAAAAAAGCAACACTACAATCCCGAAAAAATGACCAGCTGAGAACGAAATTGACATAAGAGAACCCCAGAAAGCCCAAGGAGTCCAAGTCAGTAAGGACATTGACACTAGAGAACCCTGTAAAACGTGAGGAGTCTGAGTCGATTATAAATACCTGAATGATCCCTTCCCAGATGAGAAAGAAGCTGGCATTGCATCAGGCATGAAAGAGGAAGTGTTTGTGGTAATCCCAGATGATGAGTGCTGAAACTTGAAAGAAGCCAGAGATTCCCTTGAATGGCATGAGTGGGAAAAAGCCATTCATGCTGAGCTTGATCAGCTGAAACAGATGGGAACATGGAAGCTAGTTGACAAGCTGCCAGGCATAGTCCTGATAGCAAATAAATTTGTCTTTGCAAAGAAACATGACAGGGAAGGAAACCTGTTAAAATATAAAGTGAGATTAGTGGCAAAAGGATGTTCACAACAACCAGGATATGATTATATGGAAACACACTCACCAGTTGTACACCTAGAAACCATAAGAGCGATACTTGCCATTGCCCCAACAAAGAAATTATTTGTCCAACAGATCGATGTGAAAGGAGCATACCTAAATGGTAAGCTCAAAGAGCATGTATACATGCACCAATCAGAGGGCTATGGAGATGGCACAGGGCATATCTGCCTACTGATCAAAATGCCCTACAGTCTAAAACAGGCCAGAAGTATTACAATCCACCCCCATTTTTCTCTTCACCATTGGATCCCCTCCTCATTACCCTGTCTAAACCTCCACCTATGGCCAAGCAACCATTACCATTGAACCTACCATCCCTAGAGAACCTGCCACTACTACTGCCCAGTGAACCATCCATCACATCATCACCCCTTGATCAGCCACCAGTCAAGCCCCTCATCCCTGTCCCATGGAACATCCACCAACAGGAATACTCCTCAATGGAGACATACCAAGAGCCACCCCCAGCATAGAACCCATTGGAAGATCCAGACAGTCCCATGGAGGACGCGCCACCCTTAGAGCCAGAACCAGCCACCCACTATGAACCAGACACCCCTGAAGGTCATACAAAGACCTTGTCCCCCCAAGAGTCACCCATTGAGCCATATGCAGCATGTTGCAGGGAGCAAGTTGGGACTTACTATAAGGGGTGTCCTCCTTCTCAGTGTCCTCTTTGACATTGCATTCCTCCCCCTTCTTGACTGGCCGACCCTCTAGTCTGGCCCAGTTGGTGTCATCTTCATCCTCTGCACCCCAGGTTTTGGTGTGGAAGGCCTCCCATTCGTCAACTTTGTTATCTTGTGCCTTCCTCTTCTTGGTCAGCTCAACACCAAATCCAGCCCAGCCAAGGGCGTTGTCATCCTCTGTGCCACATGGTTCAGTGTGGAAGGGGTTCTCTTCATCATCATTGTCATCCATCAGGGGGTCCAATGCAGAGCAATAGATATGTGTGTCCTCTACCTCCATGGTGGTGGCCCAGAAGGCACTGCCATCCAAGTCATCTTCATATGCAATGTTTGCAGAGCCAATGGGTCTGTTCTCCTACCTGCTAGTGTTGGGGCTGGTGCTGGTGCTCATCTGTGCAGCCTGACCACTCTGGTTTGCTACTGCTGCTGCCTCTGCTGCTGTCTCCTCCCATTTCTTGGTGCAGCATTCACGGACCCAGTGGCCCTCCCTGCCACAATGGTGGCACTTCCCCCTATGGCACCTTGAGCTGCTGCCCTTGGAGTGACTGGTAGCAGTGAGGGCCTTGTCTAGTTGGCCCTCCTTGTTGCCATTGGCCTTGCTCTGGCCTTGGGACTGGTCCTTCGGTGTGCGGCAGGTCCTTGTGTGGTTGGCCTCCTTGGAGATAACATGGATGATGTCCTTCATCTCCAGTGTGTTGCTGTTGAGGTGCGCACTCATCAGGGTCTGTGAGGCGTAGGCAGAGAGGGCGTCTAGTATGCCATTGAGGACTGTGCACTCGAAGTCCTTGCTGCTGATTGCAATGCTGGCTGCTAGGAGCTTGCTGCACTGTATCTTGAGGTTCATTAGGAAGGCCCAGATGTCGCCTCCCTTTGGGCACTGCATGTTGATGAATGAGTGATGGAGGGTGTTCCTTGCATATGCACTCTTTGCCATGAATTGCTGGGTGACAACATGCCACCGCTCCTTGGCAGTTTTGTACTGCCTTACCTCTAGCATTGTTGCATCTGGGAGCTGCTTGTTCAGCAAGTTCCATGTGATCTGGTCTTCACAGTCCCAGCTCTTTGCTGCCTCTTTCTTGGTGTCCATTGGGTTGTCAATGTCTTTGGGGATGGGGCATGGCTCAGAACCATCAAAGTGGCCCTACCAGCAGGTGGTCTCCATGGCGTCCTGGAAGTGGGCCTTGAAGATGGCCCAGTTCACACCTTCAGAATCAAGGTGCAGGATGTTGGCAGACAATTGTTCAATGTGTGGAGTGGAGGATGTAGTGGGTGACATGGCAACTAAGTATGATGACAAAGACAAGGAAGCTGAGGATGGGGTGGAAGACAATGCAGATGATGCTGACAAAGAAACTGCTTTGGTCTTGGAACATGTTATGAGATTCCAGACTGACCTAATCTCTGCCATGTAAAAGATCAGTCTGGACCCTTCTGGTTCAGACCTTGTCTAGATGTGTCTGGATACACCTTATGCAAACCTTTCATACATAGTCTAGTACCTGTCTAGAATGGCCTGAGCATTCTAGACCTTCCCCTTTGGCTAGATCTAATCTAGCCTTTCTTGTTTGTACCATGTAAACAGTCTTGCACCTGCCTATAAAACAGGTGCCAATTGTGAAGAGTTGGGTCTCCAGACTCGACTTACAATCAAAGTCATTCCCCTTTACCCCTGTTACAGAAGCCTTGCTTCTATCTGTTCTTATCAAATCCTTATCAGTAGAGCCTTGCTCCTGATCTTATCAATCTATCTCTGATTCTTTGAATCACATCACACCACTCTTTGAGCATATTACATCATCCTTTCCCACAAGTCACCTGATTCATATCACATGACTTCCCTCCCCTCAACGAAGGTTCATTGAGCCTAACAGAACAAGTATTCTCACTGGGGCCAGGGCCCATAACCTGTCATAATCAGAGAGATTGAAAGCACATAGCAGGCAAGCACAAGTGAAAGGAGTGTGAGTGAGTGGGAGCTGAGAGCAGACTATGCAGACACAAGACTCAGTTTGGCACAAAAGACCACAAACTGAGGGGTGCAAATGTAAACTATGATGGTATAAAAGAGACAGAATGTCTCTGGGGCTTGGGTATGAAAATGGGGTGCTGGATGGAAGCAAAACTAGGGATATGTACTAAATAACATCCATTCAAGCTGTCTACGTCAGTTGCTAGCACTCCTTGCACTGTACTCTATGTGGTGTCCATATGGACCAACTGCTGCCCCTGTGACAACAAGGAGGGAAGCAATCAATAGGGAGGAGTGAATTGTTGGTGGGGAAGTGGTGATGGACTTCATTCTCTTCTACATTGAGAAGGCAAGCAATATGTTTGGTCATTTGTTGATAGGGCCAAGCTATCTCTGAGTCAGTAGGGCTATTAGGAGAGGGAGAGAAGACAATATCAGGCATATTGCCAGTATTGTTAGTAGGAGACAAAGAGCAAGAGAGAATGAAGATGGCAGAGGATGCATTGGACATGTTGTCAGAGAGGAGCTGATTGATTACTTGGTTGGTAAGTGGTCAGTGGAGGCTGAAGAGGTATTGGCTAAAGCATTTGTTGTAGTTGTAGAAGATGTCAAATGGGAAAGCCAGTTGAAAATGAGAGAGAAGGACAGAGATTGATTTGGGGGTTTGTAACAGGTCTTTATACTGTTGGTTGTCCAGCCATAGCAGAGTCAGAGAGGTAAAATTCTGCTAACAAATTAGGGGTATTGAGGTTTTTGTAATCAATCCATTGATCATCAGAGTGTGGGTAGCCCTTCCAGTGCACAAGATATTGGAGGTTATATCCTTTACCAAAGTGTCATGCTTCTAGAATGTTCTTGATCTTGTACTTCTCTTCACTATTGATGATTGGTGGAGGTTGTAATAAGGTGTGCCATATTGCTGTCTCCTTATATGGAAGGAGTAGATCTGTGTGAAACACATTGTGGATCTTTATTGATGTGGGGAGGTCAAGATGCATCACAACTGGGCTGTAAAACTGTAAAGGGTTTATATTGCTTTGGGGAAAGTTTGCAATTGCCAGTGATAGAAAGGTTGCAACCTTTAATCTCTATCAGTTTCTTATTGTCCTTGTGATTTTATATATTTTGCAGGAGCTTCTGGGCTGATTGTCTAGCTTTATTCAGGAGGTGTAGATGTGTTTCCGCAGCTGGTGTAGAATTCTCTAGGTGTTTCAGAATCACCTGTGGCTTGATTCCAATCAGAAGCTCATAAGGTGATTAGCATGTGACACTATGCTTCCAAGAGTTATGTGCAAATTCAGCAACAGGGAGAAGTTGGCTCCAAGCAGAAGGCTTCCCAGAGGTCCAGGGTCACAAGTACTGTTCGATCCATGCATTCATGTGTTCTGTCTGTCCATTAGTGCAAGGGTAAAAGACAGTGGATAGGTTCTGTTGAATTCCTAATGCCTTGCACATTTCCTTTGCAAATGCAAATGTGAACTAGGGGTCATGGTCTGAAATGATCTGTTTGGGAAGTCTGAACCAAGGTATGAGGTGTTTCAGATATTCAAGAGCTACCCCTGTTCCATTGATTGTTTTAGTGCATGGAATGAATTTAGCTGCTTTGGAACATCCTTGATCCACAATCATAAGGATAGATTCAAAGCCTTGTGACTTGGGAAGGTCTGTGATCAGATCCATCAATACATATTGGAAGGGCCCTTCCTCCACAGATATGTTGAAATGTTGTAAGGGTGCTTTTGATTGATACACATTGGTTTTGGACTCTTGGTATCATGCACATCCTTTGACATATTGTTCTATGAATTCTTGGAGTCTAGGGCCTTCATATTGTTCTCAAACTAATT
>Ga0307510_10011777_pt1 | contig 10376 bp, 8 predicted proteins | sample 12_EM_MG_FD_207224 | JGI IMG/M metagenome (GOLD analysis project Ga0307510, IMG submission 207224) | Populus trichocarpa ectomycorrhiza microbial communities from riparian zone in the Pacific Northwest, United States - 12_EM | ecosystem: Host-associated > Plants > Roots > Unclassified | place...
CTGAAGACCGCGGTGAACCTGCCGCGCCCGGTGACGCCGCGTCCGTTCAACGCCCTGCGCGTGGGTGGCTTCAACATGGAGCGCTTCTGCGACACGGAATTCAACACCGTGTTCACCTGCAGCGGCGGCGACACGGAGCCCACTGCCGATCAAGTCGCGCTGAAGACGCGTCGCCTGTCGGCCTATGTAGGCAGCGTGCTTCGCCTGCCGGATATCCTTTCGGTGGAGGAGGTCAAGAGCCTGCCGATCTTGCAGGGCCTGGCCAAGCAGCTGGGCGACGATTACCCGGTGCAGTACGACGCCTACCTGACGCCAGGACATGATCCTAGCGGCATCAACGTGGGCTTCCTGGTGCGCCGCGATCGGGTGAAGGTGCTCTCCACGCGCCAGCTGGGCGCCGATGAAACCTGGGTGGACGGTGGACAGACGGTGTTCCTGCACGACCACCCGCCCCTGTTGTTGACCGCCGTGATTCCATGGGCCAACAACATGCGCATCAACGTGATCGCAGTGCATCCGAAGGCCCGCCAGAACGTCGATAAATCCGGCACGGCCGATGCCGATCGTGATCGCGAGAAGCGCTTCCTGCAAGCCAAGTCACTCGCGACCCAAGTGCAAGCCCTGCAATCGAACCCGACCGACGGACGTTCGCCGCTGATGGTGGTGGGAGATTTCAATTCCTACCAGTTCAGCGACGGCTTCACCGACGTGGTGGGTCTGATCTCCGGCACCTACGACGACTCGCAGAACCTTCTCAAGCTCGGCACGGCGAATATCGTGCAGCCGGCACTGTGGAATGCGGTGAACTCGGTACCGGCGAATGACCGCTACTCGTTCCTGTTCACCGAGAACTTCGGCAAGATCCAGGGTTACACCACGCGCTCGGTGCCCACCGTGCAGGTGCTCGACCATGCCCTGCTGAACGTGGCCGCGAAGCAACGCTTCATCCAGATGCAGTACGGACGCGCCGATCTGGACGCACCGGTGCAGACGGAGGATGACGCTGCCAGCGCCCCGGACGTGACCAAGGCGATCGGCGCATCGGACCATGACGGATTCGTGGTGGATCTTGCTGCCCCGGTAGCCGTGGGTGGCCCGATCCCGCCCAAGACGCAGAAGGCGCTGGATGAACTATTGAAGGAACTGGACAAGCTGCTCAGCGGCCTGTTCGGCCGTCACTGATGCACACTGCGGCGACCTGCCTGCTGGCGGGTCGCCGCTTCACCCACATTCAAGCGTTAGCGTGCCTGCTCGAAGATGCTGCGCAGCTTCGCTTCGTCGGGAACGCCCGATACGCGGTGGATGAGCCCGTCGGAGGTCCGGTACAGCATCGCCGGCGTGCCGCGAAGGTTGTAGGACATCATCACGGCGGTATTGGCCTCGATTTTCTGGGCCAGCGCGGGACGGTCGGTTTTAGTCATCGGCAACCCCTTGCCTTCGAACAGGGACTGGTGCCGTGCGAAGGCGCGCGCCGGGTTCGAAGCGGAGAGGATCGTTTCAGCCCTTGGCTGGCTGTCGTCGCTGATCACGGCCACCAGCACGTTGCGAACCTGAAGGTCCGGATAGGCGCCAAGCATCGGCTGCATGGTCTTCCACAGCTTGTGGCAGTACGGGCACTCGGTGTCGGTGAACACGTAGATCTGGCGAGCCGGCCTGTTGCTTCTTTCGGCCACCCAGGTGGTCTTGGCCAGGGAGTTCCATGCCCCCGAAGGTGGCGGCGTCTGTGCCTGGGCCAATGTGGAAACAGCCAGCAAGCCAAAGGCAATCCATCGCAACATGATTCTTCTCCGTGACGCGGCCATACGCCGCGCCTTCAGTTCATGGACCGGGACACCTGCCAGAAGCTTTCATCGGGCGAATCGATCGGTGGCCGTGACCAGCGCACTGATGATGCCGGGTTCAAAGGCCGAATGCCCGGTATCGGGCACGATCTGAAGCGTCGCTTCAGGGAAGGCGCGGTGCAGGTCCCAGGCGCTGCGCACCGGGCAGACCACGTCGTACCGGCCCTGCACGATGATGGTGGGAATGTGGCGGATGAGATCGACGTCGCGCAGGAGCTGGCCGTCGACCTCGAAGAACCCCGCGTTGACGAAGTAATGGCATTCGATGCGCGAAAAGGCCAGGGCAAAGTCGTCCTTGCCACTGGACACGATATGCGAGGTGTCCTGGTAAAGGTAACTGGTGGCCGCTTCCCAGATCGACCAGGCGCGCGCGGCGGCCGCGCGTACCTGTACGTCGTCACTGGTGAGGCGGCGGTGGTAGGCGCTGATCAGGTCGCCATGCTCGGCCGGTGGAATCGCCGCCAGGTAGTGTTCCCACGCATCCGGGAACAGGGCATCGCAGCCCTTCTGGTAGAACCATTCCAGTTCCCAGCGGCGAAGCATGAAGATGCCGCGCAGCACCAGTTCGCTCACATGGTCGGGATGCTTCTGCGCATAAGCCAACGCAAGCGTCGAGCCCCACGAGCCACCAAACACCTGCCAGCGATCGATGCCAAGCTTCCTGCGGATGGCTTCCATGTCCTGGACCAGCGTCCATGTGGTGTTCTCGCGCAGTTCCGCATGCGGCGTGGACTTGCCGCAACCGCGCTGGTCGAACAGCACGATGCGATATTTGGCCGGGTCGAAGAAACGACGGCACCGCGGATTGGTACCACCGCCGGGGCCGCCATGCAGGAATACCACCGGCTTGCCCTGGGGGTTGCCGCTTTGCTCGTAGTACACCGTGTGCAGGGGCGAAACCTGCAGGTAGCCTTCGTCGTACGGCGTAACCTCGGGGTACAACTGGCGATGACCGTCCTGCATTTGCGTTAACCGGCTGAAGGTGAGAGCACGGAGGCTAGCGTGGCATGGCGGCGATTGCCAGCCCAAGCCTTTCGCAAAGGAGTCCCGCGACCGCGCACCTAGAACACCTTGCCCGGGTTCATGATGCCGTCGGGATCAAGCACCGCCTTGATCCCTCGCATCAGGGCGATCTCTTCGCCGCTTCGGGTACCTTCCAGGTAAGGCTTCTTCACCAGGCCGATACCGTGCTCGGCGGAGATGCTTCCGCCATGCTTGTGCAACATCGCGGCCAGGTGTTTGGTCACCACTTCGCACTGCGCCACGAAGCTTTCCTGGTCCAGTTCATCGGGCTTGAGCACGTTGATATGCAAGTTGCCGTCGCCGATGTGACCGAACCAGATGACGTCGAACGCGGGGTACTCTTGCGCCAGTAGCCCATGCATATCGGCCATGAATGCAGGCACCGCGCCGATGCGTACGGATACGTCATTCTTGTATGGCTTATAGCGCGCGAGGCTCTCGGTAATGCCTTCGCGCAGGCGCCACAGCGACTTGGCTTGCGCGTCGCTGCTGCTGATCACGCCGTCGCTGACCCAGCCGGCTTCGAGGCATGCCTGGAACATGTCCAGGGCCGCGGCCTGGCTTGCCTCTTCCCCGGCATCGAACTCGGCCACCACGTAGTAAGGCGATGGCTCCTCGAACGGCGCCTGCGCGCCATGGGCCAGTACGTGTTCCAGTGCACGGTCGGTGAAGAACTCAAATGCCTCCAGTTGAAGCTTTGTCCGCGCCACGGCGAACACCTGCATCAACGCATCCATCGCCGGCACCGCCAGCAGCATCACCTGGGTGGGCGGCGGCGGTGGGGCCAGCCACAGCGTGGCCTCCACCACCATGCCAAGCGTGCCTTCCGAGCCGATCACCAGGTGGCGCAGGTCGTAACCGGAAGCATTCTTCACCAGGCCGCGATTGAGTTCCAGGAGCTCACCCGTGCCGGTGACGAACTTCAGTCCCGCTATCCATTGACGCGTGAGACCATAACGAATCACCCGGATGCCGCCGGCATTGGTGGCGATGTTGCCACCGATCGAACAGGATCCGCGTGCGGCGAAATCCACCGGGTACATAAGGCCATGCTCGCTCGCGGCGTTCTGCACCGCCTCCAGCGCGATCCCCGGCCCTACGGTAAGCGTGCCATCCACCGGATCGAATCCCAGCACCTGGTTCATGCGGTCGAACGCCACCACCAGTTCGCCATTCGCCGCCACGGCGCCGCCGGAGAGTCCTGTGCGTCCACCGGAAGGAACGACGGCCACGCGGTGTTCACGAGCCCAGCGAACGATGGCTTGAACATCGCCCGCCGTCGACGGAAGGGCGATGGCCAGCGGTGACGGCGTCCAGCGGCGCGTCCAGTCCCGACCGTAATGTTCCAGATCGGAAGGGTCGGTCAGCAGGCGGGTATCGGGGGCGCGACGGGCGAGGTCGGCCAGGCGCGGATCGGTCATGGTGGCTCCGTGGCAGGGTTCCCAGCCTGCCAGCCGGGCGGCGGCCCGTCTACTGCTGCGCTGCGGCAGAAAGCCTCCGTCATCTGGCATAGTGGGGGCTCAGGACCGTGGACCGGATCGATGAAGAAGACTTCCTACCCCCGCTCGGACATCAAGGTGCTGCTGCTCGAAGGCGTCAGCCCCAGTGCCGTGGACGTGTTCCGCCAGGCCGGCTATTCCCAGATCGAACTCCATGAGAAATCCCTCAGCAGCGATTTGCTGAAAAAAGCCATCGCCGACGCTCACATCGTGGGCATCCGCTCACGCACCCAGCTCAATGCGGACATCCTTGCCGAAGCACGACGCCTGCTGGCCGTGGGCTGCTTCTGCATCGGCACCAACCAGGTCGACCTGGACGCTGCCGAGAGCGCTGGCGTGCCGGTATTCAACGCCCCCTACTCCAACACCCGCAGCGTGGCGGAACTGGTGATCGCCGAGACGATCATGCTGGTGCGGCGCATTCCGCAGAAGAATGCCCAATGCCATCGGGGTGGGTGGTCCAAGAGCGCGGCCGGCAGCTTCGAAGTCCGCGACAAGGTGCTGGGCATCGTCGGCTATGGCCACATCGGAACGCAGGTGGGCGTGCTGGCTGAAGGCTTGGGCATGCGCGTGATCTTCCACGACATCGAGCCGAAGCTGTCCCTGGGCAATGCACGTGCCGCCGCCGGCCTGAACGACCTGCTGGCCCGGTCGGATGTCGTTACCCTGCACGTACCTGAAACCCCGCAAACGAAAGACATGATCAGCGCCACGGAGCTTGCAAAAATGAAGCCGGGCGCGATGCTTGTCAATGCATCACGCGGTACCGTGGTAGATATCGAGGCCCTTGCCGAGGCGTTGCGTTCAGACCATCTTTCCGGCGCCGCCATCGATGTCTTCCCCGTGGAACCCAAGGGTAACGACGATGCCTTCGTGTCGCCGCTTGTCGGCATGGACAACGTGATCCTGACCCCGCACATCGGCGGAAGCACGCTGGAAGCACAGGACAACATCGGCATCGAAGTGGCATCGAAGCTGGTGCGCTACAGCGACAATGGAAGCACGCTCTCGGCAGTGAATTTCCCCGAGGTCTCCCTACCCGGCCATCCCAACAGCCGGCGCCTTCTTCATATCCACCGAAACGTGCCCGGCATTCTTTCACGCATCAACGAGATTTTCTCCCGCCACAGCATCAACATCGACGGCCAGTACCTGCAGACCGATCCGAATGTCGGCTACGTGGTGATTGATGTGTCCACCAGCGAAGAACTGGCGGTGGCGTTGAAGGACGAGTTGGCGGCGATTCCGGATACGTTGCGGGCGCGGGTGCTTTACTAGCCGGAGACTTGGCGTGGCGGTTGTACAACTGCAAGGCCGACTGACCAGCGGGTGGCGGACGAGCCGCACTTGATTGCTCACCCGCTGGCAGGCGTTTCTCACACCAGGCACGAGACCTTCGCAGCTTTGCATTTCATCGCATGTGCTTCACCAATCCGCGATGTTCCTGGCAAGGCACTAGGCCTTTACTTGCCAAGCGCGCACGAAACACGCACGCCCACGCTATTTGCCGGCCGGTTCGCATCGACCGACATGTCCATGCCGTCATTGCGCGACCTCAGCTTTCCGAAAGCGAAGTAGTTCAGGTTACGAATGCTGCCTTTGTGCTCGCGACAGATCTTCGCTGCCGCTTCGGTAACCTTGGAAAATGCCTCTTCAGGCTTGTGGGCACTGGCTGCCACGGCGAAGTTGATCGAGCGCGTAATGGGCAACGGCTTCGGCTTGTTGTCCACCATGCCGTGAGCATCGAGGTCGATGATCGCGCCTTCATCGAGCATGGCTGCCTGGGACGAGAAATCGAAACTCGATACATCGTTGGCGAAGGCTGTGGTGGTGAGGGAAGCGGTAGCGATGAACGCCAGAGCGAGCAGGGTTTTCATGAAGAATTCCTTGGATGGGAGCGCGGCGCATCGTCACGCCGCTGATAAAGCCTCCCATTCGCTCCAGCTTTTATCTGTCCGGGGAGTTCCCTGTCCACTGTAAGACTTGATACGTTGCCGTGTACTCCGGGTGGGTTGACGTCGACTCCGAATACGTTGGCGAGCGTGGATGCCTTAGCGATGCACGGCGTATACCACGCGAGGCGCTCAGCTCATCGCTTACGCGCCAGCCCGCCGCCCAAAGCGTCACCCAACCATTGGTCCTGACAAAGGAAGCTAGGCTCCGTCCCGACAAGTCGTGGTGATCACAGCCTTGACTGACACGATAGAGGGCAAACACCGATATCAACTCATGGCAGCTCTCAGCAAGCTGACCCTTCCTGCACCACGCCAGAAGCCTCGCCATGACGGCAGGTGTGCAACTGCAAAAAGGAAGGATATCCATGAGAGAGAAGAGCCGTCTACGCAATCTTGTACGGGATGCGTTTTTCTTTGCGATCCTTGGATGCACGTCGACCGCTTTCTCGGCGGATGAAACATCGAGAGCCGAGCTCGCGCTTCGCGTCGCATCACTAGAACAGAGTGAACTTACAAATCTTCTCGCCCAAAAATTGCAAAATTACGTTAACGAAATTGCGCACAAAAAGAACCGGGTTGCCATGCCGAGAACACGAGTAACCCTTGATCTTCAGCGGAAAATCGCCTACCTCGATCTTGGCAGCGATTACATTCTAGAACCTGGGACATATATATCTGCCACCCTTGAGGAGGAACTCCAGCAGATCTCGCAAGGACTCGACTGGGATCTTGGGCCTAACCCCCCAATTCATAACTACGAGTTCCTGTTCGGCGGAAAGAAGCTTCTCGATCTCTTCCCGGAAGAGAAACGTCTAACGGAAGAAGCAGCACGTGCCGCTGTCAGTCGACTTGGCCCGGTTGTCGTCGCCGCTGCGCATGGTGACTACTATCACCACGGCTTTAAGGACTGGCGACCGCAGCGAAGCACGGTTAACGGCATCACGGAAGACTACCTGTCGCCGATCTATGCAGCAGAGCTGGCGTACTGGATGGGCAAGAGATCCAATAAGACTGCTGCGCTTCCGCGTGGCCCTATCGGGGGAAACCACGGCGAAAGCGGCCGGCCTTGGAATGACATGGCGACCAAGTATCGGATTGAGCAATTGCTTCCTAATCGCCCTGATATTTGGGACTCTCTCCCAACGAGTACGGATAACCTCCGTAACTACCATGAAGACATACGTAGCCGCCCTCTTTACGCAAACGAACTCAATGCTGAGGGACTCCTTCATCTGCATACAAACTCGCACGATACCAATCCGTTGATACGAGGGATGCGCGTTTATCATGCGAAAGGCAGAGAGGAACAGAAGTCGCTCGCTGAAAGCGTGCTCTGTAGCATGACTGAGATTGTTCATGCCGCTTCTGGATACGAGTCTTTTCCCATCGCATCGTTCCCTCACGAGGAAAATCATGGTGAAAATAGACTGGCTAAAATGCCGTCAATCATCGTGGAGACTGCATATCACACGAACCCGGATGATGCTCGGGCACTATTGGACCCTGCCTTTCGAACGGCATCCATGAAAGGGGTCGAGAAAGGTTATCGACTTTTTAGCGAAGGCAAAAAGTGCAAGCCCTTCCAGTTGTCAAAAGTCATCGACGACCCAGTTCCGCTTGGAAATTTCATCCCGGTTGATGCCCACTATGAAGGCAACCCTGAATTCGAAGCCACGCTGGTAACCGAGCTCATCGAATGCCCTGATGACATGCAATGTTGGACTGCCAAGCTCCCCCTCGACAAACTTCCATCACCCGTTAGGTTTTTTATCGATTGCGGAAGCAGTCCAACGCCTCGAGAGCACCGGATGCAGGTCAAGATTATCGATGCCGACAATGTCGACACCGGATGGGAGCCTTACACGGTGAGTTGTCCAGCAAGTTGGGACCGAAATGTCCGGTCGGCATTCAACGAACGGACCTATGTAGCTCATAGCGAGGCCCCTTGAGAAGGTCGTACGCGAAGAGCCTGATTTCACCGGCGCGGCCATAGGCCGAGTCCTACAGAAGGATCGCAGTAATTCGTCAGGAATGACGAGCCTGGATGCAATATCCGCAGCACATCCAGAAATTGCGCAGCTGACATGCGTCGGCCAGCCATCCGAAACTGCAAACATTTCGAATCGGGATCGTATGGTGGATAGCAAACATCGCACGGATCTCTCACGTCCACCAAGCCTGTTGCACGCGACATGCCTATTGCTTGGCACCATAGCCACCGCCCCTTCGACTGCATTAGCTACGGACCCAGCCGAAATAAACTTCGCCGATTTGAGCGCGGGATGCCTTGCTCGGGTAGAACGCGCCGTGGGCTTGGGAATTGACCGATTTTTAGGCAACTGGACGTCAGACCAACATGACGTCCCGTCGATGAAAGCACGTTTCGACCTGCAGGCACGGGTGCTTCTCGTAGAACTTGGAGCATCACTTCGTCCGCTCGAGAAGGAAGACAAAAAGACATGGCGAGCTGCGGTAAGGGGCCTGAACACCTTCACGTGGCACGCCTTTACCGGACTATCCATTCATCTCACATCGAACTGACCATCGACGGCAAGCCAGCCTCCAACAGGCCAAGTGGCCTCACCGTACCAGCTAACATCGAGTCAGAGAGGAAGAAAGGCCCGCTGAAGCCTTTCCTGAAGCTTCAGACAAAAATTCACCCGTGCTCAAGAGAGTTGGCCTACGACGAGGATCTGTAGGGCTCCGTCGACTCGACATCATCCTCAACATATCCACCCCATCAAGCGATGTGCCTTGTCGCCGGACACCGAATCATTGGGCTCCACGATGTTGTAAATCCCCGCAGGCACGTCGCCGATCGCCAGGAGCGCCGTTCGCGCGGCATCGTCGACGTGCAACGGTAGTGGATTCCCCGCCGGTGAATCGCTTCCGGTCCCCGGGCCCCAGATGCGTCCGTACCGCAATACCACGCCCACCATCCCCTGGGCCGAAAGCACCGCCTGCTCCAATGCGCTGACGCCGCCCACGCTGACCTGCCGGCTGCCGTCGGCCGCCGTGTCCAGCGGATCGTCCTCACCATGCGGCTCGGTGCCCGGGGCGTAGAGCCATGCCACGCTCTGCGCCACCATGCGTTGCACACCCGCCTGGCGGGCAGCAGCAACGAGATTAGCCGTGCCCTCGCTGCGAATGCGCGCGTTGCTGCGAACCGCTTCGTCCATCTGCGAAGGGTCAAGCCCAGCGGGGAGGTCCGTCAGCTGGTGGATCACTACGTCTGGCCGAGCTGCACGCACGGCCTTGGCGAGGCCCCTGGCATCGAAGGCGTCGGCGATGACCGGGACGGCGCCGGCATCGAGCAGGGCATCGGCGCGGGGACCATGCGCGCGCGTCATGCCGAACACGCGATGTCCGGTTGCTACCAGCATGGGTACAAGGCGTTGGCCGATGGCACCGGTGGCGCCAGCTACAAATACTGTCATGCGTAGTGTCATCATTTGCCTCGAACAGCAACTTGGAGAGAAATTACTACGTTGCGACGCCAGCCGACGACGCCGATCAACGCGAGCCATGATTATCTTCCCCGACGCCTACCGCGAGGCTCGTTAGTCATGGTTTTTTCCACGCGCCTCCCCGTCGGTGCGCAGGCTCCTTCGAAGAAACCCGCCTACGCGCTCACGCCACGCCTGCGTGTCGTACGCATAAAGATCCACATGCCGAGCTCCGGGCACGATCCAGAGCTCCTTCTTGCCGCCAGCCCTGGCGTAGAGGGCCAACGACTGTGCCAGCGTCACGTGCTCGTCCTTTTCGCCGGCAGCAAAGAGGGTTGGCCCATCAAGCCCACCCACGTGGTCGATCGGCCGCAAGGCCTCGGGACCAAGGCCAAGGTGCCACGACATTGTCCGCAGGAGCACCGGGGCCAGGAACGAGGATGCGTGACCCAGATGCAGGTCGATACGGTCACGTACCGCGTCGTCGATGGTCGGATAGACCTGCTCGATAACCAGCGCTTCGGCCTGGAGCGGTGGCTGGGCCAACAGAATGGCCGCACCGCCCATCGACGTCCCCGCCACAGCGATACGCTCGTGCGGAAGCCTCTGCCG
>Ga0307510_10011779_pt1 | contig 10375 bp, 11 predicted proteins | sample 12_EM_MG_FD_207224 | JGI IMG/M metagenome (GOLD analysis project Ga0307510, IMG submission 207224) | Populus trichocarpa ectomycorrhiza microbial communities from riparian zone in the Pacific Northwest, United States - 12_EM | ecosystem: Host-associated > Plants > Roots > Unclassified | place...
ACATGACGAGCAAGATAAATACGTTTGGATGTCAAGTCAAGACATCGATAACCTAAATGAGAGTTACTATATCCTAGAAAAACACAAGCAGATGAACGAAAATCTAACTTATGAGTATTGCATGGACGGAGGAATGGAAAACAAAGACACCCAAACGTGCGAAGAAAAGCATAATCAGGAGATGATTTTAAAAGACATTCGAAAGGACTCTTATAATTAAGAACAGGAGTTGGCATGCGATTAATCAAGTAAATAGAGCTTTCAAAGGCATAACTCCAATATTTAAGGGGAGCGTGACATTGCCCAAGAAGGGTAAGTCCAATTTCGACAATATGTCTATGACGACGTTCAACCATGCCATTTTGTTCATGGGTGTGCGGGCAGATCACACGGTGATGAATACCTATTGTTTTAAAATACGTATTGAGTTTTCGGTATTCACCACCCCAATCTGTTTGAATAGATTTTATTTTTAAAGAAAATTGACGCTCAATGAGCGCTTGAAACTGATGGAAAATATTAAAAACATCAGACTTAGCAACCATCGGATAAAACCAGATAAACTTTGTATGGGCATCCGTAAAAATAACAAAATAGCGAAAACCGTCTGATGACAACATAGGAGAGGGACCCCAAACATCACTAAAAATTAAATCAAGAGGAGCTAGAGTTTGATGACCCGTAGTTTTTATTTTTCAAGCAGGTGAAGAACCGGATGTAAGGGAGAAGTCTAAAAGCAGGTGAAGAAGGCTGCTGGGGAAGAAGGCTGCTGGACGATGGAAGGCTGCTGGTTATTTGTTTTGCTCTGATACCAAGTTAAGATTAGAGAGATATTCTTTTGTATAATTGTGATGATGATTGATAAACCAACCATCCCTTTGTATTTATACCTTTAGGGTTGTATACAATACAATGGTGGAATGTGCTACACATGATAACTATCCTATATATAATGTATTTACATATATGTGGACTCTTTCCTTAATAAGGTGGATGCAAATTCAAACTTTTTTAGCATTGTTATTAAACTCAGTATAACAGTTCAAATTTAAAACTTTTAACATGACTCTTTACTTAGTACAAGTTTTAAATCAAATAGCATAAGAGTTGTCCCGATATGATCTTTAGGCAAGTTCAAAGGAAAAAAATGAAACAACTGAAGTTAACCCTAGTCAACCTACTAAACTCGCGATCTAAGTTATAGACTCCACTCGATCCAATTAATTTTTTTTAATTTTATTATATGATAAAAAATACAAAAAAACAATTCATCATCAACTCATTACTGCAGGATAAAATTAAATAAAAATCTCATATTAAATAATAAAATTAAATAAAAACTTAACATTAAGAGTTGGAATAAAAAAAACAACAAATAAAAAAAAATTTTGTTATAGTAAAACTCATATGCGTGGGCTTCTAAGACTAGGTTTATATATATATATATATATATATATATATAAGGGATAAATGATTTGTTTTTGAAGAAAAAATAAACGACCTGTTACCTTTAACACTAACTGGCATGATTAACCAATGAAGTGTTGGTCTAGTGGTTAAGACATTGCTATATCCCTGCAAGGGTAAGAACACAAGTTCGATCCCCAGGAAGCGCATTTATTGGGAGGGGCAGTCACGAACACCGAACGAGACTAGTCTCATCCTTTAAAAGGGTGTGAGGATACCCTGGTAAAAAAAAAAAAAAAAACTGGCATGATTACAACTTAGTTTTATGATACAAGTTGTTAACCAAGTAATTAAACAAATAGATTGACTTGATTCAGAATAAACAGGTTAAACCCAACCAAGTCAAGCTGTTTGGTTAATCCTACCTGGACTAAAGATAGCCTCGATCTAGTCAAATTTTTGGAATTCAATTAAAGCATAAGAAAGTGGTGGGGAGTTTTTCTATATTTTCACCGCCCATGCATGAGTAGCGTTTTGCATGCATGCGTACATAATAAAACACGGTTTTTCTCCATTTCTTTTCAAAGAAAAAAAGAAAAAAGAAATCCCAGTAATGCTAATTGTCCATTAATTATTCTAGAATTTTGACTGAACATTCAAATTCGTATGTAGTCATTTGAAATTTCTTTCAGATTCTTCGTGCCTCTGATTCTCTTATAGTATATGAAGAAATATTTGCTCCTCTTGCCATTCAATCTTTATGCATCCATCATCCATCTGTCGAATCTCCCTCCAAATCCAGCAATATCTAAAATATTTCGTTTCAGAAGTGGAGAATACCATATATATGTGTGTGTACACTCAACCATGAAAGCTTCGTACTTCATATAGGTTAAAAACAACAACCCAGAAACATACGTGTAGGTAAGGTACGACATCGCACGGCGGATGCACTTGGAGAGCAAACAAGTCTACGGATTATTTTAATGATTACATGCATTAATTAAAGCACCAGGTCACATCATGTCGTTATCTTTTCTTCAAAGGCTTGTAATCTATTTCATTAATTATAATCTTGAAAAAAATAATACGAAGAATTAAGTAATTCAAAGCAGACGTTTTGGAACAGTTCTTGTTCTTGTATTTGGTGGCCCGTTGACAATAATCTTTTAAAATTTCAAGATAAATGAAAATCGCCCACTTGCCTTTGCCTCCAAGAGTGAAGATAACTCTTATGGCCATGTATCAATTCTGCTATCCTACTGGTTACTGGCTGCCGGTGGAAAATCAAGCTGCCGATGAGTAAACCGAAATCTTGTTTGTGAAGAGATCGTAAATGACTGCGTATTATCCTTTTGAACGATAAGTAAATCTTGATTTCTTGCATCATAAGTAATATGAAACCTAGAATATACACTGAGTTAGGAAGAGTAAAGGACCTACCCTTAATACTGACACATGACCAATGCAGTGATTAGGAATCCTCGAAACATTTTGAATTGTCTTCTCTTAGTTTGATTTTAATTTTATGTTTAGAAAGTAGGATTCGAGTATATCAAATTCCAGTAATGTTATACTTACCTTTTCTTTTTGGTGTAAAGTGATAAAAATAAATAAATAACCTAAGGCCTGACAAAAGGCAACACCAACAAAATAGCATTGCCTCATTCCGGAGGAGGTGTTAATGTATATGTTTTGTACTCAATTGAATACATATATTCATGAAAAATAATTATTTTATAATTATAAGGATTTCTTTTATATTAAATGTTCATAGACATATTATGTTTTTTTATGGAAAAAAATAATTGTTCTCATAAATATATTTGAAATTAATATACAAATATTTGTTAAAATATAAGTACTCTAAACTAACATGCATAAAGATTTCATATAGAAAGATTTTATATGAAAAGACTCATATGATAATTATATGAGTAATTATTAGATTTTAGATCATCAAATTATATGAAAGTATTAGATATAACACAAACTATACAAAGATATTCGAATAATTAAGAAAGACTTAATTATTTTAGATGAATTAGAAAAAAAATATTTCATATACTCTTAAATATTATAAAACTATTGTGCAAGTTTAGAATGAGATTTGAAAGGGTTTTAATTTTTTTTTTAAGAATTAATAAATTGCTGAGCGTTGTATTGCTCTTATTTTATTAATACACTTACATCATTCGTATATAGCTATACTTTGACCAAGTGAATCAATATAATGCCTAAAATTGAATAAATCTACTCTTAATTGCCTGAACCAAACTTTATTAAAACGCCACTCGATATGACCTTTCAAGTTGAACAAATCCACTCTTCATAATTTTTTTCTTTTTAAAAAAATCTGCCCTGAATTTATCCAATTACAGGTACAAAGAAATTTGACCCAATTCATTTAAGTCACAAACAGTGACATCCTCTTTTGGGAGGAAGGAGGATTGGCCGGTGATGGCCGATGATGATCCTTGCAGATCCCAGTAAAACTAAGGCTCTGTCTATGAATTGAGTTAGAATTGTTCAATTTTGGGTAAACAATTGTGCTTATGTTGCTATCGAACATCAAATGATGATTTGATTCTAAACCCGTACCTGCTGCAATGGCGAAACATATAATATTCCGTGAAAGCACTAACATTTAACAGCTGAGCTCTGAATGATAAACAAAATGTCATTCCTCTTTTTCGTTTCAGATAACTTTAAATTTTAGCTTTAAAAGAGTGAATTGCAGGTGTCAACCCCTCCTCTTCTTCTTCTTTATTTATTTTTTTCACCAACTTCTCCGCACAGAAAACATTGGAGCTGGCATATGTGAAGATCGGAACTGTGAGGGAGAACCAGAAGAGAACCGGTTTCCCTGTTGTCCAAATTGCTGACCTGAAGCATAATTGTGAGCGCTGAAGTTCTGGGCTGAGCCATTGCCATGATTGCCATATTAAAGAAACAAACCCTATATATGTAAATACCATTATACAGAAATAGTTATCATGTGTAATACATTCTATCAATGTATTGTATACAATCCTAAAGATATAAATACAAAGGGATGGTTGCTTTTATTGACAATCAATCACAATTATACAAAAGACTATCTCTCCATTAATCTTAACTTGGTATCAGAGCAGTAAATCGTCCAGCAGCCTTCTTTCTCCTGTCTTCACCCTATGGACAATCAAGAACTTCAACACTCTAAGATTTATGCAGTAGTAAATCTGATTATGCAACTTCCAATTCGTCCAGCAGTAAATAGCTCTTGCCTCTCCTTCCAATTCGTGGATTATGCAACTTCACGGTTCACTCCAAGATTTATGCTAGAATGATGATTCTGCCAGCATCTACTTGTAGAAGGCAAAGGCCTTCTTTGATGAACTTGTTGCAGCTGGCAGACCGATCTCCTTGACATAATTCAACCTCTATGTGTTTCGAGGGTTACGCAGCGACTTTAAGGATCTTGTCACCAGCTTGTCAACTAAGGCTGATCCCATCTCCTAGATTGATCTTCATAGTAGTCTTCTTACACATGAATTTCTCCACAAAGCTACTCTCTAACCTGCTGTAACAGCTCCTTTGTTACCAACTCTAACGCAGCAGCCAGCTGCGTTTTTTGTGCAACATCACTCTAGTTTCAATATTGGCAGACAGGGTTGTTTTTGTGGGGGTTGGAGACATAACAATCGCAACAATTCTTATCATTGCAATGGCTCAGCCCAGAACTTCAGCACTCATAGTTATACTTCAAGTCAACAATTTGGACAATAGGGAAACCAGTTCTCCTCTGGTTCTCCCTCTTGGACAACAAGAAATTTTAGGCAGCAAGGTAACCATTTTGGTGGGTATAATCGCAATGTAAAGTGTCAGTTGTGTTATGAATATGGGTATACTACTCAACAATGTTCTTAGTTGGTACTCATCCTCTCCAAGTCAATGCCAATCTCGCATTTAATAATGCCCCTACAACTACTCTTGTTACTTGGTTTCCTGATACATGTGCAAATCATCATGTAACATCAAATCTTACCAGTATGACGAGTTCAGAACCTTACCTTGGTAATGATCATCTACATGTTGGTGATGGTAAGGGCCTTGTTATTTTGAATATTGCTCACTCTAAAATTCATTCACCCAACAACACGTTTACTTTATCTAATATTTTACATATTCTTAACACTACAAAACCTCTGCTATCTGTTCAAAAGTTTTGTCTTGAGAATAATGTCTTCTTTGAATTTCATTATTTTCTCTTTTATGTTAAAGATCTCATGACAAAGGAAGTGCTCCTTTCCGGTCGGAGTAGAGATGATTTATATGTTTTGTCTGAGTTGTCTGCAACATCATTGCCTCAAGTTTTCTCATCTACATGTTTCTCTACTTCCGCTAATGTCCGGCATCGTCGACTTGAGCATCCTAGTCCATGCATTCTATATTTTTTTTGGTGAAAATAAAAGGGTGTCATGTACGTTAAATCAATTTAATTTTAATTGTCATGTGTGCCCTCTAGGCAAGTCATCTCGAATAACTCTAAAAACTACGGGTCATAAAACTCGAGCTACCCTTGACTTGATTTTTAGTGATGTTTGGGGTCCCTTCCCTATGTTGTCTTCTGATGGTTTTCGCTATTTTATTATCTTTATGGATGCTCATACGAAGTTTATCTTGTTTTATCCTTTGGTTGCTAAGTCTGATGTTTTTAATATTTTTCATTAGTTTCTGGCGTTTGTTGAGTGCCAATTTTCTTTAAAGATTAAAACTGTTCAAATAGATTGGGGTGGTGAATATTGAAAAATCAATATGTATTTTAAAATGATTTGTATTCATCATCGTGTGATCTGCCCGCACACTCATGAACAAAATGACATGGTTGAACGTCGTCATGGACATATTATTGAAACTGGGCTTACTCTTCTTGGGCAATGTCACGCTCCCCTTAAATATTGGAGCTATACTTTTGAAAGTTCTGTTTATTTAATTAATCGCATGCCAACTCTGGTTATTAATCATAAGACCCCTTTTGAATGTCTTTTAAAATAGTCTTCTGATTATGTTTTTCTTCGTACTTTTGGGTGTCTCTGCTTCCCATTCCTTTGTCCATACAATGCTCATAAGTTAGATTTTTGTTTGTTTGCTCGTGTTTTTCTAGGATATAGTAACTCTCATATAGGTTATCGATGTATTGATTTGTCATCCAAACATATTTATCTTGCTCGTCATGTTTGGTTTCATGAAAATGTTTTTCCTCTTGATAAGACTGAACATATTGCAATTCCACCCAAACACCCTTCTGCTGCCACTATACCTGTCACTTTACACCATCCCCCGCCACCCTCTCATGCCCTTCCATCGCTGCCCCCTACACCTCCTTCGGCTCCCTTACCATTATCTGCATGTTATTATCATGATCACTCTTCGAGTACAGGCTCAAATTCACCACACTCGCATGCATCGTCCATCGCCCCTGCCAGCTCCCCTGGTTTTTCCCCTGCTGGTTCCCTTGTTGTGGCCGTTACCCCTGCAGTTTCTCCAACTGGCTCTCCCTTACGGCCTGCGTATATATTGAGCCCTTCACCACCAGGTTCTTCCTCTGATTCCCCTCATGGAATTAAATTATGTGTTGATCTGTCTAAATTCCATTTTCAGCAAGTCTCGACCAGTGTCTCCTCCACTCCATCTCAGCTGGCTTGCACCCATCAAATGGTGGTTCGCCCACGTCCAACCAAAGATGCTAACTTCAGTATTGTGAGTGCCTCACGGGTTGTATCGTTACCTCAATAGGAGTCATTGTCATTTAAGGATGCCAACAGGTACTTGGTTTGGTATAATGCCATGCAGGAGGAAATCCAGGCACATCACTCTAATCAGACTTGGTTGTTGGTGCCCTCTCATCCGTCTATGAATGTGATTGGTAGTAGGTGGGTGTACAAGATTAAACGACATGTTGATGGTCAGATTGACTGATATAAAGCACGGTTGGTTGCCCACGACTTTACTCAACAAGAGGGGATTGATTATTTGGAGACGTTTAGTCTGGTGGTTAAGCCTACAACGGTTCGCCTTGTACTCACTATTGATGTTTTGTATGGTTGGAACATTCACCAGTTGGATGTTTATAATGCTTTCTTGAATAACATTCTTCAAAAGGAGGTATACATGGCACAACCATCTGGGTTTGTTGATCCTGCACTTTCATCTCATGTGTGTCAGCTTCATAAATATTTGTATGGCTAGAAACAAGCACCTTGAGCTTGGTACAACCGGTTGAGCGGGTTTTTAATTTCCATTAGATTTCAGGCATCTAAGGTTGACACTTCTTTGTTTATTCTTTCTCTCGATAGGGCCATGATTTATTTGCTTGTGTATGTTGATATATTTTACTGACCGGGAGTAACTCAGCTTTTCTTCATAGATTGATTACTTTGCTGCAAACAGAATTTAAGCTTCGAGATTTGGGTTCTGTTTATTTTTTCTTGGGCATTGAAGTTAAACCTAATGTTATGGGTATCTTATTAAGTCAACACAATTATGCACTCGATATTATCCATCAAGTAGGTATGACTTCTTACAAATCGATTGATACTCCTCTATCTAACTCCTCTAAATTAGAAATCATGCTTGGTACTCTTCACTCTGATTCGACACGGTACCAACAAATTATTAGGGCACTGCAATATCTTACCTTTACTAGACCTGATATTTCTATGCAGTCAACAAGGTATGTCAATTTATGCATGCCCCTACTGAGGATCATTGGGCTGTCGTTAAACGTATCCTGCGTTACCTCTAGGCTACAAAAACCTATGGTTTGCACATTACCTGGGACTCTCTCTTAACTCTTCATGGTTTCACAGATGTTGATTGGGCTGGCAGTATTGACGATCGAAAATCCACAGGAGGTTATCTTGTGTATCTTGGTTTAACCCCTATCTCATGGAAATTCGGGAAACAACGCACTGTTGCGAGGTCCTCTACCAAAGCAGAATACAAAGTCTTAGCTGATGGTACTACTGAAATTTTATGGATTCACTCGTTATTGTCAGAACTTCGGATTTCTTCTTCATCCATGACTACGTTATGGTGTGATAACTTAGGGGCCACTTTCTTATCTGCCAATCCGATCTTTCACGCTTGTACTAAACATGTTGGAGTTGATTATCACTTTTGTTGCTACCCAATTTTTGATCCATATTTTGATAAATTTTCAGAAAAATTCAAAAATAGCGAAAAACATTGAAAATCCAAAAAAATACATTTTTAAATATATTTGCATCGTTTTTAGCATTTTCAGCATCATCTCAAAAGAATTTAAATTTTCAAAGATATTTGGAACGCGTTCAACTTTTAACGCGTTATTTTTAAAAATCATTGATTTTCCTCATTGAGTCGATGTTGATATTGCTCGTTTTCAAAAAAATACAAAAAAATAAGAAAAATCAAAATTTACAAAAAAAAAAGTTGAGGGACCAAGTTTGAAAACCTAGTAATATTTTTGCCTATAAATACTGGTATTCAACACACACAAGGGGGAGGGGGGCAATTTTGCACATTGAGACAAAAAAACACAAAAAACCCTAACCCTAAAAACCCTTTTCCTTTCTCCTGGAGCCGCCGTGCTCCCTCTTAAGTTAAAGGAGCCGCAGCCGCCCACTTTTGAGATCTTTTGAAACATAGGCCGCCGTCCCCCAGGGTCCTTGGCTTTGTCTCTCCCATGACCAGAGAGCCAAGGACCCACCCAACAGCCCATTCGCCTGAACCAGCCGCCGCTCACAACTTCCTTCTCCCATCGTCTCCAGCAGCCCCATACACTGTCCCAACTCCCCTCCATTCATCAACACAGAGCCAGCAGCGCCGTCCACACCGTTAGTACCCTTTCTTCCCCGGACAACCAACCGCAACAACCAACACCGCCTCTCTGTCCGATCTATTCACTTCACAACCCGAAAGAAACCCACTATCAAGACCGATCTTCCCCTCAGCAGCGTCTTCTTCACCTTCGGTCTCTTCAACAACAACGACCACAGACCAGCCGAGACTGGTCATCTCTTTCAAGCGGTCGGTCGCAGATCCACCCTTCATCAACGACCCAGCAGCGGCCACAGAAGACCACCACTGCTAGATCGTTCATCGACAGAAGCCTAGTCGCCGGTGAACCCTTGGTCTTGCCGCCGCCTGAAACAGAGAAGGGAGAAGCAGTGAAACTGGACTGAGCTAAAAAAGGAAGACTGAAACAGATCGAAAAAAGAAAGAAAATTAAAATCGACTGCCTTTTGTGTTTCTTCTTTTTGCAGATAACGGTGGTTGTCACCGCCGGCGAGGAAAAGAAGAGGGGAAGAAGTCGATCCAGACCCCCCTGTTGCTGGGTTTTTCTTGCGGCGGCGCGTGGGTGACGGTGGCGCGTGGAGAAGACGCGCCGCCACTGTTCCCGTGCACTGTTCCTGCATATTCCAGAAGCCTTTGGATGTTTTAGGGGCTGTTTTGTAATTTTAAATTGTTTGATGTAATTTTATTTTTAGTATTTAATTTTTATTATTTGTAGTGTGGATGTAACAAAAACAAAAGAAAAGAAAAGAAAAGAAAAAATATAGTGAAAGTGTATGTGTGTGTTTGTATTTGTTTTATGGATGTTTCTTTTTATTTATGAAAATTGCAAAGATTAAAGAAGAATTTAATATTTTGATTGGATCACGGTCAAGAATTATTAACTTATACGTAAGTTGTATTTCTGATACCCGATGAAAAGACAAAATTTTTAAAACTTCTTTAACACGTCAAAGCCACGAAGCAGCTTACCTCAGGTAGGGTGCGTTAGGGGTGCTAATACCTTCCCTAACCACAACCAGTCCCTTACTCGTGAATCTCTGACAAGACCAGTACATCCGGTTTCCTAGTAGCCTTCACTAAATTACTAGGTGGCGACTCCCAACGAACCGATTCAAGCAAACGCATAACAGAAAAAAAATCGCCAGCC
>Ga0307510_10011780_pt1 | contig 10374 bp, 13 predicted proteins | sample 12_EM_MG_FD_207224 | JGI IMG/M metagenome (GOLD analysis project Ga0307510, IMG submission 207224) | Populus trichocarpa ectomycorrhiza microbial communities from riparian zone in the Pacific Northwest, United States - 12_EM | ecosystem: Host-associated > Plants > Roots > Unclassified | place...
CAGAGGGAGGGACAAGTCAGGACACAGAAAGAAAGTGACCAACCAAGGGACACTCACAGCCTGGAGATGGCAGAGGGAGGGACAAGTTAGGACACAGAAAGAAAGCAACCAACCAAGGGACACTCACAGCCTGGAGATGGCAGAGGGAGGGACAAGTCAGGACACAGAAAGAAAGCAACCAACCAAGGGACACTCACAGCCTGGAGATGGCAGAGGGAGGGACAAGTCAGGACACAGAAAGAAAGCAACCAACCAAGGGACACTCACTTTCTGGAGATGGCAGAGGGAGGGACAAGTCAGGACACAGAAAAAAGCAACTGACAAACTGAGGTGCACTCACTTCCTGGAGCTGGCAGAGGGAGGGACAAGTCAGGACACAGAAAGAAAGCAACCAACCAAGGCACACTCACTTCCTGGAGCTGGCAGAGGGAGGGACAAGTCAGGACACAGAAAGAAGCAACCAACCAAGGCACACTCACTTTCTGGAGCTGGCAGAGGGAGGGACAAGTCAGGACACAGAAAGAAAGTGACCAACTGAGGTGCACTCACTTCCTGGAGCTGGCAGAGGGAGGGACAAGTCAGGACACAGAAAGAAGCAACCAACCAAGGGACACTCACTTCCTGGAGCTGGCAGAGGGAGGGACAAGTCAGGACACAGAAAGAAAGTGACCAACCAAGGGACACTCACAGCCTGGAGATGGTAGAGGGAGGGACAAGTCAGGACACAGAAAGAAAGTGACTAACCAAGGGACACTCACAGGCTGGAGACACCAGAGGGAGGGACAAGTCAGGACACAGAAAGAAAGTGACCGACCAAGGCACACTCACCAACTGGAGACAGCAGAGGGAGGGACAAGTCAGGACACCAAAAGAAAGCAACCGACTGAGGCGCACTCACAGACTGGAGACAGCAGAGGGAGGGACAAGTCAGGACACGGAAAGAAAAGGGTGAGCGATCACAAAACAAGTGATAAACAAGAAGATACTGACCCCAAACTGGTAGTAACATTCTTTCAGCAGCAAGGGACAGTTCAGATGACGGTATGGCAACTCACCCAGAGCGACGGAAAGACCGCTATGCATGTCTTTATTACTTTTTCTGTACTCCCATTTCCTTCTTCAAAATTCTGATGGGTTCTGGAAAGGGACTACACTCATCTCGTCCGTGTCCTGCTATGCATAAGAACTTACAGTCTGATGGCCTGCTTCGCGCTGAGCTCTAGGTTATCCCTCTGTACAGCAACAAGCATGAGGATAACCGCGTCGCCACTGAGTGCATTGGCAGTTATGTCAATGAGACCAGCACATCGTTGTCCAGGCTTTTGCATCTCTGTAGGACGGATATTAATACAACACGCGTTCATCAGTTAATAACATCATGGCCCTCACTCTCCAAACGAATAAACAGGGGAGGTCCATTAAGCCTGGCCAGATAATGCTGGTTGAATATGTTTTCCACCTCAGTGTTGAGGTCCATTCCGCCTTCATCCTCTAACTTCATCCTGATGTTGTGCCTGAATTGATCGAATTTCGTAAAAACTGCAATCACAGGAACTTGAAAATCCCACATCATGACGTCAATCTCTATCCATAGGGTCGGATTTCGACGTGGACATACCGTTCTTGTCCGGGCAAATTGCCTCAAAATACTTTAAATCTAGCGATGGCCGATGATTGTCCATGGGAATGCAATACCTGAAAGGTAACCGTGACCTTGTGAATTTACAACTGTAGATACACGAAAGAACAAACCAGATCGCGTGCAATCTATCTCTCAATCGTTTCTCTTGAGACTTGCGTTTGACAAATTCTTGTACCATCTTCAACTCGTCTTCACTGCCGGCCTCAAATCCACGGGAGTCGTGGAAAATATAGCCGTCATGGTTCGTGAAGACGAGTTCGTCGTTGATGTCGTGTTGGCCACGCTGCAAGCAGGATTCTCATGACCAGCCATCGCTAACAACAATAAGCCGGCCAAACCTCAGTGGTAGGGTCGAGTTTAACCTGGCTAGACGATGAGATCGAAAGTCTCATCAGGAACGAGAACGTACCTGAGAGCGAGTTCCCTCTTGATCAAGCCTGTAGATCTCTGGACTCTCCGTCGTATCGCAAACCCTCTGCAGGATAGATGTCTTCCCTGCATTCGCTCTTCCGATAATGAGCACTCTGAACTTGACGTTTGGGACTCGGGGGTGATCCTGCTGTGTAGCCATAGTACAAATGGGTTGTAGGAAGAAAGACTGGCGAAGGTGATGTTCAGACGTTGGATTCCGCTAGGACTTTATGTTATAATCACAGTGCAAACATCAGCTGACTACTAGTACTGTAGATAGAAACGCCGTTACACCTCACGGAATGATCCGGCCCATCAACCCTGTTCCGGCAATGCCCGCAGGAAGTGACATGGAGGTGCTTCGCGTGATAGGTACGAGACCTGTGGAAGGGCACGATGGATACTGAAAGGATTTGGCAAGGCCCAGGGACACGGCGGCATGGGGATTTACAGAAGGTCCATGACAGACTTGCGAACGCCCGTCGCTGCAGGAAGTGGCAGCACTATTGTGGTATTGGCGCTATCAGTCACATGGGGCTCAGGTGAGCACCTGCACGAACTCGCATTACATGAAAAATCGCACCGCCAACAAAGCCACCGGCACTAAATATTAATAAATGACGGGACAGGGTAGGTCTCAGCTCTTCGGCTCACGAGTTTATAGGAAGGCCTGAGCGCTGAGCTGCCACTCCGCACCTTGCGCCCATCTGACAATCCCACATCGTTTCCCTTCCCAACCGTGCTCCGATTAGTACTCTAGCCATCTATGTAAAGTCGAATTCCTTCATTACTAAATAAAACAAAAATTTGACTGCATGCGATGAGGCACTTTTTCATTTCGAAGTCGCTTGGCCAATATTAGTTGTGAGTGAAATTCTCAACACATGGACTACGGCATCAACCTTAAATTGAAATCGATTTCCCAATCTGAAACTGTTGATTGTTTTTTTACCAACGTAGCACGGCACTGGCAAGTTCATGAGGAAGGAGGAGATGGGAGATAAGATCGATAAGATACTAAAAGGATTGGAACGTGGGAGCAGCGCCACTGGCAGGGCCACAGCGCGGCGATAAGCAGGAAGCGGGGAAGGAATGATAAGGGAGATAGAAGAGGAAGAAGGATCGAGGCTTCGAAACTGGGACCCGTGACAGTTCTCATCGCTCGGTTTGGCGTCTACTTTGTGAAGACGACCACAACCGGGGCTGATTCAGTGCATGTCAATCCATCTTGGGTCAGACTAGTTGAGGGAGTTGAACCAATTTCTCGTCCCCGGCCCGAATGCAGTATGCACCCCCCGGCTCTCGGCGTCTCCGTACACAGCCTAACACCCGTCAGTACGACCTGAAGGCCCCTCCAAGGGGCCAGAGGATCCTCCTTTCCACAAAGTGTGGAGTTGATCTTTGAGGGTGAGGCTCTCATCGCTCATCGCGTTGCTAGTGAATGAATTCAGACACGGTACCAAAGGTTTCAGTATCCCCTCGTTCGAACCCTTTAAAGTCGTGCAGAACAAAAAATTGGGTTTCAGCCGAGATATATTCTTTTGCCATGTTTTTGGATGTCGGCTTCTCCCTTTTCCAGAGTGCGAACGGCTTCGTCCACACCCAACCAAGTTAGTGACGCACCAATCTCCGAACACAATATGACATGGCTTCCCTGTTGCTTCCTCCACACGGGACACACGATCAACCAGCGATGACTTGCCGACGCCTGACGCCAAACATACAGTTCGATGGTAATGTGTCAGTAGAAAGGACATTCATATGAGAGTGAACAAGCCAGGGACAGAATATGCAAGGTGAAACGTGAATTGAAAGAGAGAAAGCCCATCAACGGGAAAGAGTATATAGTAACACTCATCAATTTCCCGTTTTCTTCTGCTTCTTCCTTGCTGGCTCGTCGTCGTCTCCCTTCGGCGCTTTCGTTACCGGTTTTGGTTTCGGCTTCGACTTTGGTGCGGGCTTCTCGGGTTCCGAGTCGACCTCCATCGCGTCGTCTGAGTTGTCGCCCTTCTTTGCTTTCTTTGGCATGGACGCAGGCTGTTTCGCCTTGACTTTCTTCGCCTTCTTCTCGCCGTCGCCTTCGTCCTCTTCGTCGCCGCCGCTGGCCTTTTTCTTTTTCTTCGTGGGCGAGGCCTTCCCCTTGTCGTCACTGTCCTTCGCTTTCGCCTTGACCTTCTTTTTCAGCCCCTTCTTCACCATGTCGCGGTCGCCGGACGCATCTGATGCCGTGGCGCCGCCTTCATCGTCTAAGCTCGACTCCGTCGGAGATCCTTCGTCCGAAGACGACGCGTGGAAGTCCTCATCTGTACATTTTGTATCAGTGTGTGCGCCAGCGGACGGGAAAACTTCTCAGGCTAGTTGTATTTACTCACCGTCTTCGCTGTCATCGTCGTCACCGGCCCGCCTCACGCACGGTTCCTCGTCGTCATCGCTAACTACGTTCTGCATCTCCTCGTCCGAGTCGTCTCCTGCCGCCGCGAGCAGTAGATCTCCATCTGGCACCATCTCGTTCGTCACCCGCACCTTCAAGAACGTGTCCGTCAGTTCGTGTTCTTCCTTGTTGATCGACGTGAACGTGTATTTGGGCCCATGTTTCGTGATGATCTGCGTGTCGAACGTGGGCGCCGTGGCGATGCCGGCGCCGACGCGGGAAAACACGACTTGATGGATGTCGGAGATTTCGATTAGCACTGGTTGTTTTGAGACGAAGAAGATGAATTTGTCGAACATGAAGAGATCGCCTTGAACGGCTTTCAAGTTTGCCTTCAGACCTGGGTGTCCATTTCGGCTGCGAAGGACAATCTATTAGTCTGGGATAGTCTTTGAACGATGCAACTAGAACTTGCCTCTGGAAACTGCCCGCGCTGGTGATTTTCTTCCTCGATAACGCCCGGAAGACGCTCGACACGACTTCGAACGTAGGCTTCTCATAATGGTTTCTCTAACCGTTCAAACTTTGCGATCTCCTCCCTAAGAGCCACGTTGATCATGAAGTCAAATAGAGCGGAAATTGTGGAATACATACTCGCTCATATTCAGTTCCGCAGTAATCTCCTCCTCACAACTAAATTGCATGGTAACGAGTCCGGCCTTATCGGATAGGGATATTGAGGCCAATCTTGAGAACAAAGGTCAGCAAAGGAACTGAGTGTGGAGACGCGGAGCCTACAATGAAGAGAATATGGAGGTCGTCTTTTGGTAGAAGGAACAACCTTGATATGCTCGAATACACGATCTTGTAATCGTACGTTTTGCCGCGTAGACGCAAAAAGTCCGGGAACATGTCGACGTCGTAGCGACTCCTGGGGGTCAGGACGAGGACCTCTTCGAAGCTTAGGATGATGTCGCCCGAGACGTGGCCGAGCTCGGCCTTTTCTTTGATGGCTTCGTGGAACGCCTGCGCGGCGCTCACGTCGTCGACGTCGTCATCTTCAGCGTCCGACTTGTTCGAGCTCGTACGCGCGAACTTTGTCCAGGCACGAAAAATCGGATCTCGTCCATCTCGTCCGGTTAACCTCTTGATGGCTTTTTTCCGGCGGAATCAGAGGGTACCATGAATGGAGAGAGACCTCGGTGCGTCCTGCGATGTTCGAATTCGCAACGTGCTGCGAAGGGAAGCTCGAAGGATGTTTTATTGCTGACGATGAAGGCCAGTTCGTCGCCTGTTAGGAGCGCTGAGCGCAATTAAGGGACTGCAGGAGCACAGGTGATATGGGTAAGTTGTGCACCTCGGAAGTTGGTCACACCCCAATTCCAGCCTCTGAACGAGGTGTCCGCCTTCGCCAATGTGATAGTGAAATGTTGCTTCAGCAAGCTGGCGAGCGTATCGTGATCCTTGATGCCTCACGGTCAAACGAGAAACATAACTCAGGCTCATGAGTAAGGACTCACATCATGTTCGAAACAATCAAAGACCCCCCTCCGACGATCCTTCAAGCTTCAAGCACAGACGAAGCTGAATATTCCCTCGCAACACGAAGCCACCGTGCCCATTTGATGTCTGAGGATGACGTGGCAATGACATTTTCGGCGTCGTTCTCTCCTCTCTAAGCCATGCCGCTGGACAACACACGGAATTCTAGTGGAAATAAAGAGATTTGAATCGATAAAGAAGAGTATAAGTGAATGACGCACTTCCTGGCTCAGTTGAGAGACCGTGTATACCCTGTCGAATTGAGTTGTCATCTTGTCCTTTCTTGATCTTGGTGTTGAGGCAAAGACACATTGATAAGCAAAAGGACGCGTCTGACGGAGTGTGAAGTGAACACGTTCACGCTCCTACTGTACATGGTCACAAGGATACGCAAGTGTCCGAAGCTTCTGTCTTTGCCGTGAAGTCCACCGCTAATAGTCTTAGCTTCTTTGAGAACTCAGTAGAATACGTCCACATATTCTTTTGTTCGGAGAAAGATGGGCCGAAAGTGGCTGGAGAGCGTGATGACTCGCCCTCTGATAGCAAGGTCGCGTCTTCTCAACGTCCCTTACTGCCACGGTCCCACTTTATCGACCAGGAACGCAACATCTCGGTTGGGACTACCTCCGGCTCTACGAAAACTAATAACAATCCCTCGGCGTTGTGGTCATACACAGGACTGAGAGGATGAAAAAAAATGACTAAGTGTGCTCCAATAAGGACGCGTGTATCCGAGGTGTCGTGATCTGAGCCGTGATAGTCACGCCCCAACACTCCTCCTCACGACGCTGATGAGGTACCGGTGAACATGTGAACCAAAAAGGGGTGCGGGAAAGGTTGCGCGTGTAAGTGTGTTGTAATAAGAATAAAAGGAAGAACAGAAACCAAAAGGCCAAATAGTAAATGGAAACGAAGATCTCTTGGAAGAGTAGTCCACGGGCGCGAGCGTATAGCTCCCCCTGACTCCTGTAGGTTGCTCCTCCTCACACGGAACGGGCAGTGATGTCCCGGGGGCCCAGATATCCGCGAAGCCGCAGGAAGTCCGAACGGCCAAGGGGCTTTGTGATATTATCCGCACTGTGCACCCGGAACACCCGAACACCGCCGAGGCCGATATCGCGGATCGCGTGGAACTTGACCCACATATGCTTGACCTGGGAGTGGAAGACATGATCCTCCGCCAGACTAGACGCGGCGTCGTTGTCGCAGTATTTGGGGGTGCTACCACGGCAGGGAAAATCGATGCTGTCGTGTAGTTGGCGGAGGAAAATGGGTTCGTGGGATGACTCGTGTAGCGCAATGTATTCCGCGTGTCCCCTTGAGGTAGCGTAGTAGCCCAGTACTCTGGTTGGAAGCAATCCAGGAAGGACGCAAGACGGCCAACTGTGTATGCGATGTCCGGGCATGTCGCCACAGCGATGTAGTTAAGCCTGCCGATCAATCCCCGGTAGGGAGTTCGCGCAGCCCAATCAGTGATTTCGGGAGGAGTTGGAATCGATTCGTCTGGTCGCCGCAGTTAGAGACCAGCGACCATCCGTATATCGGTGGTGTGTGCGTTGGTTTGGTCAAAGCGGTCGACGGTGTGATCAATGAAGGCGGTTTGAGACAGCGCTATCGTGTTGGCGTCGCGTTCGATGGCAATGCCGAGTCCGAACTTGGCGGGACCGAGGTCCGAGATATCCCATTTCGATTTTAGTTCGTCTCCGAAACAAGTATTTTCCTCTGGAGGGCTGGCGATGGAAAATAAGTCGTCGACGTGGACGGCGAAGAATACCGTGTCGGAGGTACTGTAGTACGGCGAGAGTAGACACACCACTCACATGGACACGCGAGAAGGGCAACTCGACGCTGGTTCCATTGGCGGCTGGCCTGACGCATAACGTAAATGCTTTTCACCAGCCGCATTACACATGGCTCTTTTCCTGGAGCTTCGAAACTGGGAGGCTGTTCCATGTAGGTGGGTTCGTCATCGGTCAGGACGCTGTGGAGGAAAGCTGTCCTTATGTAGAAATGTTGTACATCCCATTTTAAGGTTGCGGCGAGGTGGAGGATGGAACGGAAAGATTCGAGGAGTGCTTTCTGGGCAGTGGTCTTTGTGAAGTCGATTCCGGACTGCTGAGCGTACTGTACCCTTCCCTTTAGTAGTGAAAGTCCTGAAGCCCGGGCAGCCCGGCCCTAAAATCCCGAGCCCAGCCGAGCCCTGTGACGGCTTTGGCGGGCCCAAGTCGCAGCTCGAGGATCATATTTAAGCCTGAGGCAAGCCCCCAAGCTCTGCGATCTGCAATCAATGTCAACGATCCTCCAACGACCGCATAGTTTTATAGCAACTGTTGAAATGAAGGTCAGATTCAAGGACACAGTCCATTCACACCAATGTCTGGAAACGACGGTGCTCTAACAGCGGCTCACCCAAAACGGACGGTAACCACCAGAATACACTCACTGGTTTTCTTACCTTCTTCCCCCACCGAACCCCCTCACCCCACCTCAGCTCCACATAACCTATATTGGGCATGCCCTACCTTGGGAGCGCGAGGCTCGTCTTCAACTTGCTGAAAGCCCCAGTCTCACTGCGCTCGCTATACTCTTCCTTCCCGAGCTCCATCTCCACCACGACGCGTTTGGTACCACGTTGCGCCTTCTCCATGGCGAATTCTCATAACGACCTTTTCGACTACACGTCAGGGCGCTGGTTGTAAGTCTCATACATGTTGTTCTGTAGCGGATATTTCTGACCCGTGATCTATCTTGTTCAGATTTAACGATGCTCTTCGCCACGCAGAGCGGAGGCTCGTTTTCGACGTCGAGGGGCTGCGTCGACTTGCAGCGCAGTCCGTTGATCGAAGTCCTGCTGATGTCGTCAACTTATCAAAGCTCGCCGAGGGCGGATTCAACCGTAGCTTCCTCATCACCTTGCGCGACGGCTTCCAAATGGTCGCTCGTATTCCGTACCCGGCTACCGTCCCCAAATACTACGCTGTCGCTAGCGAAGTGGCCACCATGGATTTCCTCCGTTCCTCTGGGCTGCCTACTCCCAAGGTATATGGATACTCGCCTGAGTCGGAAAACGCGGCTGGGACCGAGTATATCTTCATGGAGTTCGTCCGAGGCACCAAGTTGAGCGACGTATGGCTTAGCCTAGGCGAACAGGAAGTCATTTCGATCTTACGCCAGCTTGTTCAACTCGAGTCGAAGATGATGTCACTTTCTTTCCCTGCTGGCGGAAGCCTGTACTATACACAAGACCTAGAGAAGGTGGCAAGAGGGCTGGGCGTACCGCTGGAGGACGAGCGTTTCTGCGTCGGTCCAGATACAAGACTGCATCTGTGGTATGGCAGGAGATCGCAGCTCGACGTAGATCGGGGACCGTGTACGCCGCTTTCTGCCTTTTTTTCTATTACGCCCTTGAACCAACCGATAACTATAGACGAAAGCGCCGAAGCAGCGCTCGTAGCAGCAGCCCGCAAGGAACTGGCTTTTCTGGCGCAGTTCGGTAAGCCGCTCTTGCCGTTCCGGCGCGAGAGGAGGGATGGTTACCAGTACCAGGAGCAGTCGCCGTCGGCCCACATCGAGAACTTGAACCGCTATCTCCTCATCGCGTCGTCACTCGTCCCTCGGGACCCCGCCCTCGGTCGTTTCTGCATCCGCCATCCAGACCTCCAGCAGAGCAATATCGTCGTGTCGAGGTCGCCCGACTCTGACTGGCAAGTCGTCGGCCTGCTCGACTGGCAACACGCCTCCATCCTGCCCCCGTTTCTCCTTGCCGGCGTACCCCAACGCCTCCAGAACTACGATGATCCTATCTCGCAATCTATGACGCTGCCTTCGCTACCGGAGAATTTCGACAAGTTAGACGAAACCGAGCGAACCGAAGCGGAGGAAGTTTATTTTCGCCGCCTCGTCCATTTCCACTACGTCACGAACACGGAGGAGTGCAACGAGCTCCATCACGCTGCCTTGACGGACCCCATGTGCGTGCTCCGTGGCCGCCTCTTCCACCACGCCAGTAACCCGTGGGAGGGCGAGACTCTCGAGCTGAAGGTTGCGCTAATACAAGCAACGGAGAGGTGGGAGACGCTTACGGGGGGAGGCGCGCCGTGTCCAGTCGTGTTCGATGCTGAGGACGCACGCGAGACGACGAAGCTGAATGAAGTACAGAGAAGAGCAGACGAGGCTCTGGGGGCGTGGCAGAACATGCTCGGTCTCGGGCCGGAGGGCTGGGTGCCCACTCAGCACTACGAGGAGGCCGTGGCGCTCAGCAAGCAGATGAAGGAGGAGGCATTGGCGGAGGCCAGGTCGGCGGAGGAACGGGCGGAGATCATGGGTCACTGGCCCTGGGACGACATGGACGAAGGGAAATATATGTAACGAATTGAGCTAGATATGCTGCGGTGTTGTATCTGGTCTG